>JAAHTH010003558.1_pt1 | contig 10516 bp, 16 predicted proteins | sample 6116091 | NCBI WGS metagenome assembly JAAHTH01 (sample SAMN13939990, study PRJNA603662) | sponge metagenome | isolation source: marine sponge | host: Mycale hentscheli | place: New Zealand | collected 2006
CCAGATTGATCGTTTTACTTGGATTAAAAACTTTAGCATCTACTGCTAGAGGACTGACAACAATTTTACTAGAAACGCCTTCAGACTCTAAGATATTTTTAGCCCAACCACTCGCAACAAAAGTTATATCTACATTATTCATCATATTAACTTCTACAGGATTCATTTTGTCTATTTCAAAAAAGACTAATGCCCCGTATGTGCCAGAACCCACTCTAGCTGAAAGATCAAATTGATGCCAAATTTTTAAACATGGATCATTTTTCTTAAACTCTGTCTTCGCTCTTTTAGCTGATGTCTCTATTAGTGTTTTGCTTTCTTCTGACTCTACACTAGCACTACCGATAGGAAAAATTAAAGGGTCATATCCCACTGATGGAAATGCCTTAAAAATATTAAATGAAGTGATTCCATATCCAGTATAAGTACTAAGGGGACAATGATGCGAAATTGTTTTCATGTTTCATATACCTTATTGTGTGTATTATTAACTCTAATAAACGATGTTTTTTTGCCGAAATCTTTGATTTTTTTTGCTCCGACATATGTACAAGAACTTCTCATTCCTCCTAGTATGTCTTTGATTACTTCTATAGTAGTTCCTTTATATGGAATGCTAACACATTTTCCTTCACTAGTTCTGTAATCTGCCACTCCTCCGTTGTGTTTATTCATGGCTTGTTTACTACTCATTCCGTAAAATTCTAAAGATTGTTTTTGTCTTTTTTCATTGTATTTCCATTCTCCTTCGCAACAATCTGTTCCAGCTAACATGCTGCCTAGCATAACAAAATCAGCATTACCGCCAAAAGCTTTGCATATATCTGCTGGTGTTTTACATCCTCCGTCACTACAAATGTGTCCTCCAAGGCCGTGAGCAGCATAAGCACATTCCATTACAGCAGAAAGCTGTGGATATCCGATACCTGTTTTTAGCCTAGTAGTACAAACGCTTCCAGAACCTATACCTACTTTTACTATATCTACCTTCCCGTGAAGAATCAGTTCTTCTGTCATTTCGGGGGTTACGACATTTCCTGCCATAATAACAGTATCTGGATATGCATCTCTAATCTTTCTTACTTTTTTCACAAACCCTTCACTATACCCATTCGCAACATCTACACAAACATTAGGTACTGGACAGTTGACTGTCTGATGAATGTGTTCAAAAATTACCATTAATTTATTCATATCTTGTTTCGAGGTTCCTGTAGAATAGAACACATTAGGTCTATAAGTAGAAAAATATTCTATTAACTCATCACTACTGTAATGTTTATGCAGACATGAGCAACAATTTTCCTTGTCTAAAACATCAGCCATTCCTATAGACCCTGTGGTATCCATATTGGCTGCAATCAAAGGAATGATATCTAAAGTTCTTGTTGAGTGTGGAAACAAAAATTCTCTGTTCAAAACCACTTCTGATCGACTAGACAGTTTCGATCTTTTCGGTCTAATCAATACATCGTCAAAATCAAGTTTCATTTCCTCAGTAACTTTTTGCATTACACCAAGCTGTAGTAGCCCCCTATTAGTTCTTCTCTATATCTTTTATATGTTGCGTGTTCTATGATCTGTCCAGTTAGCAAAGAAGAATTTTCAGCCATCTTGCTCGGTCTGAAAAATAAATTATCTTTGCCTTTAATTAGGCAGTACTGACCTATAGATAAATTAATAGGAACACTCTTTTCTTCTTTCGTTGTCCACAAAGTATTAAAATCATAACAATTAGACAACGCAATTATCAAGGTGTAAGAGTATTTTTCTATGTGATGATGAATAGTCCCATCTGGTTTGCCTTTTAAAAAGTCTATGCGAGATGGAATTTTTTGATATACGATTTTATTAAAGCCCATCAATTCTTTAATTTCTTTTTTTAAGAATCTAGAATATGATATATTAAATTCCTTGGTGTTTATAACACCTGTTAATTCTTTATACTTTGCGAATTGAAAATTTTCAATAATATTATTTTTGGTATAAATCATCTAAGCTATAATCTTGACCTAAAGGTTCTGGGGTTTCATTGGACATACAATCTAAGCCCACTATATCTGTGCCTCTTCTTTTAGCTAACTCATGAAAACTTTTTCTTTTTGTTCCAACGTGTACTATTCCAGTTTTATCCGATAATGCAGCACTGAGAACTTGAGGCCCTATAACGTCAAGATAATCCTTAGAAGTATACCTGTCACGACAGGCTTGGTCAAAAGGAAAGGCATATCCAAAAAAAGATGTTCTGATAATTAAGCTATTCACATATGTAGACATGGCGAGTTCTATTGATGCTTTGGTTTTTGCGTATACTGTTTGTGGATTTATTTTGTCTGTTGTTTTGTAATTACCTTTTGTTCCATCAAAAACAAAATCAGTAGAAATATATGCCAACTTTGCTCGTTTAGATAATCCAAGAGACATCACGTTTACAGATGCTAGTATGTTGTCCCTAAAGACCTTGGTGTGGTCAGAGTCAGATTTTGAAACATTTGTGTAAGCAGCAGTATGTATTATTAGATTTATGACATCCTTTTCGAAGATCTGGAAAAGCTCATTTACATTTCTTAGGTCGCATGTCTTTCTGGTATGAGTCAGGATGTTGTATTGTCCCTCATAGCTGTTCAAAGTTCCTATTAGGAATCTACCAAGCTGTCCTTGAGCCCCTGTTATTAGTATATTCATATATAATTAAAACCATTTGTAAAAGTCTGTGTCGTGTTCAGGTGTCCATCCTAGATTCCTCAGTCTGTTGCTAGATATAGAATATCTCAAATCTTGACCCCAACGGTTTTCTACAAAATTACAAAACTCCGCAGGATCTCTATTTATATTCATCCATCTTAACACTTCAGCAATAGCCTCCATGTTGGTCATATCCTTGTTGGTAGAAATATTATAAACTCTATTTCTAGCACAGTTTTCTGTCATGAAAAATATGGCTTCTGCATGATCCTTAGCATATATCCAGTTTCTTACATATGTTCCATCGCCATGAACAGGAATTTTCTTACCATTAGTTATACATGAAATTACCTTGGGTATTAGTTTTTCTTTGTATTGCCTTTCCCCATAGTTATTGCTACATCTACTAATTAAATATTCTATACCGTATGTTCTGTTGTACGCATGTACCAGCATTTCAGCGGATGCTTTAGATGCTGAATATGGATTACTTGGAGATAAAAGATTTTGTTCCGTAAAACTTCCGGATATAATATCTCCGTATACCTCGTCTGTGCTAATATGAAAAAACAAAGGTCTTTGGTACGATGGTTTGCCTCTGATTAAATCTAAAAGATTAAAGACGCCGTTCACATTACTATGTAAAAATATTTGAGGAGAAGTAATAGAGTTGTCAACATGGCTTTCAGCAGCAAAATTATATACAACATCACATTCTGGGAGATGCTTGATAGAAGCTATGTCTTCTACAATTAAAGTATAGTTTGGGTCAGAATCCCAAGGTCGTGTATTATTAGCTTCATAGCTCATCCCATCGAAGTCTACAACTTCATGTCCTTGTTCTAGACATAATTCTACGAAATGACTAGCTATAAAACCTCTTCCTCCTGTGACTACTACTTTCATTTTGTTGGTATTCCTAATAAGTTTGTGAGTCTTGATGTTGTACTCCAAATGTACTCATAAATTAATTGATCAGAAGCGTATTGAGCAGTACGGAGATTAGCTTCTGCTTTCATTGTTATTGTTTCAGCATGAAGAAGAGTTTCCGACCCTAAATACCAAATGGGGTAATTTATTTCTGCGTATCTTTGACACAAATCAATATCCTGAAAAGTAGACGCTAACGAGCATCCATATCCTCCTTCTTTTATAAATGTGTCTAATTCCAAAATATGCAAAGCTCCGGTCACAGCAACGCAAGGCATGTCTTGGTTCGCCATGTACCTATCTGCCGGATGATATCTCCAATGATGTAATGGATGGTATGCATAGCTCTTTGATGTTTTGATAGCTGGTGGGATAGGGGCATAGATTATTCCCCCATGTTGAATAGTTCCGTATGCGTGTTTTAGGTTTTCTCCTAGAACATGATCGTAGTTAGGATATACGCTCTTATATACTGTTTCTTCCGGGTATAACAATTTAGAACCACTTAATGCACTTTTATTTTTTATATGCTTATCAAGCAAATTGCTAATAGTCTTTTCACTAGTGGGGAACATATCGCTGTTCCAGCAAATTATTCTTTGTTTTCTCTGTCTGCGAGAAAATGCTGCCCCCAGATTATTAAGCATAGAATAATTAAAAATATTCTTCTCATTGTCCACTCTCATATAACTAGCACCATGTGCTATTGCTAGATCCATATTTTCTTGATTTTCTGATCTGTCGTCAATAACTAATATGTCACATAGGTCTGTGGCTTTGTATTTGATCAAACTCAATAAGCATGATTGTAAAATTCGAGGATTGTTTTTAACACAAATAATTATTTGGACTTCTTTCTTCTTATCTATATTTATTTCTCCTACAGTATAAGCATACTTATTAGTGCTTTGAGTAGCATCAATACTGCCGTCTTCCTTTTGCTGAAAAAAAGCGTGTGTATAAGGAAACTCTGCCCTCTCGTATGGAGAGAACCCTTGTTGATTTATCACATCAAAAGGAAATCTCATATAGGTATCAGAGAATTGTTGTATATTAGGAGCATTCATAGGTCGAAGAAACACCATCTTTCCATTATCTTTAGACTGCTTATTGTATTTATTCCATGCAGATATGCTTCTATACCCTGCCATGAATCAAAAATAAAATGATGAGGGATAGTACCAAAAAGCCAATCAGGAGCTTGTTTTTTCCCTTGTTCCATTTTTATTATAATAGGTTTCTTCTGTCTATTTGCCCAGAAAATTTCTTCTAAAGTACCGCAAGGTTGAGATTTTAGATCGAGATGTACAATCATAAAATCGCTGATATCTACCATCCTTAAATCTACTGATCTTATTTCTTTCATGATCACAGACAATTCGTCGTATTTCGCTTGTCTCTTTAATTTCTTTTTATGAGCAGCCGTGCATTCGTCTTCTTGTGCTATGTTCGTCGGTTTTTTTAGGGGGTTTATCACGATGATCCCCAAAGATTGCAAGAAGGGAGTTAGAGCATCTCTCCAACCATTGCCTCTGTCTGCAACTCTATCTATAGCGCCAGCTAGATAACATCTTTGGTTTTTTAGTCTATTCATCTTCTTCCTCTAGGCATCCAGATTCTCTTACTATCCAATCTACAACTGCCATAAAGATACCACCAAAAAATATTCCGTACAAAGTCCATTCATTTATCATGTCGCTGTTTTACATCCTTCTTTTCTCTGTGTCCTAGAACCAAATTCCCAAGAATGACTAACCAATTCTTTTCTACATGCATATATATTCATCTGGTCTTTTTTACTAGATATACAACTATCTATCTGCACATTCATAGGAAAGATTTTTTCTAATAATTTTTTTCTTCCGGAGGCAGAAACTATCATTCCAAAAGTACCACAAGCCAAGCCTTTTGGTTTGTATAGCAAATCACTAAAGATATTTTTTTTGTTTAAATGGGGGACATTATGCAGGCCGAGGTATACAACATCATAATCCAGATCTTCTATATGTTCTAGCAAGTTTTTTAAATGCAAGTCGAAATCTTCGCAAATACTAGCATCATCTTCTAGAACCAGTATAGGTCTAGACTGAGTTACATAGTCTTGCCATATTAACATATGAGACAAAGCACAGCCCAAAGCTCCGTATGTCATAGAAATACCAAAAACTCTTTGATGTCCCCTCGTAATAGATTTTCTCGCATGGTCAGTGATAATATCGTCGTCTATGATCCTGATATCTAAATTTTTACCATTGACAGCATCAAATCTACGCATGTTCTCTGAAAGGATAGAACTACGCTTGGAGACCTTTCTAGTGAATTCGGTATTCTTTTCCGATTGATCTGCTAAATTTATATATAAGATTTCTTCAAAATTATCTATCATCTGTTACTTCCTGCAAGTAGTCTTCTACAATATTGATTGCGTATGTCAATATCCGAGATCTTTCTTCATCTGTATATCCCATACCTCTATCATCTTTGTCAAACTCAAAATCAAAATGCCTTTTCTTTACCACCCTATTGATAGCAGACATATCAACAGTAGAATTTTCTATCTGTGTCAAATATCCTTTAAGTTCTTTAAAAATAGATTCATCTGTTTCTTCGTATCTATAATACAATCTATTTATAATCCACTGCAATTTTTTATGAGTTATCATTTTGAAACCATTATAGTTGATTTTTTAGGCACTGAGTCACTGACCAAATTTTCTACTGTTCCCAAATTAGCACCATATCCAGAAAAAATATTTTTGGACAATATTATTTTTGGCATATTAGTATAGCTTTGTTCTTTTATCCAGTTTCTTAGGTCATTCAAACAGAAAGCTAAGGAGAGGTAGTTTATTTTACTATTATTTTTTCCATATCCTTGAGAGTAGGCACACAGCATATTACAGAAAACTACTCTTCCGTATTCTTTATTCTTCTTGTTGTTTATACATAGAAACTGGGTGAACTTGTTCTTGTTGGTTTGGAACATTTCCAGATTTGGTTTTAGCTCTGGGAATTTATCAAACAAACTAAGACTACCACGAGGATAATATTTTAAATCGGAGGAAAAACATTGTGGAACGATAATGTCAGACATATCATTCTCAGATTTAATATGATTGTCTAGATGATATGGAATATCCATAGTGGAAACATATACCACATTTGCAGGATAATATTGCTTTTTTGTAGTCATTTTCGGCGGCTCCATATAACATATTATATGCCATATGCGCCTTGTTGTCAAGACAATTTTGGAGAATAACCGAAGATAGATTCTGCCGTCCAATCTAAATCATGATTAATGTGATCAACCACAGATTTCTTCCTCTTATATCCGTTGAAGGCAAAATCAGAATGATAGGGAAATAGCTTTAAATTGTATACATAGGCTATGTTTTTTAATTTTCTTTCAATTAAATTATTGTCTCTAAAATCTTCAAATCTAAAAACATATGTATTTCTTAATATTTTAGTCAGAAAGTTAATTAGATAAAGTTTGCCTGTTCTCATTTTTAATATGTTATCATATCTTTCTCCTGTCATCCAATTCCTATCTTCCATGATCTCATAAGTTTGCCATCTATTGTTTGTAACAGAATACCATTCTTCCTTTAAGAAATCATCCCACCCCAACTTATCTCGTTCTCTTGCAAAATGATACGGTTTCTTTTTCATGGCATATATCCAATCATATGGATTTCTGACAATAAAAAAGAACAAAGTATTATTAGTATTTTTTTGTTCTATTGCGCACTCTACATCAAACCAGTGTTTGAATTTTATATTTTTTTCTTTTAAATTTAGATTCTTTTTGAGAAATACTTCCAGGAAATTAGTTCCGCTATGTCTTTCTCCAAAGAAACAATAATTTTTTATCATACTACCACTTATTAATAGGACATTTTTGATCAGCCCAAGCTAATTTGTTTAAGAATTTTTTCTGACTCGATATGCTGCATCCGCATTCTAGACATTCTGTTTTATTAGGATGAATCATAGGACATTCATTGCAAATAGAATATCTTCTATCAATCTCTTGCTGAGAACTTTTTTTCATGCCAAAATAAATATGTCTGAGTAGTGCATAGACAAAGTTTTTAATCTTTTTCATTTTTACTAAACTCCATTTGATGTAAAACATTTTCTGTGTCTTGATAAAAAACAGGAGGATCATCTGCGATTTGATCTGAATCAAACCACTTGACGGTTCCTTTAGATACTTCTACACACATATGTCTGTTTTTGCCTGACTTATGATTCTTTTTATAGTCACTACTTAACACATAAAACCTATCATTTACAGTAAAAACATGTCCACTAGTTAGTTCCTCTATATATTTCATTATTACTACTCCTTGTCAAATACGTCATTAAAAAAATTGTTGTAGAGTTTGTTGTTCCTCTTGAAAAGATGTTTGCAGATATCTAGAGATACAGGAGAAACAATGGGATGATATATCCCCGGCTCAGAAAGATCAATTTCTCTCATGGCTCCTACTGTGTCTGCTAATCCTGCTGATCCGATTTTTACACCTCTTGAATTTAATATAGTAGAAGGTCTTACTTCACAATATAAATTTTGTTTATATACCCAATCATATCTTTTCTCTAGCCATATGTCAAGAACATCTATACTCATTTCTATATAAGAAAATCTAGAACCTCCAGTAACAAAAGGACGAAGATACGTGTTAGTGTAGAATTTCATATCTTTGCGAATCGCCCAGTGCTTACCTGTTTTGTTTGGCCATAAGAAAGTATTTTTTAAATTTTTATCAGGATTAAGCGTTTGTAATATACAAGTGTCCCATTCTGCTATAGCTATATTGGTGCCAATAATTTTATTTCTAATTCTACGGACATTATTTCTAACCATTAAATCTGCGTTGTACCAGCCAAATCTACGAGAAAAATTGTTTTTAGTAGGTATGCATAGTACTTGTGCATTAGGGTTGGATATTTTTACTGCTTCCAAATTAGGGCTTCTCCCGTCGTGTCTACGACAATATATTATAGTCCACATCATAAACCTTCTTCGGGAAAAGTTTTTTTAAATATTTCATTATATTTTTTACAGAAGACAAGCCTTCGGTCTTCTCTAGTCAAAGGTTCTCCATAATAGATTTTATTATCATGACTATGAGAAACATCTCTATCAGGTTCTCTTCCTAAGTATTTGTGATAACCCAATGTTCCTTGACCCAAGTATATCATCAGAGTCAACAATTGATCACTCCACAAACGCCTTGCTTGGCAAAAGTGTTTGATCATGTTGTATATATTAAATAATTTTTGCTTGGATATTATTTCTCTTTCAAAGATAGTTCCTCCCGGCCCTCCATAATGTTGAGACATATTTTCTAGCGATGGGTATCGTATTATGTTTTGATATGCTTTTGATCTAAAGACAGCGTAGGAAAAACATTTCGCAGAAAGCATGTTATGCTTAGATCTGGCTTTTACTCTTCTGTTTACCCATACATCATCCTCTAAATGCATAAGATATTTTCTTTTACTTAAAGAACATGTGTGGTGAAAAATACTAGCCCATGACATAGCTCTTTTGACAGGCATAGCGAATGGATTGATTGTAAAATTATTGTGTTTGTAATATATATTTGGATATGATTCTGTCAAGGATTGATAGTTAAACTTGCCATTATCGCAATATAAATAGATATTACCGTTAGGATATATCTCAAAAAATTTTTTAACAACTTCTAGTGTTGCTTTTGCGTTGTTGTGACAAAGAAAGAAGGCGTCTATATCGTCTTTTCTTGTTATATTAATCATTATAATAGTTTATTATTTTTTAGGAGAGCATTAATTGCTGTCGTATTATCATAAAGCGACTCTTCTGTATACCCCCTAGACTCATGTCTTGTTAATTTTAAAACATTGGTTTTTTCAGATATATTTTCTATGTATAGTTCTGCTTTCTCTGTTAGCGGACCAAAAAGAAAATCTAGATAAGGAGCGAAGAAATGAGGGCCGTTTTCTTTGCCGTAAGCATCTAAATGAGGAGTGTTGTCCCACAGACGTTTAAAAACAGGGTCTGTGTAGTAGAGTTTAGAAAACAGGAAGAACACCCAGAAATATGTGTCTTTAGATGTTCTGTTTAACCAATAAGAATGTAGTTCTTTTATCCATTGTTTCATAATGTAGCTTCCGTCTAAAGAAGAGGCTATAAACCAAGAACTATTTATGATATGTTTAGCATTTCTGACATGGCCATTATAAGACCAAAAGTTGTGTTCTTCTATTAGATTTAAGAGCCAAGAGTCTAAAGAATTTAAGCACAAGACTGTCGAATCTACCCATAGACCTCCATACTTGTTGACTATTTCCAATCTGACAATATCACTCATAGCGGTTGGATCTATTCTCTTGTTCTTATATTTATCTAAGTCCACCATGCCTGTAACTTCACGCCAGTTTATTTTTTTTAGTTCGAAAGCACTATTTGCAGGATGGTACATTTGCCAGCTTTTTGCACATATCTGAGAAAGAGCAGGGGCATTATCCCATCCAGAATCCCAGTATATCCATATTGGGTATTTCTTATCTGTGAACACTTTGTCGAATATATCATTTTTCATTACAAAAAAATTCGTTGAATGCGTCTTGGATTGACATTCTGTTTTCTATAGGTAAAGATGAATAGTAATTGTACATTCTTATATCTTTTGCGTAAAATTTTTCAACTAGCTTTAGGTTTTTAAAGGACAGTTTTTTTAGTTCTGTATCCGACTTATTCTGGTGAAGAAGTTTTCTGCATTTTTTATGAAGAACATTATTGAAGAAAAAACACATTTCTTCCTCTAATTTATCAAACATCAAAACATAGGCAGGGTCTCTTATCCATAGATACTGAGGGGCAAAATGCCATCTTATATCTATG
>JAAHTH010002874.1_pt2 | contig 10514 bp, 27 predicted proteins | sample 6116091 | NCBI WGS metagenome assembly JAAHTH01 (sample SAMN13939990, study PRJNA603662) | sponge metagenome | isolation source: marine sponge | host: Mycale hentscheli | place: New Zealand | collected 2006
CTACCCTCCCCCCCCTTTGTTCCCCTCTTCCCTCAATCCCCCCCATCCCCAGGCAAAGGTCTTGCCCTATCCACTAATGTTTTCAATGTCTTTGCACCATGTTTTACCAAAACATCATTTGCATCTTTACAATCTTTGGGTGTTTGTACAACCCAACATAGTTTCTTACCATAACGATGTACTAACTCTTTATTGAGATTCTCACCAGCACCATCGCTATCTACAAACAATATAATTTTTTTTGCTTTTAGTGGATGTGTTTGTAAACAACTAAATCTTTTATCACTTTCTTTATATGCTACTGTTGGTGGAGCACCATCAGGTAATGTAGTAACATTTTTAAAACCGACTTCCCACAAACTAAGAACATCAATTTCACCTTCAACGAATATTACAGAATTAGCATCTTTAACATGATGATAGTTATATAAACTTTTTTTAGCTTTTGGTGTTTGTTTAAATTGTTTATCTACAGTTCTATATTTTATATTGTCACATCTGTTGTTATAGCCATTGTAAGGAACCACAATCCATTTATTATCTTTACAAAATATATTAAAAGCCTGATATGTTTCTCTACTTATTGATCTCTTGCGAAAATAATCATCTAAATAATTATTTGCACCTGCATCATAATTTACTACTTTTTGAGTTACTTTTTCCACTGGTTTAGATTTTAACCCATTTTGTCTCATAGAACCACTAAAGTTGCAATGATGACAAAGCCATAAAGCATTATCATTTTCAATCGTAATAGATAAAGGTCTATCCTTTGGATTGTGTGGTGGCTGACATTGTGGACATTTTATTTTATGTGAACCCTCATATAAGTTTTGTGCATCTATATTATGTTCATCTTTCAATTTAACCTGCAAGTTCATTTTTACTCCTTATTTTTTTCTTCTGAATCTTTTGTATGTCTTTAGTATAGGCGGAAGCTCGTGTCCTAAGAGTTAGGACATTGGTGTCCACACTTAAAAAATACCTGTTACTTGTACCTTTGCGGTGCTGTATTGTAAGTTTATTATTGTTTTCTAACCATGTTAAGCATCTACGAACCTGCCTATCAGATATGCCACATATTTTGCCTAAATGTTTTTCACTGGGATAACAACTATGTTGCTCATCTGCGTAATTAGAAAGTATAAAAAGAACTAGTTTTGTACTTGGTGTATTGCAATCTTGTTTTTTACACCATCCTAGGGCTTCTATACTCATAACCCATAATGTACTTGCTATTAATTAGGATTGCAAGTTATAAAAATCATTTGGTGTAACTTTACCTTTAGAGATCTTATAAATTTGTTCCATCTCATCTTTTCTTGGTATACGAACACCCCTGCACCATTTGGCTAATGCATGTATTGTAAAAGTACCACCATTTTTATTTGCTAATTTGATAAATGATTCATGAGTATGTCCGTTATCTTTTAGCCATGTTCCTAATTTCATATAATGATTCTATCAGAATATATCTTGCATATCCACCCATTTTGTCTTATCATCACTATATTAATTTGATAATAATTTGGAATAATATGAACAATAATCCTTTTGAACAACATGGTATAGAGTATCTTAGTGCCAGTTCTATAAATGAATTTATAACCAATCCAGCAAGATGGATTTTACACACTAGTGGATTTCGTGATTCTTTTGGTTCACCTGCAATGTGGCGTGGCATAGCTGTTGATGATGCGATATGCAAAGCTATTTATAACAATGAATCAATAAAAAAATTACAGAAGTTTGCTTTAGATGTCTTTGATAATAAATTATTAGAAGCACAAGATGAGAACATTCCTTTTGATGTCAATAAAGTTACCAAAGAAAGAGACTTAATAAATACTTATGTAGATATAGCCATACCTCACTTTAGAAGTTTGGGTGAGCCTATTGCTACACAAAAAAGAATCAAGCTGGAGTTTGATTGGTTGCCAGTTCCTATAATTGGTTATCTTGATCTCCAGTATGAAGGGGTGGTTCGCGATATAAAAACTGTTAATAGGTTGCCAAGTAAAATGCTTGATACAACCAGTAGACAACTTGCTATATATGCTGCTGCCGAAAAATGTGTGCCTATTATTGATTACGTTTATGTAACATCAACTAAACAAGAGATTGTTACAACCCCAGTATCAAATGTAGATATGCATTTAAATGAAGTAAAAAGAGCAGCAAACAATATGATGAATGTTCTTTCTTACAGTGGTGATATTAATGTTGTTGCTGATTTATTCTTTCCAAATCTTGATGATTGGAAGTGGTCTAATGCAGAAAAAGAAGCAGCAAAAAAACTATGGAGAATATAATGGATAAACTTAATCAAGCTATAAGTGAAATAGCAAACTTACCTAACTCAGATAAAGTAAATATAAAAGGAAAATATTATACAACTGTTGATACTAGGGTTCATGCTTTTAGAAAACATTTAGGAGCAGATGCACAAATAACAACAGAAGTTATATATCATGATGATACTAGAGTGGTCGTTAAAGCCACTGTAAGCGTGTGTATTGATGGGGAATTGCGTGTACTAGGCAATGACTATGCTGAAGAATATAGAGCAGCAGGAATGGTGAATAAAACATCAGCATTAGAAAATTGTTGCACCAGTGCTATAGGTCGTGCTTTGGCATGTTGTGGATTGGGTGGCGGTGAATATGCCAGTGCTTTTGAAGTTGATAATGCAATTAACAATAAAAAAGAAGCACCAAAACCAACATCAAAATCTGTAGGTAAATATAAAATAGAATCTGATAATAAAGCTGTTGTTATTAATACTGATGATGAAGAAAAGTATTTACATCATTTGCGTACATTTTTAGCAGACCCAATGAGTGATGAATGTAAAAGAATTTTTGCTTTAAACAAAGATACAATAATAAAAGCACAAATTGCATCTACAAACAGTACAAAAGAGGCATATGATAAATTGTTAGAAATTTATAATGAAGCCTAATTGTTTAGATGATTATGTTTTTGTTTGTATGCGTAATGGCAAATGGTGGACTTTTTGGGAATTACAACAAGTCATAAAAGAAAAAACAGGAAAATTTTATGGTGAGCCAACTATTAGTGCTGCCATAAGAAATTTGAGAAAAGATTATGCTAGGGTTAAATATAATCTATCACCTATAGATGAGGTTGTAGAAAAGAAAAGACTTTGGAATAGTAATGGTTGGAAATATAGATTAATAATTAAGGAGTAAATATGGAATATGATAATAATTTAACTGGTGCTTTATTTAATGAATCAAAATCAGAAGTTATCAAGAGAGGTAACTTTATGATAAATGGTGTCAAAAGATATGGAGTTCTTATCAAAAGCGAAAATGATAAAGGACAAGAAAAGTTTGAACTTATGATAAGTGCAGGTCTTGTATATCATCATGATGAAGAAGAAAAAAAATCACCTAAAAGTCCTGATGTTAGTGGTCGTGTTTATTTTGATGAAATGACTTATAAATTTGGAGCATGGAACAAAATAGGTCATGATAGTGGTAATGAATTTTTAAGCTGTTCATTTATGCCAGTATTAGATGAAGAAACGAAAGCACCCTTTTAGAGATCAAAAACATCTAGCCTTTGTTAGAACCTTGCCTTGCACAATCTGTAAGGCAGGTTTTATTTCACATCATAGAATTGTACAAGCACACCATCTTTTGAAGCCTTATGTTGGTACAAGAGGTATGTCAATGAAAGCTGATGATAGAAATGTTATTCCTCTATGTCTGCATCATCACAATCTACTTCATTCTAAATTTGGTTCAGAAAAAGCATTGTTTGAAAACTATGGTATGAATCCTGAATTTGGAAAACAATACGCACAAGAATTATGGGAAAAAAAATCATCAATTGACCATATTGATGATGAACTACCTTTCTAAAAAAAATTAAATTAATTGTACAATATGGGTTGTTTATTTATGTAAACAATGTATAATTCCTATATGAACACAAAAAATGTTAATAATTTGAAAGGAGAAAATATGAACATTACATTAAATACAGAAGCAACAACTGATGAAATGGTTGCACAGGTACTACCAACTTTACTAGATGCTATTAAACAAAAAGCATTTGTAGCTAATTATAAAGCTACTGATGAAGAAGCATTAGGATTAATTGTTAGTAAGTTCACACAATGGAACGCTGGTGCAATTCTTGCAGTAGCAGCAGAAGCTTTAGAAGATGCAAACTTTGATAGTCTTGCAAACTCTATTGATAAATTACAAGGAGTTAAATAATGGAGATCAAAATAGATAAAAATATTCCTCTACCATCACCTAACAGAGGTAGACAAAGTAAACTTTCAAAATTTAGAGAGGCTCTATTTGCATTAGAGGTTGGAGATAGTTTTGAAGTAAGTGGTGACCAAGAGTGCATTAATGCTAGAAACTGTATTCAATATCATAAAACCAACTTTGATACACAATTTGCAACAAGGTCTATATCAAGTTCAGAATACACTATAAGAGTATGGAGAATTAAATGAGTAACAATAATTCAGATATACAAGTAGCAGCAAAAAAAATGATTCATACTCTGAATATGCAATGCATGAAATTTAACATGATTGAATTTATAGATGAATATGGTTATGAATTAGCTGACGAAAAATTAGCTAATTTATTTGGTAAAAATTATACAGATTACAGAGAAGAGTTATATCAGTGGTATGACTTTGAAATTAGTGGAGAGTGTAACAATGTCAAATAACAAAGCAGAAACATTTGCAATGGCTGACTATCAATACAAAATAAATCTTTCAGATAAGGGTTTTTCATACAGCCACCCTGTTGAGTCTGAAAGTTCTGAATATAGAAACTTTTGGGTGCTACGAGATGTTAATGGTTTTGTTGCAGCAATAGATAAAAAAACTGGAGAAATACTATGAGGAAAGAATATGTATTTAATGTTATTAATCAACTATCTGATAAATACAGACTTGATTTAAGAAGTATGCGATTGCCTGATATAAAAGAAAAAATCAGCAAAACAGATTGGAATAAATTGCACAATGCAGTCAAGTATGGCAAGGAGGTTCATTAATGATTGAAGAAATGAGAATGAAAAACGTATACAAAATAGAGCTTAGGTCAGCAGATGGTTTGTCATATGAAAGACTTAGTAGATGGTTAAAAAACAAACATGTGCCAATGAGTCCAGTGAGAGGAAAAATGGATACTTACTGGGTTAATAAATATGTGCAAATAGAAACAGGTCACGATTGTTTTTATGTTGGTGCTAATGGTGATTTAAGAGCATGGGAAATAGCAAACGTGATATTCAAAGATGCGGTTGTTTCTGAATATCCTTTTTCAAATTTAAGACATGTAAAAATTGATATTAATAATCAATACAATGATGATGGTTTGAGCGGCACAAGAATCACATATGCTAAAGATATTTTAAAAAGTAAAAGGTATAAAACATCATGTTAGAAACATATAAAGTCAAAACTTGCCTAGAAAGCAATCCTAAGTTTTGGTGTTCCTTTGTGATTTGGTATAACAAATGGAATGATACAAAATTAAACCCTACAGAATGGACAGAGGGCATGTGTAATGCATTTTTAACGGAATGGCAACACACAGTGCTAGATAGATTAAATATTGATTACAAGGAGATCAAATGAGTGGATTAGAGTTATATGAATTAAGAAAAGAATTAGGTATTACACAAGGTGATTTAGCAACACATTTAGGCTATTTCAGCAATGGAATACCGAACAGAAGTATGATTGCAAGATTTGAAAATGGTCATGCAAAAATAAATGCAAGAATAGCTATGTTAATAAATCAATATGCAAAAGATTGCAAGGAGTTAGCAGATGTATAACGGAATGCAATCCAAGTATTTAATTAAAGTAATTGTAATTGACCCATATAAAAAAGAACTTACATGGCAAACAATTGAAAATAACTATGACCCACAAAAATTTACAGACATAATGCAATGTAGTCATTTTGATGTTGTGCGACTGGGTGATAATGTCATTATGTATGTTGATGATGAGGGATTATTAAAAAATCCAAACAGTTATTTTTCATTTGTAACTAATGATGTTGAAAGTCAAGGATATGCTGGTATAGCTATTTTAGCTACAACTAATAGTGAAGGCGATACGTTGTCTTTTGATAAAGATATTGGTGCGGTAAGAAGTATTTTACACTGGAAACCTGAAGGTTATAGTGAAGAACCTTATATGGAGTTTATTCCATTAGACAAAGATGTCTTGCATTAATATGTATAAAAGTTATTTTGTAATACTAGATGCAATTCAAGATTCAGGAGCAATTAATATGTTAGATGCACCTAGATGGATAAGAAATAATTTTAATTTAAATAAACAAGAGTCATATGAAATTATGACTGCGTGGATAAAATATAAAGAGGAAAATAATGATTAAATTTTTAAAAAAGTTAGATAACTACATTGATAAAAAATGGCGTGAAACATGTGCAGTTATTTTTTACTATTTTGATAAAAGAGTCCAAGAAGAAGATATTGATTGGTTGAATATGCAAAATGATATAATTCAAAGAAAGGGAGATAAAAAATGAATGAATTTATATATGATGATACAGCACCTTACAGTGTCAATTTTGATAGATGGTATGTTGCTAATTGTATTGAAAGAGAACAATACAAAGAAAAAAAATTAGACTTAGATTCTGCTGAACTTACATTTAGAAAAATGTGGGGTTTTAAAAAATTAGAACAAAAAGTTTTTGTGAATTAAAATGGGATTTATAACAAATAAACAAGAAGCAATATTAATATTTAAATTACTGCAAATTGCATTAAAAACAGATGAGCTAGATACAAAAGAACTCTTTATTGCTCGTGAATTATTGGCAGATATTGAAAAGTACGCAGTAAACGATTAGTGCTGATATCACTTAAAACTATCACAGTCCTTATTAGACGTGGGGATTGATTAAGAGTAGTATGTAATTACTTTTTTTGTTCCTTGTAATTATGTACTGCTCTTTTTTTCTGAAGAATACATAATATTTAGACCTGCTAGAGTGCATAGGCGATTCTTTTCATCAAGTCCTTTTTCTGTGAGATCATAATTTTGTCCATTAACTTTTATATAACCTTCTGTTATAAGACTAGTTAATAAATCACTAGGTATATCATCACCAAACATTACTGTTAAAATACCACCTAATCGCTTAGTCTGTGTTTTACTGAGTGCCATTAGATATGTTCCCAGTCATTTCCCTCAAATAACAATGATTCAGCTAATCTTCTTCTTGTTAATCCTTCAAGAACTTTGCCACCTGCTTTGTTCCATCTTTTAATTTGATAAGGCACATCTTCATAAGCACCCTGATTCAAAACTTTAAGCATAGTTGAAGCATTAAGATTCGCACCACCAAGATTAAATGTCCAAGATACTAGTGCATCAAATTGATGTTGATGTAATGGAACTGATACAGCTTTAGTTACTGCTTCTTCATATACAGCAATATCTTTTTCTAATAATTCATCTGCTTCTCTTTGACAAACTAAATCACCCTCTTTGACACCTTCTGTATGTCCATAACCAATTGTCCATACACCAGCAGCACATTTATATGCATTGTATTCAACACCTTCAAACTTCTTTATAAGTGCTATACCTTCTTGTGATATTTTCATATTACTCTCCCCATGTTCCATCTTTTTGGACTTTGGCTTTCTTTGTGCCACCCCAGTATTCAACTGCGTGTCCTTCTTCAATAAGCATTGCACAAATGTCTTTATCATTTTCATCATAAGGTATTCCTAAGATTCTTCCATATTTCCCTTTACCTAAAGATTGTATTTTAAAAGCACCAAAGCAAAGTTCCTTTAATCTATCTTTTGCTTTAAGTCCTAATGCTTTTTCTTCTAAATTTCTTGTGCGTGATTCAGGTGTATCTATTCCTGCTAATCGCACTCTTTGTTTATGTAGTTTGACATCAAAGCCTAAATCAAGAGTCACATCTATGGTGTCTCCATCTATTACCCTTTCAAGTATAGCGTTGTATACAAATGGCGTGACTGATTTAGACATAGCTAATTACTTCTTAGCTTTGCCAATATTCAATGCCAACATCTCTAATATTTTATAGAGCTTTCCAATCATGGCATCATCTTTTGGTGATGGAGTTAAAGCACAGATAATGGATGCACCGCATACAACACCTGTGATTATTCCTAACCATTCTCCTATCATTCCTATCATATCAATCTCCTATATAATGAATGAAACTAAATGGTATCAAATTATTTCTTCTCTGACACCTTTTCTTCTGCATTATCTTCTTTATCATAATCTCTATAATATTTAACTATTGATAGAGTGTCTCTTAAATATCTTTTGATTTCTGCCATGTTCATAGACAGGTTTTCATATTCTTTGCTTGTTAAAGAGTAATAAGCAATAGCAGGAGCAGAGCCATTTTCATAATCTTCTAGGTACTCTTTCATTAAATCAGGAGTTAATATTTCCCAGTCAATATCTACCAAGCCAACTTCTAGGGGTAAAGGCGGATGGTATAAAGGAACTGGCTCTGCAATCGTTACTACTTCTACAGGCTTAGTCGCACTGGGCATCATTGAACAATTTGCTATTAATAAAACTGATATTAATACAAAAATGTTTTTTAATTTAATTCCTACCATTTTGGCTTCCTGCTTTTTAGCTTTGTCTCTAATCTTTTTTGATTTTTTATTTATAGGTTTTAATATCCATAAATATTCATTTTTAACATTAGTCTTCAAACTGATTAGGGTCTGTTAATGCTATTATTTCTTCTTTGACTTTCTTTGTGCCTTTGTTCACAATGTTTTCTATTAACTTAGGTTTGCTTAATGCTAAATTATCTAAATCATGTTTTGCAAAAGTTGTTCGTAATTTGTTTACTTCTCTTACTGCTTCCTGTTTTTCTTTTTCTATTACTTGTATCTGCTTTTGTGCCTTTTCTTGGTTCGCAAGATAGGTTTTAATTGATTCGTTTTGTTGTGCTATAGAGTTTTCTAAAGCTATTTGATTGCCTTTTAATGTTGATATGTTGTCTTGAAGTCTATCAATATACCAAGCACTTCCTGATATTGAGACTAACAATAAACCACCTAGTATTATTGATAATTTGAACCCCATGTGTACACCTGTAATTTTTCACTTTTGCCTTTAGCTTCTATTGGGTCTAAAGGTAGCAAATCAAATTCTATCGCATTTTCTGTACTTTGACCAATAAGGAGATCAACACCTGCTGCTTTTGTTCCTGATTCTAGTCTTGCAGCTACATTAACAGCATCGCCTATAGCAGTGTAGTCAAATCTATTTTCACTACCCATATTGCCTATAACTGCATATCCTGTGTTTATTCCTATACCTATTGTTACTGGATTAATACCTTTATCTGCTAGAACATGATTAAGTTCAATCATATTTTTTTGTATATCCATAGCACAAGCTAATGCTTTTGTTTCATGCTTTTCTAAATCTAGTGGTGCATTAAATATTGCCATCATGGCATCACCTATATACTTATCAACCATTCCCCCATGAGCCTGTACTGCTTTTTGTTGTGCAGTCAGTGCTGCATTCATGATATATGTAACTTGTTCAGGTTCTAATGTTTCTGACAAAGATGTAAATCCACGAACATCTGTAAATAAAAATGTTGCATATCTTTTTTCACCACCAAGTTGTAAAAGTTCAGGATTTTTTTGTAACTGTTTAACTTGTCTTGGGTCTAAATAATGCTCAAATTGTTTTTTAATTTGCTGTCTTAGTTTGTACTGTTCTCTAAAGCGTAAATAAAATGCTATTGCACTTGTTATAAATTGTGAAATCAAAGTCCATGTCACATCAATCAAATAACCTTTTTGTATTAATTGATATCCGCCTAATGCTACACAGCACATTAAAAATACACCCATACTTACACCATAGGTTATCCCTAAATAATGCAATACAAGCCATGAGAGGCTTACAAAAATTAAAAAAATAGTTAATTCTAAGGCTAAACTCCAATCTGGAACTGTTGGTGTATCTTTTATCAATATAGATTCTGCTAGTGCAGCTTGTATCTTATGTGGCTCTAATAATCCAACTGGAGTTGCTATTTGTGGCATAACACCATTAGCTGTGACACCTACAAAAACAAACTTACCTGCTACATCCATTTCTTTTAATGTTGTTTGTGGTGTATCAACCCAACTAATCCACTTACGACCAAGACTATCTGTTTTGACTGGTGGTATTCCTCTAATTGATATTTCCTCTATACCATTATTATTGGTTTTTATAATGTAAGTCTTTACATCAAATAATGCTTTATATATTTGTGTTCCAAATGATGGTATCCAGTTTTTTTCAGGTGTGCTTACAAGTAATGGAATTCTTCTGACTAAAAGGTCAACTTCAGTGGGAGCAATGGCTAAACCTTGCAATGTAGTATTTGATAAGGTGTTCAGGTTTTCCTTGACTCCCTTAGATACTATACCATCAACGTGGCTGCCTTTG
>JAAHTH010003561.1_pt1 | contig 10511 bp, 3 predicted proteins | sample 6116091 | NCBI WGS metagenome assembly JAAHTH01 (sample SAMN13939990, study PRJNA603662) | sponge metagenome | isolation source: marine sponge | host: Mycale hentscheli | place: New Zealand | collected 2006
AGGCATCCTGCCCCGTTTGAACTCCCTGTTGAATAAGCTCGAAAGCCTTGCTTGCCGCAGCAAGTGCTAGTCCAATCTCGATCATTTAGCATCTACTCAGCTTCTTCGCGTGGGTCAACCCAGCCATCTACCGCTGTAAAAGTCCCATCTGCCGCACAGGTATACTTGCAACCGTACCAATCGTCAGGCGTTGTTACACCCTCGATCACTGTAGCATTGCTAGAGTTAAGGTCACCGATGATAAAGTCTAAGGCAGACGGATCGCCCATCTCGATGTTGTCAGCAGTCACGTTAACGCCGTAGTCATCAGCCACGAGGTATTTGCTAGTATTGGTTGCGTTATCCACTATCGTTTTCATAGTCTTATCCTGTTAGTAAAAGTGAAGTTGTTGAAAGAGCAGTACCCGCTTTCGTGGTGCTACTTGTGGTTGATATTGTACCATCGTCTTGAACGAAGTAGGCAGTGTTGGGCGTGAGGTCAGAAGAAAGGTTCAAAACCACCGCAACCGCTGGAGTTGGCGCAACTGCGGTTTGATAAGTTATAACAGTTTTGTTTGCGTTGGTATCATAAACACCCATGCAATATACGGTGTTAGCTGCGTTAAAAGTAGTAACATCTGATACGGTAATGCTTGTGCCGCTTACGGTTCCAATAGCCAAATTTCCTAGATATGCGGAATTAATATATGCGCGATAAACTAGTATCATTTTATTGTTAACAGGGTCAAAAGACATACCTGTAAAGGAAGTGCTGGTTGAAGTGCCTACTCTAGTCTCCGTACCAAATGAAATGCTAGTACCGCTAACCGTTCCCACTACACAACTTCCACCAACTGCATCACTGTATAAAACAACCACTTTGTTGCTATTTGAATCAAAACCAATAGAAACATAATTGCTTTGCGTAGCATTAAAAGTAGCTTCTGAGCCAAAGCTAATCGAGGTTCCTGAAACAGTACCGACAATTGCTTTACCTATATTCCCAGTAGTGCCGTCATTGTAGGCAACGACAACTTTATTACTGTTAGAGTCAAAAGTAGCGGCAATGTATTCAGAGTTTCCAGAATTATAAACAACAGGTGTACCAAAACTAATCGAAGTGCCACTAACTGTACCTACGATGGCTGTACCGTAATTAGAGTTACCTGTATCACGATATGCTATAACTATTTTGTTTAAATTAGAGTCAAAAGTAGTCGCTATATAGTCGGTGCTAGCCGCTTCAAAAACTACTGGCGTACCAAAGCTAATGGATGTACCGCTTACCGTACCCACAATGGCTGTGCCATATTGAGAATTACCATCGTCTCTATAAGTTATAACTATTTTATTAGCGTTAGAATCAAAAGCAGCAGAAACGTATGCTACTGGGCCAACGTCAAAAGTAACTTCGCTACCGTAGGAAATTGAATTACCGCTTACAGTTCCAACAATTGCTTTACCTGCATCTCCAGCACCGCCGTCATTATAGGATAGAACTACTTTGTTGTTTGAAGAATCAAAGACAGGCCACGGATAACCATTTGCACTTGAAGTAGCACTTACAGGAGTGCCTAATATTGGAGCTACAGGGGCTAACCCCGTATTCGTTATAGCACCACCTTTACATACCACCTTGCCTGTAGCCGCGCTTGATATGGCTTGGTCTGTGATGCCGACGTAAGAAGAGACGTTAGTTGAGGTAGAGGCGTTTTGAAATACGACCGAAGTCCCGTAGCCTGAGTTGCCAGCGTCTTTATATGCTATCACTACTTTGTTTAAGTTTGAGTCAAACGTGGGTGAAGAATACTGAGTGTCTGCGCTCTCAAAAACGGAAGGACTGCTAAAACTTATACTCGTGCCACTTACTGTTCCTACTGCTAGTGTCCCGTAACTTGAGTTTCCAATGTCCGTGTAAGCAACAACTACTTTATTTGCATTGGAATCAAATGTGGCTGATATTTGATAAGCATATGCAGATTCAAAAACTGTTGGAGAACCAAAACTAATAGATGTACCGCTTACTGTGCCCACTATTGCTGTGCCGTAAGATGAGTTGCCGTTGTCGGGGTAAGCTATAACTACTTTATTATTGCTTGAATCAAAAACTGCTGAAACATTGCCATTAGTATTTGCGCTTTCATAAACAACCTCTGAACCAAAAGATATAGATGTTCCAGAAACCGTTCCAACGATTGCTGTGCCGTAGCCTGAGTTGCCGCTGTCGGGATAGGCTATAACTACTTTGTTTGAGTTTGAGTCAAATGTTGCTGATATTGGACTAGTGGTTCCGGCATTAAACACGACAGCAGAGCCAAATGAAATACTTGTACCCGATACCGTTCCGACAATAGCCGTACCGGAACTTGAATTCCCCTCGTCTCTATAGGCTATAACTATTTTATTTGAGTTTGAGTCAAAGACTACTGATTCGTAACCAGCGTTTGCAGTTTCAAACACCACAGCAGAGCCAAAACTAATCGATGTACCGCTGACCGTCCCTATGATTGCTGTACCGTAGTTAGAATTACCAGCATCGCGATATGCTATAACTACTTTGTTAGAATTTGAATCAAATGTTGTTGATGCGTAATAAATGGTAGCAGATTCAAAGAGTACGGGAGTGCCAAAGCTAATAGAAGTCCCACTGACTGTACCGACTACAGCTGTACCATAGTTAGAGTTTCCATTATCTTGATAGGCTATAACAACTTTGTTGTTAACAGAGTCAAATGTTGCTGCTGTAAACCCAGAGCTTGCGCTTTCAAAAACTACAGCACTGCCTAATTGCTCTGTTACTGAACTTGAAGAAATAGCCTCAACCTTACCATCCGACCTTAGACCTACCGTGACACCACTGGCTAACGTGCCTTGGGCCACGAAGTCTGCACTTTTTACACTGCTCCCTGCGGGGAGTAACTCGCTTAGATTGCTCATGTATTCACCAAGTTAATGCTTGTGGCTGAGAGGGCTTCACCAGCGACGATAGAAGTTGAGCCAGTGCCCAGTGTGCCGTCGTCCTGAACGTAGTAGGTAGAGCCTATGACTAGGTCGTTTGCTTCGGTGATTGTCAAAGCCTTTCCTTTTGTTGAATCACTACCATCCACAAAAGCTACTATTGTTTTATTAACGTTAGAATCAAAAGTTGTACTTATGTTAGCAACAGTACCGCCTACAAAAGCAGAAGAAGCAGCAAAGCTAATACTTGTACCGCTGACTGTTCCAAAAACAACTGTGCCTGATTGAGAATTCGCTGTGTCTCTAAAACAAATGACCACCTTGTTGGAGGAAGTATCAAATGAATTGGACATATCCGCCGCCGAAGACTCATCAAAATTTACAGAAGAGCCAAATGAAATACTTGTACCCGATACAGTGCCTACTACAGCTTTTCCTTTGCTACCACTTTGATATGTAAAAACCGCTTTATTAGCATTAGAATCAAACGTACCTGCCATAAGAAAGCTATTGGCAGATTCAAAAACAGCCTCGCTGCCAAATGAAATACTTGTACCCGATACCGTGCCAACAATTGCTGTCCCATGCCCAGAATTACCTGAATCCTGATAACCAGTAACTACTTTATTAGCGTTTGAGTCATAAACGGCAGCACACGCAGAGGTTGATGCAGAATTAAACACCACGGGAGACCCAAACCCTTGTTGACCTGTACCTGAATTGTACGTTCCTACAGCAGCAGTGCCATAACTAGAATTACTGGTGTTTACCCAACAAATGACTAACCTATTGGCATTAACGTCAAAAACTGAACTAGCGTATGTTGCACCATTGCTTCCGTTGACTAATTTTGCGCTACTAAAAGATATGCTAGTTCCACTGATTGTTCCCGTCAGACATTCCAACCTATTACTATTCAAGTCATTGGTAAATACTATATTTACCTTGTTGGCAGTAGGGTCAAATGTTGCGGTGGGGTACTGAATGCTTGAAGTTCTAAGCCGAACAGGAGTGCCGTAAGTAATTGAAGAACCGCTGACTGTCCCCACAACGGCTGTTCCGTAAAGACTATCGCTTGGATTGTTATACACAACGACTATTTTATTGTTAGAAGAGTCAAAAGCTACAGCCGTCTTTGTAGTGTTAGCTGCGGAAAACTCAGATGCAGTCCCAAACGAAGGGGCGAAAGGTATCAAGTTATCCCCAGTAGAAATTCCACCCTGCAAGGTAACTGTACCTGTAGCAGCGTTAGCTATAGCGGCTTCGGTGATGCCTATGAAGGATGTGACGTTGGTTGAGGCAAAATTAAATGCAGTAGCTTCTCCTTTACTTTCACTTTGATAAGCCGCAAGTATATTGTCTTGATCGGGGTTATAAGCTAATGAAGCATAATAATAACCATTATTAGTTGATGAAGTATAAGCTACAGGAGTACCAAGAGTAGCTGTTGTCCCAGAAATCGCAACCTCGGCATACGTTCCAGCGGCACTATTTACTCCACCATAGTTAACAATGGGTTTTTTTAACGTTGGATGATAAATAAGTTGGAGTGCAAAACTTGTATAGCCGCCTGTTGCGGCCAAAAGAACGGCAGCAGTGCCTGTAGTGGGTGAATTCCCAGAAAGTGTCACACACGCATACCATAAGTGTGAACTAGACCCACTATTCTGATACACAATAAGCATTTTAGCTTTATCAACATCGTAAGCAATCGCAGGGTAACGTGTTGACGTTTGAGCGAAAGTATGTGTCGATATAACCGATACGGAGGTTCCGCTCACAACTAATATACCGAATTGACCCCAGCTATTAGCTTGTTTTTTGAATACACATACATTGTTATTATTAACTGAGTCGTAAGCAATTTTAAGTTCCCTAGAGTCTTGGGAATTCCAAACTATTTTGCTTCCAAAACTGACGGATGTACCTGAAATAGTGGCAACCGCTGCCGCTGCATAATTACTGTTACTATTCTCATTACAGGCAACAAGTATTTTTTGCTCCGTCGTGTTGTATACAGCACACAGATATTGCGCTGCGCCAAATAAGGAAGTTTTTGAGCCTACGCTGGGCGTTGTTCCTGAAATAGTAACGGCAAAAAATGCACCGTTATAACTATTGCCTCCATCTTGGCCTCCAATTAGGCTCTTGCCTGAGGTAGGGTCAAACACAGCGATACAATAATTACTGTAGGCAGAGTTAGCAACGACAGGTGTACCAAAAGAAATACTGTTGCCTGATGTCATCGTCCCGACAACCATTGTCATGTAGGCACTATTACCGTTATCACTATAGCAAACTAATATTTTATCTTGCCCAGTATCATAGCAAGAACCTGTACTTGATACTTGCCCGTTTTCAAATTGTGTTTCAGTACCGAAACCACCCGTTACCCCAACAATAGCCTCAACCTTGCCATCCGACCTTAGACCTACCGTGACACCACTGGCTAACGTGCCTTGGGCCACGAAGTCTGCACTTTTTACACTGCTCCCTGCGGGGAGTAACTCGCTTAGATTGCTCATGTATTCACCAAGTTAATGCTTGTGGCTGAGAGGGCTTCACCAGCGACGATAGAAGTTGAGCCAGTGCCCAGTGTGCCGTCGTCCTGAACGTAGTAGGTAGAGCCTATGACTAGGTCGTTTGCTTCGGTGATTGTCAAAGCCTTTCCTTTTGTTGAATCACTACCATCCACAAAAGCTACTATTGTTTTATTAACGTTAGAATCAAAAGTTGTACTTATGTTAGCAACAGTACCGCCTACAAAAGCAGAAGAAGCAGCAAAGCTAATACTTGTACCGCTGACTGTTCCAAAAACAACTGTGCCTGATTGAGAATTCGCTGTGTCTCTAAAACAAATGACCACCTTGTTGGAGGAAGTATCAAATGAATTGGACATATCCGCCGCCGAAGACTCATCAAAATTTACAGAAGAGCCAAATGAAATACTTGTACCCGATACAGTGCCTACTACAGCTTTTCCTTTGCTACCACTTTGATATGTAAAAACCGCTTTATTAGCATTAGAATCAAACGTACCTGCCATAAGAAAGCTATTGGCAGATTCAAAAACAGCCTCGCTGCCAAATGAAATACTTGTACCCGATACCGTGCCAACAATTGCTGTCCCATGCCCAGAATTACCTGAATCCTGATAACCAGTAACTACTTTATTAGCGTTTGAGTCATAAACGGCAGCACACGCAGAGGTTGATGCAGAATTAAACACCACGGGAGACCCAAACCCTTGTTGACCTGTACCTGAATTGTACGTTCCTACAGCAGCAGTGCCATAACTAGAATTACTGGTGTTTACCCAACAAATGACTAACCTATTGGCATTAACGTCAAAAACTGAACTAGCGTATGTTGCACCATTGCTTCCGTTGACTAATTTTGCGCTACTAAAAGATATGCTAGTTCCACTGATTGTTCCCGTCAGACATTCCAACCTATTACTATTCAAGTCATTGGTAAATACTATATTTACCTTGTTGGCAGTAGGGTCAAATGTTGCGGTGGGGTACTGAATGCTTGAAGTTCTAAGCCGAACAGGAGTGCCGTAAGTAATTGAAGAACCGCTGACTGTCCCCACAACGGCTGTTCCGTAAAGACTATCGCTTGGATTGTTATACACAACGACTATTTTATTGTTAGAAGAGTCAAAAGCTACAGCCGTCTTTGTAGTGTTAGCTGCGGAAAACTCAGATGCAGTCCCAAACGAAGGGGCGAAAGGTATCAAGTTATCCCCAGTAGAAATTCCACCCTGCAAGGTAACTGTACCTGTAGCAGCGTTAGCTATAGCGGCTTCGGTGATGCCTATGAAGGATGTGACGTTGGTTGAGGCAAAATTAAATGCAGTAGCTTCTCCTTTACTTTCACTTTGATAAGCCGCAAGTATATTGTCTTGATCGGGGTTATAAGCTAATGAAGCATAATAATAACCATTATTAGTTGATGAAGTATAAGCTACAGGAGTACCAAGAGTAGCTGTTGTCCCAGAAATCGCAACCTCGGCATACGTTCCAGCGGCACTATTTACTCCACCATAGTTAACAATGGGTTTTTTTAACGTTGGATGATAAATAAGTTGGAGTGCAAAACTTGTATAGCCGCCTGTTGCGGCCAAAAGAACGGCAGCAGTGCCTGTAGTGGGTGAATTCCCAGAAAGTGTCACACACGCATACCATAAGTGTGAACTAGACCCACTATTCTGATACACAATAAGCATTTTAGCTTTATCAACATCGTAAGCAATCGCAGGGTAACGTGTTGACGTTTGAGCGAAAGTATGTGTCGATATAACCGATACGGAGGTTCCGCTCACAACTAATATACCGAATTGACCCCAGCTATTAGCTTGTTTTTTGAATACACATACATTGTTATTATTAACTGAGTCGTAAGCAATTTTAAGTTCCCTAGAGTCTTGGGAATTCCAAACTATTTTGCTTCCAAAACTGACGGATGTACCTGAAATAGTGGCAACCGCTGCCGCTGCATAATTACTGTTACTATTCTCATTACAGGCAACAAGTATTTTTTGCTCCGTCGTGTTGTATACAGCACACAGATATTGCGCTGCGCCAAATAAGGAAGTTTTTGAGCCTACGCTGGGCGTTGTTCCTGAAATAGTAACGGCAAAAAATGCACCGTTATAACTATTGCCTCCATCTTGGCCTCCAATTAGGCTCTTGCCTGAGGTAGGGTCAAACACAGCGATACAATAATTACTGTAGGCAGAGTTAGCAACGACAGGTGTACCAAAAGAAATACTGTTGCCTGATGTCATCGTCCCGACAACCATTGTCATGTAGGCACTATTACCGTTATCACTATAGCAAACTAATATTTTATCTTGCCCAGTATCATAGCAAGAACCTGTACTTGATACTTGCCCGTTTTCAAATTGTGTTTCAGTACCGGAACCACCCGTTACCCCAACAATAGCCTCAACCTTACCGTCTGACCTTAGACCTACCGTGACACCACTGGCTAACGTGCCACTCGCTACAAAATTAAAAGACTTGCCTCCAGCACCGCTGGGTAATAAATCGCTTAAATTACTCATGTTGGGTCCACCAAGTTTAGGGCTGTGGTTGAGATGGCTTTGCCAGCTTTAGTTGTACTTGAGGTCGTAGCTAGGGTTCCGTCATCTTGAACGAAGTAGTTGGAGCCTATGGTTAGGTTGTTAGCTAGAGAACCTACTATTCCTGTACCATCATTACTGCCAGTAGAGTCCATATAATTGAAAACGGTAGCAGACGAGTTTGCATCGTAAACACTAGATACATAAGTTAAAGTCCCATCTGAAAACTCTACGGGCGTACCAAAGGATATGCTAGTCCCAGAAACAGTGCCAATTACAGCTTCTCCGTCGGAAGAAATTAAATACCCAACAATTACTTTATTTTGAGCGGAATCAAACGATGCAGAAATACCAGTAGATATAGTTCCAGAATTAAAGATCGACGCAGAGCCAAAAGATATGCTAGTCCCAGAAACAGTCCCGACTATAGCCGTTCCCTTGTAAGCGTTTCCGACATCAGAATAGGCTATTACTACTTTATTAGCGTTTGAATCAAAGACCACGTTATAATCAGAGGATTCGGCAGACTCAAAAATTACAGCAGAACCGAAAGATATACTTGTTCCACTAACCGTTCCCACAATAGACGTACCATATCCTGAATTGCCATCGTCTCTATAAGCTATAACAACTTTGTTAACATTGGAGTCAAAGCCAATATTGACGTATCTTGCACTAGCTGCTTCAAAAGTTACTGCTGTACCAAAAGAAATGCTTGTTCCGCTGACCGTACCTACAATAGCCTGTCCATAAGTATTAGCTTGATTTTGATACGCTATAACTATTTTCCCAGCGTTTGAATCAAAAGTCGCGCTGTAATACCTCGAATTGTTAGCCGTAAAAACTACAGGGGAACCCCAAGAAGTAGTGGTTCCAGACACTGTGCCTACAACTGCTGTACCGTAATTACTATTGTTGCCGTCCATGTAAATAGCTACTACTCTTTGATTAGTAGGATCATAAACCACTGTGTTATTGTAAGTTGCACCTTGTGCCGTATATCTAACAGGTGTTGCGTAGCTTATAGATGCCCCACTGACTGTGCCTATAGAAACCGCGCCATAGGCTTGAGAATCTGAATAACCTACGATGATCTTGTTATTGTTTGAGTCGTAAGCAGTTGCAGTATATCCCGCTGTAGTACTTTCAAAAACAGCAGAAGAACCAAAAGAAAGACTGTAAGGCAACAGGTTACCCCCAGTAGAAAGCCCACCTTTAACAGCGACTTCGCCCGTGGCTCCCGAAGATATAGCAGCGTTGGTTATACCGATGAACGATGTGGCGTTGGTTGATGGTGGTGTATAAGTAACAGAGTTAGGATAACCCGAAGACATCTCTTTAAAAGCAAAAACCGATTTTTGAGCAGTTGTGTCAAAAGTAGCCGCCATAAAATAACTAGCAACAGTTGTGTAATTCGTTTTATCACCACCAGATACTGTAGTGCCACTTACGGTCAAGGGTAAAGCCGCTCCTTTCCCCGATGAGCCTTCTCCATCTGAAAACGTTACTACAACCACTTTTTGAGTAGAATCAAATGTAGTAGCCGTATAAGTAGTTGCAAACGACTGAAACACAGCGGCTGTGCCAAGAGTAATTCCGTTACCAGAAACTGTCCCTACAATAGCTGTTCCGTAATTTGAATTATTTCCATCTTTATAAGCAATAACCACCTTGTTGTTGTTCGAGTCATATGAAACAGAAGGAGTATATGCCGTACCTGAACCAATCTGTGCGGCACTACCAAAAGATATGCTTGTTCCAGAAACTGCCCCGACACAGACTCTTCCCGTGTTACCAGAAACTCTTTGCACTACAATTATTTGATTGGTTAACGTATCGAAAGTAGCAGAACCTCTCTCTGCACTATAAGAATTTGCACCGCGCCAAGTAGCCTCTGATCCAAAGCTTATTGAAGTACCAGAAACAGTTCCAACAACAGCGTAGCCAGCATATGTTGAAGCTCCACCAACATAAGTTATAACTATTTTATTAGAGTTTGAGTCAAACGCTACCGCATTACTTGTCGCATCACTAGTTTTAAAAACAACTTCAGAACCAAAACTAATGCTTGTTCCAGAAACCGTTCCAACAATAGCTGTGCCGTATCCTCCATTGCCCTGATCTTGATAAGCAATTACCACTTTACTATTGGAAGAATCAAATCCTATGTTTATAAACAAAGTGCCGCCACTATTAAAAACAACAGGAGAACCGAAAGAAATTGAAGAGCCGCTTACTGTACCAACAGTAGCTGTGCCGTAACCACTACCATTTAGGGCAGTTAAAACAACTTTATTGTTGGTAGAATCATAAGTTGCTGCAATTTCGTTTTGATTAGTCGAACCATATGCAACGATTGATCCAACAGAACCCGCAACACCCGCAACAGCCTCAACCTTACCATCACTGCGTAGAGCAACAGTCTGACCATTAGCCAACGTCCCTTGAGCGACAAACTCTATATTATTCTGGGTTCCCCCAGATG
>JAAHTH010003566.1_pt1 | contig 10504 bp, 13 predicted proteins | sample 6116091 | NCBI WGS metagenome assembly JAAHTH01 (sample SAMN13939990, study PRJNA603662) | sponge metagenome | isolation source: marine sponge | host: Mycale hentscheli | place: New Zealand | collected 2006
TTTTTATCCCAATTTTTAGGAAATACATTGTCATCATTTACAATTAATATTTCATCGGATGAAGCATTATAAACTCCTAGATTAGTTCCTTTACATAAACCTACATTTTCTTCTAGGTTAAGAATATTAATGTCATTTTCCCACTTATCTAAAATTTTTTTATTTAAATCATAGTAGCCGTCTACTACTACAATAATTTGATTTTCTTCTGATTGTCCCTCAATTGCAGATTCTAAACATAAATCTAACATTTCAGGGGATTTATATGTTGGTATTATTACTGATATCATATTTTACTCCAATCTGTTAAAGGTGATAACCAAGCTACTTCTCCATGTGTTGCATAACCTGGTAAAGGTGTTATTAATAATTCTCCCTGTTGTTTTAATTCTAAAAACATTTGAAAGTCATTTGGGTGGGTTCCTGATGTATGTTTTCTTAAAATGGGTTCTATCCTTTTTAAGGTAGATACTTTTGAAGCAAATGTCATTGTGGTTGAATTTGTTATTTTCCAATGACATGAATCTGTTAAATAAACTCTAGTTTCTTCTGCTCCACCTTCACAATAAGGGTTACCCCCTTGACTTGGGTCTAAGTATTTATCTGGGTGATCATATAAAGCTGTAAATGGAGCTCCTAGTGAAAATCCTTCTTCTAGTATCTTTTTTGATTCTGGTTTATGTAAATAATCATTTTCTATAAAATAAACTATGTCATTATCATTATATTGTAATGCTTCATCTAATGCTAAATTAAAAGTACCAGCACCATGACCTACTGAAACATATTTAATAAGATCTTCGGCAACATATTTACGAATCATATTTTTAGTGGGTTCCGAAACATTATCCGCAATTACCATCCAATCTACATTTTTAAATACTTTTGTTGCATTAGCTAAACATTTTTCATTGTTTATGTAATCGGGTTTTTCTTTCTTATAACTCGCATCTGATATTCTATATATAATTTTCATTTTTCCAGGTATTTTCATTGCGTGTACATGGCTTTGTCTATGATTTTCAGTGTAGATGTCTCTATCTCGTTCAAACATGTTTTGAAAATGTAACATTTTAAGATTTAATTTGATTCCAGTTTTTTTATGTAATTTCCATTCACTATAATTCATAGTCATTTGATCTCGTACTGAAGGAAATAATTGGTAATCTGATAGCCACTGATCATAATATTTATGAATATTTTTACTATTATTGTTTATAATCATCATCCCTGATGTATATAGTCCATTTTTTGCTGGGTATCCTTCTTCTATAAACATTTGTACATGTTTATTAATTCTTTCTGGGGTATCTCTTTGAACCTGTACTATAGTATTTGCTTCATCATAAACACAACTTCTATTCGGATGTTCGCATATACAAGCGTCATATGAATCATCATAACCATATTTAGTTAGCAATTCATTTAAATCAATATTAATTACACATTGACCTCCTACTGTTACCACAATGTCATAATGCTTTGGCAAGTATTTACGATGTCCAATCATTAGAGACATAGCCCTACGCTTAGCAGGTTCTAATTGTTTATCAACATCGTCTATTTGTATAATTTGCCAAACATCAGATTTAAAATTAGGATTATCAGTAACACAGATATAATCCCAGTCTGGTGTTATAATAGTAGGTTGTTTTAAATTATCATAACCCCCTATGATAAATGTATATACGCATTTAGTATTCTTCATATTATGTATTTATTTCTCTTAAATCAACAAATGCACCACTAGGTTGTTTAGTTATTGTAGTTATATTAATAATAATAGTTGTTGCCACTACTGTAGGACTATCCATATCATCATTCATGTTATGAAACTTATGCACAGATGGTATTAAATTAGGATTAATAGTTTTAATATAATCTTGCATTGGTGTTTTTACAATACCAGGAGCTAAAGATATAAATTGTGTGTTAGGATTTTCTTCTGCATAAACTGATATTAATTGTTTAAATGCTGCTTTAGTAGTACAATACAGTGACCAACCATAATAAGGCTTTAGTGCAGCTCCTGTAGATATTCCTATTACACATTTTACCTTATTATTGTTTATAACATAATCCATAATAATTTTATTAGATAAAAAATTAATGTTAATCATGTTATTAAAGTCTTGAATATCTAAATCTGAAGTAGGCTTTATTTCACCTAATTGCCCTGCATTCAGTATTACTAAATCTAATTCAATTGAGTTTAATAAAGATTTTAATGCAGGTTCTATACTATATATGTTAGAGAGATCTACAGAGTGCCAGTTGATACTTAAATCTGATTTATTCCTACTTAAACCATATACATAATGACCTTCATTATTAAATTGTTTAGCTAAAGCATACCCTAATCCAGAACTAGTACCTGTTATTAATATATTCATTTTATATAATTTTCTAGTAAATTTTTGTTAAAATTATCTCTATCTAACCCACTAATAGTTGAACAAAACGATATAAAAGATTTCATTGGAGTATTTAACTTTATAGCTTGTGTAGCATAATTATCAGTTATACCAAACCTACCAGTTATCATGTAAAATGGAGAGGTTGTTTTTTTAAATAAAAAATTATAATGCTTATTTATAAATTGATTTAAAATTAAAGCTTCTTTATTATTCAAAACTTCTTCTAATTTTAAGTTTCCTGCACCCTTTCCTAACCCCATTATTGAAGTATCACATATATCAATATAAGGGCTATCAAAGCATTTGATATAATTTAAATAAGCCTTACCAGTGTGGTTGTGTAAATGAAAACAAGTTTTTTTATTTGAATTTTTTATTCTTTGAAATCTTTCTTCATATCTTGCAATATCCTTATGGAGATTTAAGTGGCCATGAGTATCAGCAAAACCTATTACATCAAAATCAGATTTAAGAGCTATGTCAAGTGCAGCATCTAACTCACTATCCGAGTAGTTAGTTGTATTAAATATATTAAATGAAATTTCTAAACCAGTGTGTTTTTTTAATTTTAGAGCAAACTTATATGCATCCTCTATCATGTCTTTTCTAGCAGTCATTCTGATCATTCTAATCTCATTTTGATCATTAGTTGGGTAATCATTTAAGTTTTTACTACAATAATGATAGTCGATCATTACACATACGTTATTTCTTCCTTTTCCTCCGGTTATTTGATTAATAGTTTCCATATTTAAGTTAAAGAATCTATTTTTACTTTTCGAGGACTGTTTCCAATAACCTAACTCCATACAATTTACACCTAAATCAGACATTAGGTTGTAGTATTCTTGTGCAAACTCTATAGGCCAATCAAAATCACAAGTAAACCCTCCATCTCTTAATGTTACATCTATTATTTCCATGCTTTATATATTAGTTTAGCTAATTTTAAATCATTATTATTATCTATCTCAATATCTTCAATAGGAGGTAAAACATAAAAATAAGGTTTTTTACCTACTCTATTATTATTTTTTTTAAATGTTTTTTTAGTAAACCCAAAGAATGCTCCATTAGACATTACAATAGGTTCTAAGTCTTGAGTTTTTTGAACAACGTTTTTAGTAAAATTTATAGGTTTACCCTGATAATATGAAAACTCTTGATGTTCAGTGACTGATTGGATACTATCATAACCTTGGTTAAGTTTTTCTAATGCATCCTTTATCGTTTCTAATTTAAGGAATGGTGAAGTTACATGGGGAGTAATAATAGCTTCATTTTCATCATTGACATAGGTCTCTAAAAAGTTATTAATCATCATTAAAACAGGGCTTAATCTACTTTTATTATTTTTTTCATAGTCAATATACTCTTTTTTTCTTGGGTAAGCAGTTACCCAATCTAAATCTTCACACTCTTTTAAAATTAAAGAACTATCTGTGTCTACATAAACTTCTTCACCTTGTAGCTCATATATTAAATGTTTCCACAGAGGTTTTCCACCAATTTCAATAAAATTCTTACCTTTTATTCTTTCAGAGTGATGTTTTATTATAATGAAATACTTCACTTGCTTTCTCCTAAATAAGTTACTAAGACTTCTCGATCTCTATTTGGGTCTAATTCAATAATAAAAATTTGTTTCCACTTCCCTAAACATAATTTAGAATCAATTACTGGTATGCTTTCTGAGGATCCAAAAAACATTGATCGTATGTGTGAGTGACCATTTATAGGCTCGTCTGTAGAAACATCATTTCTTAATGATATCATATCGTGTAAATATTTTGTATTCTTTTGTTTTCCTTCAGGATCCTTTGATGAAGGTGCAATGCTATCTAAAAAAAAGCGTACATCAGCCTTGTGTAATAACTCATCCTCTGTTAGCCAAATACAACAGGTTGTGTGGGGTGAATAAACAGTAACTAACCCATTAGTGAAGTTATTTTTTTCTATAAAATCTTGAACTTTCTGTGTAACATTTGTAAATAACTTATCAGTATTAAATTTAATTGATGTTTTCATATTTCTTCTATCCTTTTAGTTTTATCACATATTAGTAAATCATAAGCAGGTTTTTCTCCCACACTTAATTTGTGGTATTTACACCCCCAATCATCTAATTGGGATTTAGTAATTTTAAACCAGTCTATACCTGTGACTGTTCCACGAGCTGTCCAATAAGTAATCTCGTGACCTTCTTGATATAAGGTATTAATTTTTTTTATAAAATCCAAATTTGGTTTTGCTTTTCTATAGTCTCGTTTTCTAGAAAATTTATCTAAACCGTCATTATAGAAACATATTGTATCATCTATGTCAACAAATATTTTCATACAGTTTGTTTTAGTTTATCTATTATGAATTCTGATGGTTGAAGTTCATCGTCTATAAAAGATGGGTTTAATTCGTCTCTTAATAAACATAATGATGCGTCTACATAGTTATTTTGATGTAACCACCTTAAAATAGATATTTCAGATTTAGCATCGTGTCCAGGGACTTCATATGGAGTAGTGGTTTTAAATCCTCCCCCCAAAGTTTGGTATTCTTTTACATAATAGGTAACACGTTTTTCATCTGTAATACTCCAATTACTTATATAAATTTCTGTGTCTCGTTGTAAAGCCCAAAATAAAGCTAAATATCCCATTCTTGGATCTTTTAAAAATGAATGAGGGCACTTAAATTTTTCTAGTATAGAATTACAAATATTTTTATTAACCCCCATAGATCTAGGAGAAAGAAAATAAGAATACTCAGATGTATGGGGTTTATTTTTATAAAATTCCTTTATTTTTTCAACATCATAATTAGGTTCATACCTCATAATTAAACCTGATTCAGATAAAGGATTGGTTATAACATTATCATATACATGATCACATAGTGCCCACCCATCACACTTTGTTCCATTATTAAGGTTAGGTATAGACATGTTACACCTAATGTTTCTACTAAATGAATCTAAAATTGGATTGAGATCTAGATTAAAATAAGGTTTATTACCTATGATAACTAGTTTTTCTTTTTCACTTTCTACCATTTGATAATTTTTTATAAAAATTATTTTGTTTTTCTTGTCTTTCTATAGTTTTTTCATGGAGTAAACAAAATTCTTTTATAGGAGGAAACTCTCCAAACTCATCATATCCAGTTAAAATCTCATGCACTTTATTTATCCATTTTATTGTAGAAGAATTTCTATAACATCTCCACTGGTAATCTGGGAAGTTAACATAACCTTCGGCATTTATATTCCACCCCCACTTTAACAAATGCTCCTTAGTAAGACCTTTTACAACATTTTTTCTAGGAACCCTAAAAACATCAATTGTAGGGTTATCTTGTAAAACTAAAGGTAATACTTTAACTAAATCTGGATGGTGGAGTTCATCTGCATCTATTTGAAATATATAATCTCCTTCACAAACAGAAGTAAGCTTATTTTTTAGATCTGCAAAATGGCCTTTAAATTTAAAATTAACTAACTTTATTTCTTTTAATTTTTTAAAGCCTGATAAAAATGTTTTTACTTCTTCAGTACCATTATTAGAATCGAATAATACTACTATTTCGTCAATATCAAATCTTTTTTGTTCTTTTAAATCTTTAATTAACTCATTTAATAGTTTGCAAATCTCATCAAACTCATTACAAACTGTTATTGCATAACTTATTTTCATATCTTAACTAGGTAATACCCCAATATACGAAAGAGCTTCCATGAAATCACGTTCCTCAAATTGTTTCATTGTAGTCATGTCCATTCTATGTTTATAATATTTATCTTTTTTTCCTGGGATAGGGTATTTTTGTTTTTCTTCTTCCATTACTTCTACAGCTTTAACAGCTGCCCATTTCCAATTTTCAGTTGTGGATCCATTGGCAAATATCATCCCTTGAGTAGGTAAATTTACTGTTGAAGGAAACCATACTTGACCTGTTTTATCTTCATGTCTAAGATCTTTATATAGTTCAGGAAGAATTTTTAGTTGTTCATCCATTATTTCTTCTCCTTCTCTCATTAAAGAATTAGATTGAAAACCACAACCATAACAAAAATAGTTATTTATATCTTGATTTACTTCAGTAACATAACATGCATCTGAACCACATCTAGGACATATATCTAATTTATCTGTATTCATATTTTTATTTTTTAATTGCTGCTATTTGATAACCCTGAAAAATTACATCATATAGATTATTATACATTGCAAAAAATGCTTCTATTCCTAATTGAGGTGAATTAACTGGGTGAGGTTGGGTAGGATCTTTCCACCCAAAATCATCAAATATTAATAATCCTTTAGAATTAAGCATTTTATGGGCATAATAAGCATCCATAAAAGTATCATCTGCTCTATGAGAAGCATCTATATAAATAAAATCATATTTATTACCTTTTTTCTCTAATTCTGGAAGGATATATTGTGAGTATCCTTTATTAATATTAAAATTAATATCCGGGTAAAAAGATATATTGTGAGAAAAATTATTATAAATAAAATCATCTTTTAATAATCTTTTAACAGTTCCACTCATTCCAGATTCTTCTAAAGATCCCCCAAAAGTATCTACTATATCATAGTTAGTACCTTTTTGTAAATATTTTTCACAAACAAAACTAGTAGCTCTTCCTTCATAACATCCTATCTCTAAAACATTTTTTATACCTATAGGAGCTATATGCTGTGTGAAAACTTTATCCCATATGGGGATCATCCCATCAAACCATTTTTCTGTATATTTTTGTTCTTTATTATATTCAAACATAATTATATTTTTTGTAATTTGGGGAGGTTTAATTTAGGTAATTTAGGATTATTACTTGTTAAACTAGGTAATTTTAAATCTACTTTTTTAGGAGTAGCTTTAATATCTAATTCATCTAAAATTCCTTCAAATTTATCCTTCATTTTAGTGTAACTAAAATTTTCTTTAGCAAAATTACCTTGTTGTTTAGCTTTAACAACCCAATTTTTATAATTTTTATACATATCTTTTAATGCTTTATTTAAAGCAATAATATCAACATCAAACCATTTTGAACCTTGTATTAACCATTTATTTTGAGCACTTGGGTGAACATCATTCAATACCCCAGGTAGTAATAAGCTCATATCAGGTTTAAGAAAATCTATATGACCTGACCAACCTGTAGTTATTATTGGTTTTTTAGTTTGAGTAAATTCAAGTAATGGTCTACCAAACCCTTCTCCTTTAGTTGTATTAACCATACATTTTACTTTAGGATGGTTATATAATTCATTCATTTCTTCATTAGTAAGATCACCATGTACTAAGTAAATTTTAGGTAATTTACCTTTTACTTGAGATTTAATATCCTTTAGTTTTTTAAGAATTTGATATTTGTCCATGTATGAAGAATTACCTCCCGTTGTTTTAAGTATTAATGCAGGAGTAGCACCTGTTTTATTTTTAAATGTTTCTAAAAAAGATTTAACTAACACCCCTACATTTTTTCTATCATGACCAAAATCTCCTTGCATCCAATGTCCTACAAACAAAAAACAAAAAGATTCCTTAATTTCAGGTAAATCTAATATTTCATTTGTTTTTTTATAGGTATTTTCATTAAAGCCTTCAAATAAAATATCCGTTTTAGTATTGGGATTAAATTCAATTTTTTCAATTACTTGTTGAGTTCTTTCATCTCTTTTTTCAAACGTAGATGCTTTTAAAATATCAATGGAATGTTTAGATGAACCTAGTATCATATTCATTCTCCCACAACCTTGTACCCAATCAGCAGGTGCAACTGTAGATTCAATACCTGCAGTCATTCCTATATTGTAATGCCCTTGTGGCATAAATTCATTAGGAATTGTTATTTGCATCCAAATATCTGGTTTTTCTACAGGTTGGTTGGGTTGAGGTTGAAAAAAATATTTTAACATAAATGTCCATTCCTCATGTTCTTCTAAAAATCCCCAAGCTGTATCTCCCCATCTTTGTGGTAATATTTTTACATCATATTTATCCATTTCAATAATGGCTTTTACTACGTCTCTTGATCTTGCTCCATAACCTGAATAGGTGTCTATTGGGCAGCTTATAAAAAATGTTGGTTTCATATTAATATACTAAATTGTGTGTTTGTATTCTATTTTGGCTAGGGTCTTTATCTGTGTCTATTACTTCAAAAGCTTCTCTTGGTTCCCAAGTATTAAATAATTCATCTAAGGCTTCAATTACTCTTTTTCCTTGTTGTTCTGAAGTAAATCCTGCTTCTTTACTTAAACACCACTCTCTAGCTTTAGCGCCTAATTCTTTTCTTTTTTCTCTTCCTAAATCATATACTTCTCTTATTCTATCAGTTGCATCTTCAGCTTTACATCTGTCATCCCAGATATAAGGTGTAACAGGTGATCCTTGAATTGATCTAGAAGTTGGATAAACTGGGAATGCCCATTCACCATGTTTTTTATATTTACCTGAATTATTTGAAGGGGTTTCAGGGGAAGGTGTAAACCATTTCTTATCTTTATCTAAAAACCTCATTTGATCTTGCATTCCACCTGTTGTGTTAGCTATAATAGGATTACCTGATAACATCGCTTCTGTTAATGTTAATCCCCATCCCTCGTTTGATGTTAATAAAATTTGACAGTCAGTTGAATTATACATTTTATTTAAATCTTCATGAGATAATTTGCTAGTTGAAAAAATTAATGCATTAGGATAATCGTTAAATAATAATTCTTTTATTGCTAGTAGATCAGTACCTGCTTGATGGGTTACTTCTGTATGCATTAATAATCTGCATTTTTCTGCTTTTTCTTTAGGTAATCCATCTAAAAACATTTTAAATGCCCACATTGTATCAGGAATTTGTTTTCTTCTTATATTTCTAGAATTAAAAAATAAACAAAAATCTACTTCATCCCCATTAAATAATTTATTTCTAAATTCACTAATATCATCTAAAGGTTTATAAATGTTATGATTTAAGCCATGGGGAATATATTTTATAATTCTATCCTTAGCTTTATCACCTAATGCAATTTTATTAATATTTACTGTTTGTTTTGAAATACCTAATAAAGCATCACAAGATTCATAAAATTCTCTATTATATAATGGAGCAGGATAATCATCCCAAATATTGAGATATATAATAGGAATTTCTTTTCTAATTTCGTTTTCGATGTTAAATAACCACATGAAATATCTTGGATCTGTAATAATAAAAAGAGCATCAGGTTTTTCTGCTTTAATCATTTGTCTAACCATTCCAGCATCACCATATCCATCTATAGGATATAATCTAATATCCGTATCATCTAAACCTGTAAGTTTATTTATTTCATTAGATAAATCAAATCTTTTACCCTTATCTGGGTGCTGGATTGCTCCTGCCATTTGAACCCAATTAAAATGTTGAGCTGTATGTACTACTATTTCTTTAGCTACTGTAGCTACACCTGATGGTACTCTTATATCATCGCATATTAAGAGTATTTTCTTCCTTTCATTTTTAGGAAGATACTTAAAATCTTTATTCATGTGTTTTTATTTTTACAACTCAAGGTTGTTGTGATTATTAATTGTTTTTCTAAAATCATCATCGGTAAGATACAAATGAATAGCACGGTCGGCAAGTTTCTGGAAGGAAAATTTACGCTTTACACACTCTATTTTAAAATCTTGAAATAAATCACTTTGTATTTTAACACTGGTTAGTGTTTTTTCTTTTTTATTACTCATAATCTTTAATTTAATATAACTTTTTTATATCTATACATACGTATTCTTTTAGAAAGATGCACCTAACCCGCATAACTGTTTATCTTCTTTGTAGGGGCAAAATGTGCAATTCCATTTTGATGGGTTAGGATGCATTTCCTTTGTGGTATGTTTATTTTCTATAAAGCATTCGCTCATAAATTCTTCTATTGCTTTAGTTGCCCTACTAGTTTTTATCTTACCTGAAGGTGGAGAATACATTTGAAATCGTTTCTGTGGGAAATCTCCTTCTTCGTATACTTTCCTTCTTGTAATAAAGAACTCAATATCAATATTTTCTATTGGGACTCCAAATTGTTCTGCAAAATATT
>JAAHTH010003567.1_pt1 | contig 10504 bp, 14 predicted proteins | sample 6116091 | NCBI WGS metagenome assembly JAAHTH01 (sample SAMN13939990, study PRJNA603662) | sponge metagenome | isolation source: marine sponge | host: Mycale hentscheli | place: New Zealand | collected 2006
AAACTAAAAGACATGAATTTTATCCAACAGGGGATACATTAATTTCTTCATTTGGATACGATGAAATATACAAGCGTGTTCTGAAAGAGTTTGTTTTCCCGGCAGCGATAAGCAGGTGGCACCTTCATGGTAAAGCATGGATAAATATGGATAGTGAAAACTTCATGATTAAATACACTACAGACACCCAGGGTCATTTAGATCTGCACCATGACAACGCTGTTATTAGTTCGGTGCTAACTTTAAACAAAGATTATACAGGGGGCGGTACATATTTTTATAATCAAAAACAAACACACATAGGAGATGTAGGACACATTGCTATACACCCTGGGCAAGTAACGCATAGGCATGGCGGCAGACCAGTACACAGCGGGAAGAGATATATACTTGTCTCGTTTTGCAATAAACAAAACTAATGGTATATCATAATCATAAATTAATTTTTATAGCAGTGCCAAAGTGTATGACAACTTCAATACACAGGGAATTGAGAACTGAAGAAGAAAGAGATAGAGGACACGGTCATAGGCATTACACATTCTTTGATCTAACAGAGAAATACAGTAACAAAATGCTTTCTGAATATACATCTTTCACTATTGTGCGTAACCCATACGATCGAATATGGTCCGCTTGGAAACATAATTTCTTGAGGTTTCAAACTATAGAGGAGCCAAACATGGTTGAACGGTTTCGAGACTATATAAAAAAAGATTTACTATCACAATTTAAGAACGACAATTATGATCCTGTACATTTTGTACCACAAGTAGACTTCTTATATCTAATGAGGAGACACAAACTTGTAGATCATATTTTTAAATACGAGACATTTGCTAATGATTGGTTACTGTTTAGGGAAAATCATAATAAGAAACTACCAGAGGAATTTGCCCGTGTAAACTATACAGCGAAAACAGATCAAGATCCATACGACAATGAATCAAGAGATATTATAAAAAAAATATATGCAGATGATTTCAGACTGTTTAATTATTTATAAAAATGAAGCATTATATAGACCTAACAACAGATCAACTAAGGTTACTTTATATATTAATACCATCGCACCACATGGAAAGCGAAAAGGTTATGGAGATAGTAAAGAAACTTGAGAGACACCTCGCTATACCAGGTGTAAAGCGATAATACTTATATTTGCTTTATGGCAGAAAGTAAGTACAAAAACATTCTTAAACGATACAGACTCAAGGGATTTAACCAGCCTAAGCGTACTCCAGATCATCCTAAAAAGTCACATATTGTAGCGGCTAAAGAAGGAGACAAGGTCAAGATTATTCGTTTCGGAGAGCAAGGAGCATCAACAGCGGGTAAGCCAAAGGCAGGTGAATCTGACAAGATGAAAAAGAAACGTGCTTCCTTTAAAGCCCGTCATGCTAAGAATATCAAGAAGGGTAAATTCTCTGCTGCGTACTGGGCTAATAAAGTAAAGTGGTAATGGCAAAGAAATACAAATCAAAAGTAAATCAATCGGGTAACTATACTAAGCCCGGAATGCGTAAGCGTTTGTTTAAAAGAATTATGGCTGGCACGAAGGGTGGAAGAGCAGGACAGTGGTCTGCCCGTAAAGCACAGATGTTAGCGAAAGCCTATAAAGCCGCAGGGGGCGGATACAAATAATGTCAGGTTTAAAAAAAGCACAAGAGTCCCTAAGAAAATGGACTAAACAAAAGTGGCGTACTAAGTCTGGAAAGCCATCCGCTAAAACAGGAGAGCGATATCTTCCTACAGAGGCAATTGCAGCATTTTAGAATGAAGAATATAATGCTACATCAAGAGCGAAAAGGGAGGATACAAAAGAAGGAAAGCAATATGTTCCTCAACCCAAAGCCGTTAAAAAGAAGACTAAGGTTTACCGAGCATAGACACACAGCGGTCTATAATCTTAGCGTATAACTCAGACTTTTCTTTTGTTCTCATCATGTTGGTTGCAGCGTAGTCAGCAATATTAGTTAACACGCATTTACTTTCAACACTGATGTTTGTTTCGTAATTTGTTTTCATGATATAAATTTCAGTTACTTAAACTTACATAACATTACTTAAATTTGCAATACAAATCTTATTGACATGGATGATCGACTAATGAAAATGTACAAAAGTGGGGGACTACTAAAGGCTCTACTTAAAGACCCAAGCCAAAGAGAGATGGCTCGCAAGATGCTTGACTCTAACAGCGACTCAGTTGTTGATGGTAACGCTGGAAGAGGTGGTACTAAGAAGTACAAAGCAGGTGGTAAAACAGAGAAAGCAACAATGACAATGCTTGGTGCTAAAGCAGGATTTAATCCAGGAGCAAAGGATACTTACTAAACATCGCTTACACTATATATAAAAAGGGGACTCTTAACAGGGTCCCCTTTTCTTTTGGCTACTCCTAACCACAGTAAGTGCCATTGCACTCACTTCCACAAACATACAGTTTATGTATTAAATTTGCTGTATAAATAAATTAATTAGAATGGAAAAAGTAGAAAGCCAAATGGAGCAGGCTATCCAGGATGCAGGATTCACTATTACTGATACCTTCCCCGGAGAGCCACAGGCTACAGAACAGGCACCTGTGCAAGAGAATGTGCAAGCGCCTACACCAGAGGTAAGTGCAGAGCCTGCACCTACAAATGAAAGTTAGCCGAATACAGTAGTTGAATCGGCTCAACCAGAAGTACAACCAGAAGTACAACAAGACGTACAACAGGCTGTAGAACAAGAAACGGCTCCTGTACAAGAGGAGCAAAGTTCTTTAAATAATGAGAGTGAAGGTTTTGAAAGTTTCTTTCAAGCGTTAACAGGCGAAATGCAGTCGACGCAAGAAGAACCAACAGAGCCTCAATCTATATCTGAGTCAAGTCTCGACCCACGGATTGCAGTCATTGCTGATTTTGTGGAGAAGACAGGTCGCTCACCTGAAGACTGGTTCCGTTACCAGGCATTAGATCCCTCCGAAATGGATGATCGTACTGTTATGCGGGTCCATATGGCAAGTGAGTATCCATCTCTTGGTAATGATGAAATTGATTTATTAATCTCATCTAAATACAAGACTGATGAAAATGTTTTCTCTGAAGAAGAAGTTAGACTTTCAAACCTTCAGTTGAAGATTGACGCAGAGAAGGCCAGACAGAGTGTAGGATCGTTACGTGAAGCGTATACCCTACCTGCTGAAGGGTCTTCAAATGTTGTTGAAACTGAAAACCCATTTGATGTGGAATGGTCTCGGTCGAATGCACAATCATTAACAGAGTTAGGCGAAATTGCCTTTGAACTCCCCGGTGGTCGTGAATTCAATTATGGCGTGAGTACTGATTACCGCAATGAGTTGGACAAGGGTAACGGCAACATGACTGAGTTCTTTGATAAGTACGTGGATAACACGGGCAACTGGGACCATGATCTTTGGAATATGCATCGTACGGTTACTGATAACCTACCAAGTATTTTACAAAGCATTTACCAGCAAGGTATGAGTGACGGACAACGCAGTGTCGTTGAGAAGGCAGCAAATATCGATGCCAGTAATCCTACTGCTAATCCAGAGCAAAGTCAAAGAGATTCGGTTGCCCAACAGGTACTTGATGCTTTGGGACGGCAACAAACATTTTTGAAATAACGCTATAAAAAGAAAATAACATGGCAACATCTTCAGCACCTCCGGTGTTTAATGACAACAAGGCCGCGGTATTCCGCCGTCTTGACCCAGCGAAATACACTTCATTGGGTGACTTTATTGACGAAATCAATGCTCCTGACAATCGTGATCAGTTGGTTAAAACTTATGGTTACCAGCAGATCTCAGGTGGTTTAACGGGGTTCCTAAACCTTACAGGCGCCGTACGCGCAAGCGGTACCGCCGATGAGGTTCAATACTGGGAAGAAACTCGTCTACACTCTTACGCAACTGTAAACCCAACGGCAACAGCGGCTTCTACTGCAACTTCATTAGTAGTGAAGAAAGCAACTGCTGACGCTAACGTATTGCGTTTGAACGATGTAATCTTATGGAACGGTGAGCACCGCATGATGGTTACTGCTATCTCTCCAACTGGTGAGATCGGTCACAATGCAACTGCTGACTACACTCTTGAGTCTTTAAGTGGTAACATCGGCGCTACTGCTGCTACTTCTGCTGTTAACCTACCTGTGATTGGTAACTTGTTTGCACAAGGATCTGATCAAAATACTGGTTACTTGGAGTCAAACGTAATCAAGCGTACAAACGCTTACAACATCATCAAAGAGGTGTTTAAGGTTACAGGTTCTCAAGCAACTAACATTGGTTGGGTTAATGTAGGTAACGGCGATTACCGTTGGTACGTAAAAGGAGAAATGGACACTCGTGCTCGTTTCCTCGACAAGCGTGAAATGATGTTATTGTTAGGTGAGTCAATCACTAACACATTAACAACTACAAACATCGGTGGTACACCAACAGCGGGAGAAGGTTACTTCGCTGCTATTGAAAACCGCGGTATTGTACAGAATGGTCAGATCGATGACTTCACTGAAATGGATGTATTGATCTCAGAACTTGACAAGCAAGGTGCAGCACCAGAGTACGCTATGTACGTGAATACTGCTCAGGCTTTGGCAATTGATGACATGGTTGCTTCATTGAACGGCGCTGCTGGTTTCGCTGATGTAACTTCTGGTATCGGTGCATTCGGTGGACGTGGTTCAGAACTTGGCTTCGATTCATTCAAGCGTGGTGGATACACATTCCACAAGCACTCTTGGAAGTTATTGAACGACCCAACATTGTTGGCTGGTTCTGATTACTTAGGAGCAATGATTCCGTTAACTACTGTAGTAGATCCTAAGACCGGTGATCGTGCCGCTGCTTTGGAATTGAACTACAAGGACACTAACGGATACTCTCGTGAAATGGAGCACTGGATGACAGGTTCTATCTTAGGTGTGAATAACACTAACACAGATAGCCTACAGTTCAACTACCGTTCTGAGTGTGCATTGGTTACTCGCGCAGCGAACCAACACATCCTTATCAAGAATCCATAAGGATAACAATTTCCGGAGAGGGGCTTTGCCCCTCTCTTTTTTAATTTTTTAATTCTATTCAAATGTCAACTACAACAAAGGCTGCTCCCAAGGCGGCAGCAAAAAAAACACCTGCGCCTAAAAAAGGCTACAGCGTAATCAAAAAAGATGCGGCTCCAGAAACTACTAAGGTTTTTGAAATTCCAAAAGGAGGCGGCATAGTCACAAAAATAAAATCAGAGGTAAGTGTATACGATCCAGAAACAAATCAGGTTCGTACTATACGTTATTGTCCTGGAGAACCAAGTGTATTCCGTGACGAACAGAACGAAAAGTCACGTAGAGAGCATGTTATATTTAGAGATGGCCTCTTAGCCGTTCCGTATAACAAGCCGAATCTTGCTAAGTTTATGGAACTACATCCCAACAATATAGCAAACGGTGGTAAGTTGTTTAAGATTGTAGACAACAGTAGAGATTCTGAAGAAGTGGTTAACAGCGAGTTCTTGACTCATGACGCTGTTTCTCTTGTTCGTACAAAAGGTTCGGATGAGATATTAGCAGTTGCTTTATCTTTAGGGATCAACATTGAACAACAAATGATTGATATCCGTAGAGAGATGTTACGCGAAGCGAAAAGCAGCCCTGCTACTTTTATTGCTATGTTTGATGATCCTCGTGTTAAGGTTCGATCAGCAGTTATTCAATCAAATGATTTCCAAATCATATCGTGTAAGCCTGACGGAGTATACTGGTTTGACAGTGGTCGATTAATTATATCTGTTCCTGCTGGTCAAGATCCAAAAGACATGATGGTTCGTTTTTGTCTTACCGAAAAAGGAGCGTCTGTATACGAAGAACTAATATCTCGATTAGAAAAACTTTCGTAGATTTACAGTACATTATTCGTATATGTGTTCTGTTAAACACATGTAAGCAGTAGAGGGGGTCCCGTAAGACCCCCTCTTTTTATTTCGTATATTTGCTGTAAAGCCAAAAACTATTATGGCAAGTGTAGAAAGAGTTTACAAAGCAGTTAGAGACATAGCCAACAAAGACCAAAGAGGTTTTGTTACGCCGGCAATTTTCAATGAGTTTGCAGGTATGGCACAGATGAATGTATTCAATAGTTTGTTTGAAGAAATGACTATGGCTAATAGATTACGTCGTAGTGCATTGGACGGTTCGCGTCAGTTTGCGCGTGCTAAACAAATAGAAGAAGATCTGTCTACATTCTCCAAGAAGTCAGAGTTGACTTTAACTTCGGGAGTAGTGGATAAGCCTTCTGATTTTGCTCGTGCAATTTCAATATCAACTATTGGTAAAATGATATTGGGTGTTCAGCAACAGTCTCTTGTGCAGATGTGTTACAATGAAGATCATATTGATAGAATACTAAACAGCGATTTATCAGCACCTTCAGATGATGCCCCTGTTGCGTTGATTGCAAATCAGATAGAGATATTCCCTAATGTAAATACAAGCATAAATAAAATCAACCTTCGGTACTTTAAGTTGCCTCAAGGTATTGTCCCAACCACAGGAGCAAAAACAACAGCGTCTCCTAAGTTTGGTTATTCCTCTTCTGTAGCAGGTGTTGAATTATATCTTGCCGCAAACAGTGTAGACTTTGAATTACCTGAACAATACTTTTGTGAGTTGGTTAATGAGATCGCTTTACTTATAGGTGTTAATCTTCGTGATGCGAATGTATACAATTACTCTAATTCAGAGATAACGAAACAAGAGAATAGATAATGAGTCAGTCATACGTAACAGTAGATAAAGTAGTTAATGACTACACAATGAGTATAGATGCAGATGACTATGGGTCTAACGCTTCTGATTATATGTTGCGTCAATATGCCCTGAGAGGTATTCGTGAATTTGGATTTGACATAGCACATACTATTAAAACAGTATTGCTTGATGTTAATCAATCACTTGGTACTGTTGACATGCCGTCTGATTATGTTGACATGGTGAAGATGGGCCAGTTGGGTAATGATGGACTCGTGTATGTATTTGCGGAGAACCCTAACATGAATCTCTTACCTGATCAACCAGCAGATGCGATACCAGATTACTTACTGGGATTTGATTCTTATGTGTTTCGAAACTTTGTTTATGAATCTACAATGGGTCGTCTATACGGTCTCGGCGGAGGACAGGGTGCAGGAGAGTACAGAGTTAACTGGGAAGAATGTAGGTTTGAGATATCATTACTTTCGGATACTACGCAGGTAGTTCTTGAGTATATATCAGATGCTGCTAAATCAAGTAACCCTTGTGTACCTGTATATGCTGAGGAAGCATTACGTGCCTATATATATTACAAAACAGTACATCGTAAATCCAGTGTACCAGTAAGTGAGAAACAGCGTGCTCGTGCAGAATACTATAACGAACGTCGATTAGCAAATGCTCGATTGAAATCGTGGAATAAATTTGATGCACTAAGCACAAGCAGAAGAAATTTCAAACTAAGTCCTAAAGCATAGTCAATGCCGTCTATTGATAAAATCATACCACGCTATCTGAACAGTGATGATGATGAGCGTTTGATCAAGCGTACCGAAATGGTTGACGCTCAAAACGTACGTGTATCTGTAGACTCAGAGATAGATGCTCAAGTTTTAAAGAATGCCTGGGGTAATATTAGCCGAGCAGACACAATAGAAAACGGAACTATACCGGCTGGTACTAATGTGGTTATAGGTTCTGTTGCTGATGAGCAGGCTGCACAGATATATTACTTTTGTTATAACAGTGCTACCAACCATACGATATTTAGATATGATCAAAACGCCAAGAAAACATTTATTGTTTATCAAGGCAGTGTGTTGCAGTTTACAGAAGAAGGTCATGTTGATGCTGACATAGTTCGACTGTCAAATCACAACTAACCTTTATACTTTAATGTTAGTCTTCGTCAAACCAAAAAGAAAAACGAGACCCGGGCGGAACAAAGCGTATCTGGTGCAGGAGGTTACCCTCCTAATTTTATAAGTGGTAGCGATGAAGAGAGACTGGCATATATAACAGTTGCTAAGGCACCACCTTTAATACCGCCAGTTGTAACTTTTCAAAACAATAGCAACTATCCTCAGAATGATATATTCGAAAAGAACTTTCAGTTTGCTTATCAATATGAATATTTTGATGGTGAGCAGAGCGCATTAAGTCCATACTCTTTACTGGGGATATCTAAGTCTCAATTGAAAGATGGGTTTATAAATGCTGGAGCAAGAAACTTTTATAACGAGGCTAAGATCCAGGTGACATACAGCGCAGCAGATGTAAAAGACATAAACATCTACGGGCGTATTGGTGATAAGGATGCTCCATTCTTTTTGATTGACACTATACCTAATGTCAACGGAACCGGAACACAGAATATATTTTTTAGGAATGATTCTAACTATATAGGTCTTTCTACTCAGGTTCAAGATAAGAGATACGATAATGTACCTCAGAAAGCAGATAGTCAAGCACTGTCTCAAGGGCGTCTTTTTTATGGTGGTTATACCGAAGGGTACGACAACCTTCCGTTTATGGATGTAGACGCGTTACCTAACTATAACGAGAAGCCGAATACCTATCAAGTAACTGTTTCAAAAAACACTACTATAACTCCTTACTTAGGTGAGTTTATAGATATAGACTTTAGTAGTATACCAATAGCAGGAGTTACCGCAGACTCAAAAGTATTGCTGTCATTCAATTGGAATGACGGAGCCATGACAATACGTAATAGTTTGACGAATAGTAAAGACTTCAACTTTGTTGATTCACTTGGCGGGTTTAAATTATATAATGATTCAGCCGGTACAGATTTAGTAGGTGTTACAGGTGGTACAGATGCCGAGAAACTTGCAGCAATGGCGGGTCTCAGAACTATTGCTAATGGTACTGATTATCAGACTGGCATAAACCTTGATTCAGGCACGCTCAACTCTCCTCCTCAAATAAGATTTATATCTCAAAAAGGAACTTCAGACACAAGAGAAGAAAGTGTTGGTATCAAAAAGATCAACAGTGGTATTAAGGTTATTAGTAGTGGTTTTCAGGTAAGAAAGATTATAGATATACCGGCTAACAAAACTCGTGCTGAGATACAGACGATTGTAGCAAATGAAGTTCAGGGGTTATATCCTACTCAGTTGATGCCTCAAGATGGAGAAGCCGGTTTCAGTACATTTACTACGGGCTTTGGTACAAGAACTACAGTTGAGTCCGCTGCTTTTGCGGGTGCTGGAGAGGTATGGTTTAGAAGAAGTAATCCAAACTTTACTACTGGTGTTGACACATACAAGTTCTCGTTAAGTCTCGTAAACATGAGAATCAACAAATTGGTTTTCGGAACAAAGGAGGCTGAGGTCATAGAGCCGTTTGGTACATCTTCATCATTTGACATTATCGAAGCAAACATTGATGGCCAGTTGCCAATGCTTAATAGTGGCGGTAATTTTAATCTTGTGCCAACTACTAATGGGCTTTATCTTTCAAACACTGGTGCAAATATTACTGGTAAGGGTGCAGTCATTGAGCGTAACGGAGGATACATTACAGCGGGCGGTAGTTTTGCCATTGCTAATGATGACATGGATGGTAACAGGTGCTTTAAGTCTGGTTCAAGTCATGAACTTGGTCTGTTATACTATGATCAAAAAGGAAGGCCAGGTGGTGTGCAGCCCTTAGATGATGAGACTTTTGTTCAGCATACTAATGATCGTGCAAATCAAAATAATTTAGATGGATACGCAGATATTACAATGCGTATACGCCATAAGGCCCCTGCTTGGGCAGATAGGTTCAGTGTTGTTTATGCTGGTCAAGGATCAATAATAAACAAGGTTCAGTACTCTATTGGCGGAGCCTATCTTGCTTTAAATGATGCGGCTGAAGGAAGTTTTGGATCAACAATGAGTATGTATCTGTCAATAGGTACGCTACAGGGCAGGAATAATTCTTACGATAATCAATTAGGTGCCGACATAAACTATGGTTTTGCCGAGGGAGATAGAGTTCGTATAGTTTCATATGGCGACAATCTTAAAGAAACAAAGACATGGAGGATATCTAAAAAGATAACTCTCTTAGCGGATGCTACGTTAAACCCTATTTTAGATAGAAGTTCAAAGGCGGCTATTCAAAACACAACTGGCGACTTCCTTGTAATAGAAGACAACAATACTCCTGGTTGGAATACCAGTAGTTTAATGGATAGCACATCTAACTGGAACAACAAATGTGTTATAGAAATATACCGAGAGAGCGATGCCTTTACGGAAATGTTCTATTACGAAATAGGTGAAAACAAATCTATAGACAGCGCAGGTGTTCACCAGACAGATCGCGTAAGCACAACCGCAACCATTGAGATAGTTTCGCAAACAGGAGACGATGTAGAGTTTCGTTCACCAATCAGATTTTTCAAGGGAGATAATATTGAAACTTCAGGTGGATCAAGTATTACAGTGGG
>JAAHTH010003568.1_pt1 | contig 10501 bp, 9 predicted proteins | sample 6116091 | NCBI WGS metagenome assembly JAAHTH01 (sample SAMN13939990, study PRJNA603662) | sponge metagenome | isolation source: marine sponge | host: Mycale hentscheli | place: New Zealand | collected 2006
TAGCATTAGTGAAATTAGTTAAACTTGTATCAAAATTATTTACATTTTGAGCATTCAAAGTTCCTGCTGGATCCATCGTTATTTCTAGGGTTGTTATACTCGTTGTATCTAAATTTCCCGCATCATTTAATGTTGCTAATCCATTTTGTATTAATTTTCCCGTAGTTCCATCAAAACGACAAAGTTGATTATCTAAAACACTTGAGACCGAACTAGATAAATCCCCATATATTGGTAATCCAATAACACTAGCATTTGTAAAATCAACTAAAACCGCATTTCTAAAATCAACCAATGGAGAATTTGTAAAAACAACATCATCGAAAAATTCTACATTGTTTCCAAATAAAATATTACTAGTCCCATTTATTCCATTTATTGATCCTGTAAATAATGTGTTGATAGACAAATCTCCTGAATCACCTAAAATAGCACTTGAATTTTGTATTAATTTCCCTGACGTTGAATCAAAACGACAAAGTGCATTATCTGTAGAAGATACTGGACCGTTCACATCCCCACTACTTGGTAATCCTGTAATTGTAGCCCCTGTAAAATCAACATTTGCATTATTGAATTGTGTTGTTGAATTTTGAAAATTATTAATCCCTTGTGAAGTAGTATTTGAAAATTGAACATTACTTCCAATATTCAAGTCTTGATCATACCATGGATTAGTTGATAAATCTCTTGTTCCTGTTAAACCTGTTAAATCTCTGGTAACAATTATATTTCCTGTTGGATCTGGAACTGGATTAAATTGTAAATTACTGTGTATTTGAAATACATCCAAATCGTTTCTTATAGAATAAACTGTATCAAAAGTAGTTACAGGATATGTTGTTCCGGGTATACAACCTAGTTTTTTTAGATGTCTCACAATTCGAATAGCATCCGATCCAAAAACACCTTGAGAATAAAGAATTAAATAAACGTATGAATTATTAGCTATTATTTCCGAATTATCATTAATTTCTCCACCAAAACAAATTCCAAACATTTTATTTGTTTCAAGATCTAAAGTTCCTATATTATGAGCTATACGTCCACTTGATTGATCTTTAAAATTATAACTAGTTTTTGATATTTTAGATCTTGAGGTGGGACCTACAAAATCAATTTCATCCGTTAAAGCTGTTATATTTGAATTTTTAATAACTTTCCCGCTTGTTCCATCAAAAACACTAATTTCCCCATCAACACTTGAAGAGATCGCACTATTCACATCACCACTTCCACCTAATCCTATTACTGTGGCATTTGTGAAATCTGTTGTGCTATTTTGAAAATTATTATTTCCATTGGCAATTAAATTATCAGTTGTTAAAGAATTGAAACTTACATCATCAAAAGTATTTAAATCTTGGTTGAAGGATTGATTAACACAATTCTTATTTAAGATACTCATTAAGTATTATATTTAACAAAAAAAAATATTTTATTTGTAATTTGTTGAACTTATATTTTTTGTGGTCTTGTCATACCAGATTTAACATTTCCAGGTGTGCCTGCTTGTAAAAGACTTTCAAAATCCATACCTGATGGGAATTGAGCTTTGAGAATATCTTGCTCCAAAGCCCATCTTTTAGCAGCATTTTCTAATGCCTTTTTTTGTGATATTTCAGGAGGATATCCTTGAACTTGTAAAGCGTTCATATCTTCTGCAACTTTTGCCCCTAATTCAGCAATGATTGAATTTTCTGCATTTGCTTTCTTGTTTGCATAAGCTGATGGGTCTTTTAAAAATGTGCTAACATCTTTTTCATATTTTCTTTGGGTGTCAAGACCCAAATGTGATTTTAAAAAAGCTTCTGCTGCACCGGCATCTGGGATTATTCCAGTTGATACTGTTGATTTAAACAAACTCATTATATTAAACAAAAGATAAAAAAATTAAATAAAAAAAAAATATTAATTAATTATTGATTCATTCATTTACACCTTAGTCCATCCATATTTTACACAAGCCCTCCAAGATTTGTTAGGGTGTGATTTTTGATGTTTTTTTGCTTCTGCTATGGCTTTTTTCATCCTGGCTTGTTGTCTTTTTTGTGCTGGTGAAGCAGTCTTTCTTCTTTTTGTGGTTGTTTTCTTATGAGGCATTTTATATTTAAAAAAAAAATTATTTATTCATTAATTAATTAATTAATTAAATTCTGGGGGTTTTCAAATGTTTGATAGTCAAATATCTTGCATATACTAAATTTGGTTCAATGTTAAGATAAATTCCAACTCTTATAAAATGCTCTGATTCCAAATTGTTATAACTGGCTAAAAACTTTATCAATTCATCCTCATAGTTTGGTTTATCCAAAACATAATTTTTTTGCAAAGTTTTAATTTCATCATGGAAGGAATCCAAAAATTTACACATCCAAATATCATAATCTTCTTCACTAATTTCTTGACTACTACTATTACAACTTGAAAATTCACTATTCTCACTACTACTATTTTTCAATTTTTTACAAGGAAATGCTCCATTCACTGGCATGTTTATATATTATACAATATTCTTTTTATTTTTCATCTTGATTTTTCACTATCACTCTCCATTTCAACATGAAAATCAATACAACATATTTCACCACAACATCTAACTTCTTTTGCTTGTATTTGAAAATGTCCTAACTTGTATGAAGTCCATAATGTGGCTAACATTGAAATAGTTATTTCTGCCAATTGAATATAACTAAGAATGTCTTGTGTATTATTTTCAGAAGGTTGAGTATTTGTTGAGTTCATTATATTTTAATAGATATAAATATATCATGTCAAATAGATATTTTTATTTTAAAAGTGATTTAGATGATATTAAAAAATACAAAAGAACAAATAAATTACCAACAAGTCTTAAAACTGAAAGGGATAGAAAAAGGTTTGTTGATAAATGGAATGGGTTTAAACAACAAAATAACAAGTATTACATAAATAATAAACAAATTATTTTTAAAAGTAATATCACAGAATTTTTAAAAGAATTTTATGACAATCCACTAAAAGGTTATTGTGGTAGAGATAAATTATATGCTAAAATACAAGAAAAATATATAGGAATTAGTAGAAGGCAGGTTATGTCATTTCTAAACAATCTTGAAACAAACCAAATACATAAACAACCAAAATTAAAGTCAGCCAGCAGACCAATCATAACAAGGAATCCATTTGTAAGATGGCAAATAGACTTAACATTTTTAAATAAACAAGAAAAATTACAGCCCATTCTTACTATGATTGATTGTTTTAGTAAGTATGCTTGGGCTGTGTTATTGAAAAATAAAGAAGCTATAACAGTGAGCAAAGCATTGGTTATTATTTTGAGAAAAGAAAAGAAAAAACCATCAATAATACAAAGTGATAATGGAAGTGAATTTCAAAATGAATACAAAAAAGTCCTAAAAAAATACAAAATAAAACCAATTTATAGTGCCTCATACTCACCAACACAAAATGCCATTATTGAAAGGTTCAATGGGACTTTGAAAAGGATTATCTACAGATACATGAGCCACCAAGGATTAACACCAGACCAATTTACTCAACCAATGCTAAATGAGTTAGTGAAAAATTATAACACTTCTAAACACAGTATTACAAACTTTGAACCAGAAAGCATACATTCAGGTAGAACAACACCACTTAAAAAGGTCAAAATAAAAGCAACAAGACAAGAAATAAGAGATAGAGGAGTTAAAATAATTAAAGAAGGACAACATAGATTTCCACCTATTAGAGTGAGTAATTATGTTAGATTGAGTAAAAATACTGACCCACAATGGAGAAAAAGAACTTCTTTAAAAGGATATAGTTATGAGCCCCAATGGTTTGCTGATTTGTATGAGGTTGTAAGTATTTCAAAACCTACAAGGATTAGAGAAAGTCAATACACACTAAAAAATGAAAATGGAACTGTTTTGAAAAGAAAATTCATTAGAAAGGATTTGATGATTGTGAATAAAAATAACTTGATAAAGAATGAATCAGTTGATGACAAATATGAAGTTGAAAAAATACTGGGGAAAAGAGTGAAAAATGGCATTACACAATACAAAATAAAATGGAAAAACTGGAATAATAGATACAATAGATGGATTGATGAAGATGACAGTTTTAGAGACCTTATTGATGAATGGGAGAGAAATAATTAATACTTAATTATTTTCCATTTAAAGAAATATTTATATACATAAATATAGAGGTGATATATGGATAATTTTGTTTCAGATTACAATACTGAAAAAGGCACCCTTAGAACTTATCAGTATGAAAGGAAATATTTGACTAAAAATGGAGAAGTGAGAACTTCAATTTCTACAACCACCAGATTATACAAACCAAATGCCACCAAAAGAGTAAGAAGGTCTTACAATGAAGAACAAAAAGAGATTATCAGACAGGAATATGAGCTAATAAAAAATTATACAGCAACTTCTCGGGTGATTAATCAAAAATATGACTTCATAACCAGCCCCCATTTCATAAAAAAGGTGGTTTTAGAGGTGAAATGAAATGAAAAATAAAAAAAATGAAAAAAATGAGTAATTCTAAATTATTTATTTTTTTTAAATTTGTTAATAATTAATTATTTTTATTTAAAGAAATATTTATTTACATAAATATATATAATACATATCAAGAGAAAAATAAACCAGAGAATATAACAAAATGGCAAATTGGTATCACACAAAAAAACAGTTAGAGCAAAGTAGAGAATATAATGAAGCAGAAAATGCTATTATTATTTCCAAAGATAACCCCGGAAGCACAAGAAAGGGAGCAAAAATGTTTAGTTTTGTTGAGAGCTATGATGCTATATTAGAGTTGATAAAAAAAACTGATGATGAATACAAAAATTATTATGAAATTATCAAAGCTAATCAAAAGCAATATATGAAATATGATATTGATTTAACTTTTGATGAATATGATAGGTTGAAAAATGATGGTTTGATTGGTGAAACACTTACAATTATGGATTTTTCAAAAGAATTAATTGGTGATTTACAAGCAATAACAAAAGAATCAGTTGAAAAATATTTTAGTTCTAAATGTGATTTTGTTATTTGTTCTTCTTGTGTTAAAGGTGTAAAATTCAGTTGTCATATCATTGTGAAAGGTTTTTATCTTTGTAATAACAAAGAAGCTAAAACATTTTATGGTTTTGTCATTCAAGAGTTGAATAAAAAATATTCTGATTTTTCAAAGGACATTTTGACTTCAATAATTGATAGAAGTATTTATTCTTCATTTCAAAATTTTAGGTCTGTTAATTGTTGTAAGTATGGTAAAAAAAACTTCAAGAAAGTGCTTTCTAAACATACAGATTTAGACACATTTATTGGAAATGTTGATAAAGATGATGTGGATGTTGCTTTTGAAATGGAATTTTTACCATTTGATGAACCCATCAAGAAAAACAATTACAAAGAGTATGAATTTGAAAATGTTGGAGAAAATGAGTTATCTGATTTAATTAGAATTTGTCATAACAATGAATGTCATTGGGATGAATGGTATAAAATGGGCCAAACTATTTATAACATTTATTATATGAATGGTTGTGATAATGAAGATTCATACTTAGAATTATTTCACATGTTTTCTTCTAAATCAAACAAATATGAAGAACACACAACTGATGATATGTGGCAAAGTTTGAAATATGATGAATCCTTAGAAGAAAGGCTTACAATTGGAACCATTAGACAAAAAGCAAGAAATGATAATATAGAAGAATATGAAAATTGGTTTAATAAATATCAATCCCCAGATGAAGATTTCTTATTTTTAGATGAAGAAGATGAAGAAGATGAAGAAGATGAAGAAGAAGTAGTAATTAATAAAACAACAAAACCACAAACAAAACAAAAAAATGAAGAAGAAACATTAGAAAAACAAATTATTAATGAAATAAACAGTAATGAAGATTACAAATTCATATACTATCAACTTCATAGAGAAGATGATGGACTTAGTAAAATATTTGTTAGGTATAACAAAAGAATAATAACAACTGATACAGATAAAAAATTTTGTTATATTTTCAATCCCAAAAATTCTTTATGGGAGAAAAAAGCAAGAGACCACATATTAAACTTAATTAGTTATACTTTGGAAAGAAGTATTAAAAAAATGAGAAAACATTTTGAAGAAGTGTTAAAAAAGTTTAGTCATTTAGAAATTGATGAAGCATTTATTGACACTAATAACAAACTATTTAATAGAATGCTTAAAAAAGTATTAACTTCTAATGGAGGTGCTGCTATTATGAAAAAAAGTGTATGTAGGTTGGAAAATAATGATGCCATAAAAATAATGAACCATACTGACCCTGACATTTTACCTATCCAAAATAACAAAGTAATAAATTTGAAAACTGGAGAAATTAGGAATAGAGTTGAAAAAGATTATTTCACATTTGAATGTCCTGTTTCAAAAAAACAAAAAAATGAGGAAAATTATAAAATAGTTGATGATTTCTTTTTAAGTATTTGTGCTGATGACAAAGACCTAAAAAAACAATTACAACTAATGCTTGGTTATTGTTGCACTGGTAGAATAACTGAAAGATGTTTCTTTATTTGGAATGGAATAGGTAGTAATGGTAAATCTACAATTTGTAATTTGATGCATACAATTTTGAATAAATACTATAAAACAGCAAGCCCAGAAGTATTTATTAAACAAAAGAAAAAAAGTGAAGGAGCAGCAAGCCCATATTTGGCACATATTAAAGATGCCAGAATGGCTACTTTTCCAGAAACAGAAAAGGGAGACCAAATGAATGATACACTACTTAAAAATATTACAGGTGGAGATGACATTACATACAGAAACTTATTTAGTGATTGTGATGAATTTAAAGCAGTTTGTAAATTAGTGTGTCAAACTAATCATAAACCAAAAATAAACATTGAAGACCAAGCAATGATTGATAGAATAAAAATATCACCATTTAGAACCAGATATGTTAAGAACCCAGATTTGGAAGATGATGAAGATGGTATTGTTTTTAAAAAGGCTGATTTGAAATTAGTTGATTACATAAAAAATGATTTGATTGATGATGTGTTTATGTGGATTGTTGATGGTGCTATTATGTGGTATAAAGAAGGTTTGAATGATTGTGAAATAATGGTAAAAATGAAAAGAGATTACATTAAAGAAAATGACATTGTTGGTATGTTTTTGGATGATTGTTGTATGTTTGATGAAGGTGAAAGGGAATTAATTGGGGATGTTTATAATAAGTTTGTATATTATTGTAAAAGGAAGGGTGTAAGTGAAAATGAGATATTAGTAAAGAGTATGTTTGGAAGGAGAATAAGAAAAGTGAATAACAAAATAGGTAATAGTAAGAGTGGAAGTAATAGATATTATACAAATATTAAGTTGAAGTATTGAGTTGGTGATTATGATGAAAAAATATTTTTTTTTTTTGATGAATAGTAAAAAAAGTAGTGTCCCACATTTGGGACAGTAAAAAAACAGTGTCCCACATTTGGGACAGTGATTTTGGGAGCTTGTCCCATCACACTTTTAAAAAAAATGAGAAGAATTTAATGAAAATGATAAAAAAAATGAAAATTTTATTATTTTTTTTAGTTTTTAATGTTGAAAATAGTTAATATGTTATAGTATAAGTATAAAAATGATTGATTTTATAATAGTATATAATATGTGGGACAGAGGGACAAGGAAATGTAAGATATTTATAAGAAAAAAAAAAATGGGGAAGTTTTGGAATTACTGATACATACCACAAAATACCACAAACTGAGATGACACCATAGAGAAAATAATTGTAGAAAAAAAAATCCAGAATTCATTGTCCCATTGTCCCACCATTTTCAACATTGTTCCAAAAGTCAAAATTGTGCCTAATAAAATGAGAAAATAATAAAAAATAATCCAAAATTTTGATGAAAAAAAGAAAAAAAGGGTTAAAAAAAAAAGTTAAAGGTAAAAATTAGGTGATTTTTGAGAAGCCAGCTTGGGACAGAGTTTTTAACCCAGTGTCCCATGTGTGTCCCAGTGTCCCACCCTGTCCCAATGTCCCCCATGAATATATTTATACAATTTTATTTAAAGAAAGGATAATATGTATGTATAAAGTATGAATATTAAAGTAAGTGCCACAGGTTCAATTAAACCCAGACTAACTGATATGTTGCCTGACTTAAAGGAATATGTTTATGTTGGTAATGAGTTGGAGGTGGAGAAATTCCGAAAATTGACAGGAAAAAACCCCCCATCTAATAAGGAAAAATGTATTTGTGGTAATAAAATACAAACTAATTTTTACATACATAATAAAAACACAAAAAACACTTTGATTGTTGGAAGCACATGTTTAAAACACTTCAAGGACATATATGGACTTCAATTTAAAAGAAATGTCAAAGAATGTGCTTGGTGTTCTAAATTACTCAATGATAACAGAAAAAATCACTGTGATGATTGTAAAAACAATAAAGATTTATTGTGTGATAATATCACATGTTTTCATGATGGTGTAGTTTCTTATTCAAGATGTTCTAAAACAAAAATAAAAAAATCAGAACAGTATTGTCCTATTTGTAATAAAAATTATTATTCTTGTTCCTATTGTTATAAAAAAAAATGTTATAGTTGTCCTGACCCTCACACAACACCATACAAAAAAGCATACTTTGTGGTTTCATTTTATGATAAGGATAAAGCAAAACATTGTGGTGCTTGGTGGGATTCAGATAAAAAATTATGGTATTCAAGAAATCAAACAATACACAATAACTTAATGGAAGCAGGCTTTAAACCAATAATTAGACAAACTTAGGAACTCTATTAATATCCCCCAAGTCAGCACAATATCTATTTCTGTATTCAACTAACTCCTCATAAATTTTCTCAATGTAATCCTTAATCATTATCAAACATTCCATGTCATATTCCCCTAATGGCAATCTCAACCCAATTGAAGTCTCAGTCATACAAGTGATATGTTGATAATACCTTAAAATAATGTCTCTTATTTCTATCAGCTCATTCCTGTTTAGATATTTTACTTCATCCTTAATCCATTCAATCAAATCATCTTTTCTATCTTCCATTTTTTTTTTATTCTATATTAATGTCAGTATAAATATACAAATGCCTTATTATCAAAAAAAAGATTACAAGTTTGTTAAATTTGAAAAGTCAAAAAGAAAAGGTAAAAAATACGCAGCAATTCTCCGAAAAAAAAATACGGTCAAAATAGTTAAGGTTCATTTCTTTAATGATTCTATGAATCATTAAAACGCAACAGGATATCAACAATATGAAGACAAAGCATTAGGTCTTTACAAACATTTGAACCACTTTGATAAAATCCGACGACGAAATTATCAACTTTTCCTTGGAAATGTTGATAGAAGAAGACATACACATGATATCAATAAGCCATATTCCGCGTCGTGGTTCAGCCTTCATTATCTTTGGTAAGTTAGAAAAAACAACAAAAAAAAACAATTGAGTCTTAAAAATACCTGTTATTAACGAATCCGGCCGTCGTTTGTTTATTCTTCGTGATGGAATCGATAAAAAAGTTTAAGGATGACAACTTACTATATTTATTTTTTGTGCGGAATCACCATTTCGTTCATGGCAAATATATGTTAAACTATGACAACAGCGCAAAACTTTGTTAATCATACAATGGAAAATTTATGGGTAATTTGATATATTAATACATTCTTTTTTACATTTCTTCTTTAACTCCGTAAAGTTTTCGGAGTTTTGTCCGACGGAGTTTTGGTTCATTTTTTACTTCGAATTATTATTCGGGTTTTTCTTCGTATGGAATTATAGGAGTTAGAGTTTTTAAAGTCAAACACTGCTTTGTCATATATCGCAGTTTGAAGATTTTTACGGATTACGGATTCGGAGTTTGAGTTTGGTTTTTGATTTTGTTTTTCGGAGTTTGAGTTTGTTAATTTATTCCGTTTGCGGAGTTTGAGTTTGTTAATTTATTCCGTTTGCGGAGTTTGAGTTTGTTTATTGATTTTGTGATTCGGAGATAGTAGAAGGTCTTATATCATTGTCTTATATAAGAAAGCCCGGCTGTTTTTAATGGCTTTTTGTATGTTTAATAATTACTAATCAATACTTCTTTACGAAATTGACCTTTATGTCCTGTTCCTTTTTGAACTAATATCCCGCGGATTTTAAAAGCCTATTTTTTTTTCCAGACATAAACATTTTCCCCCGACATTTTTTTATCTTTATAACGACTCGCGATTACATATTTATCTATCCTAAATGGTTTTCCAAGTATTTTAACAACTTCTTTTTTATAATCCTCAGGACAATTAAGAATAAAATAACCTCCTTTTTTTAAATATAAATAACTATTTTTTGTAGTTGGTATAATAAAATTATTTATAAAATCTTCATTATTTTTATATTGTGGCATATTTTCATATCTTTCTATCATAAAATAAGGAGGACTTGTAAAAACAACATCATAATTTTTTATTTT
>JAAHTH010001818.1_pt2 | contig 10500 bp, 8 predicted proteins | sample 6116091 | NCBI WGS metagenome assembly JAAHTH01 (sample SAMN13939990, study PRJNA603662) | sponge metagenome | isolation source: marine sponge | host: Mycale hentscheli | place: New Zealand | collected 2006
TCTCATCAGAGTTTCCGCTGCTGACATAGAGGCTGCCGTCCGGGCCAAACGTGAGTCCAGTTGGCAATGCAAGCCCGCCGCTGCCATGACTTATGAAGACATCCGTAAATTTGCCAGAATCTCCGTCAAAACGGAATATGTGTTGGTCGCTGCTGACATAGAGGCTGCCGTCCGGGCCAAACGTGAGATCTTTGGGACCGTTTAGTCCTCCGCTTCCAGATTCTACAAACACGTCCTTGAACGTGCCGTCGGATGCATACCTGAGAATCTCATCAGAGTTTCCGCTGCTGACATAGAGGCTGCCGTCCGGGCCAAACGTGAGTCCAGTTGGCAATGCAAGCCCGCCGCTTCCGGACTTTACAAACACGTCCTTGAACGTGCCGTCAGATGCAGCATACCTGAGAATCTCATCAGAGTTTCCGCTGCTGAGATATACAAATCCGCTTGAATCAAGTGTCCAATAGCCACTTTTTTTTACTTTGCCATCATTTGTAAGATACAGTCCAAGATCATCACCCATAGTGATTTCAAAATTTGCAATTTTTAATTCACCTTCATCTTCTTCATAGTCAACAGTAACAGTCCCTTTTGCATCATAATTGTCAACGCCTTCAAAAAATCCATACCGATCATAGGTTATTTGTGATACAATCTTTGGAGAATCAACATTTTTGGCATCATCAAAAAAACCATACAGCGAATCTGGAAAATAAGACAGATCGTTAAGAGATATTTTTACAAAAGGCTCATTTTTAGTTTTATCAATTATTAACACCGTATTATACTTGGCAATATCGACGTCAGGTAGTTTGTAATTCTTACCACCCAGGCCGGTTCTTAATTTATCCAAATAAATGTCAGGAGACAAGGCATCATCCTGGCTTAAATACACATGTAACTCAGGTATTTGGAAATTTTTTCCAATTTTTGACTCATAGCCGATTTCAAAAGACTCTAGTCTCAGATAGGTTGTTTTTTCAATCGTTAGAATTTTAGCCATACCTTTTGCTTCATGAACACCGAGTCCTTCAACAAATCCTATTTTTTGTGGAATAAGAAACGAACTAAGTTCGGGTAATTTACCATGCAAGCATTGTTCAACGATTTCAACGTCTCTAGAATTAAGAGGTGAGGACTTTAATTCATTGTTATTTAGCAATCGAATCATTTGTTCATACGACATATCGTATTGCTGTAAAATAGAATCCATTTGATTGCATATGGAAATAACGTCATCCAGGGGCAAATGCTGAGTACGCAAATTTGACGAGGGCAAAAATCCCTCATAGGACAGCACTAAAGAAGTTGTAAAAAATGCAACTAACACTAAAGCAATCACAACGGATCTAAGAATCATGAATTCATTCAAAATATTATCAATTAAAAGATTTATGAGAAGGACAAGAGGTTTATTGTCAAATATTGCAATTGTTTAGAAAAAGTGTAGTATAAATTCAACTTTAGAACACTAAATCATCATGATACAGACAAACATATTGAGAGCATGTTTGATGTTTTGTTTCTTGTTTTCATTCACTGTCGCCCCATCATTTAGCCTAACTGAGTCAGTCAATCTGTTTGGAGAGATTAATTCATCAGACATAGTTTTGAACGACATTTGGATAGAGCCTGAAAATCCAAATAATGGAGAAGCCGTCACAATCCATGCTTCAGTGTATAATGCAGGAGTAGTCCCCACGCAAGATGTCACAGATGCACTCACGATAGCGTATATTGTAAACGGAGAAATAGTACAAATTAGCTTGCTGGAAAACATTCTTCCGGGAACAGAAAACGGTGTAGTCGTTTCTTCAGGACCAGTATTTAATGTACTTCCAGGAACTCATGAGATTACAACGATAATCAACTATCACGATACGCTCTCCCACCTAAGGGACAATCCAGGAAACAACATTGTCCAAAAAATATTTCAAGTCGGGATTAAACTGCCTTCAACAGTTAGCTTTGACACATATCAGCGATACAATGATGAAACCAATAGACAGCAAATAACAATACAGGGGGAAGCTACAAACATTCGTCTTGAAAAATTAAGAAATCAAGAGATATCAATAGACATTGAAGGATCAGAACAAAAGAAGATAATGTCAGATCAAAATGGACAGTTTTTGTTTAAGACAGATATAGAATTCAAAGACAGGCCGATTAAAATTTTAACGCATGTTAATGAAAATTCTTTTTTGACAAATCAGATACAGCAAATATTCCCCGTTAAAATGGATAAAGGTCAGTCTGCACTTGCCATAGAGATAAACGCACAACCATCAAAAAATAATTTAAAAGATTCACCGTTAACACTTGTACTGTTTCAAGATAATTATGACAGCCTGTTTGAAAAAATATCTACAGACATCAACAATGAACAAAGTTTTACAGTGGAGAATCTTTTCTTAACAACTTTGCCATCAGAGCACACGTACATTGCAGAGATGTACGTTGAAGGAAGAATAGTGGGTGCATTTCAAAATTATTTTTCAGACAATGTAGTCATAAAAAAAGAGATAGACATCTCAGAGTCATCCCAAATACAATTCAGAGTGGTTAACAGTTTAGGAGAACCTCAAAAGAATGTAAGCGTGAAGACTTGGATATACTCGGACAAGACAAACGAGGATGGAATTTCAGAGTGGATGGATGTTCTTCCAACATTTACTTCCAATGAACCGTACATTGCACAAGCAACTTTTTCCAATGGAGAGGTAGTTTGGTCAAAGCCGTTCCTAATAGAGGCTGAAGAAAGAAAAGTAATCACCATCATCAAGGAGAATCAAGACCAATGAAAAAAAGGACATTGATGAAAATGTTGGTTTTAACACCTATTCTTCTTTATTCAATTTCTACAGTTGATTTTGCAGAAGCAGCCACAACAGGAAGTTTTAATTTTTGTACAGTATTCCCGCAATTTGCAGAATGTGCGGGATGGAGAACAGAAGCAATATCAGACAGCTACAATCGTTGGTTTTGCGACTATGTGGATTTAGAAAGACTTTGTGAGCATAAACCAGATCCAGAAAAACAGATCATTGTCAGAGATCAAAGCTTCTGCTGTAGGTTCATCGGAGACGAATTAGAAATACCAGATGCAGAGATTAAACAGGCGTCACAGCTTGGAAAAAATTCTTCAGACAGTTCAATTTTACCGCTAATAATATGGACAGATAAGGACCACTATAATTTTAGAGACAAAGTTACAGTATATGGAAAATTTGATTTTACAAAAGTCACAATAAAAAAAGGCGTTTCAGAAAATGAGTTCGAGCAGACCGGAAGAATAGTCAGCGGAAATTCAATTCAGGAAGGAAAAATAATTTCAGAGAGCCCAATTAGAGACATAGACATAAAGCTGAATGGCAGGCAGATACTAAGAGACATACCAGTTCAGGAAAATGGCTGGTTTGTGTCTTTTTTCCACCTTAATGACAGATATCATTTCTCCAATCAGAATAATTTATTGTCAGTTGATTATTTACAGTATGACTCTGTACCTTTAGGAGGCCCAAGAACGCATGCAACATATCATTTCACCACAGGCGATATTGCAAAAGAAAATAATGATTTTGGCATGTGGATAGATGATTCAGATACAGTCAATGGGATAATTTACGGCATAACTACGGAAAATCCCGAGCAATTCATTGAACATACACGTCTCAATTTGGTAAATACAAGACTAACCACCCCAGAAGGATACACAGTGCCAGTAAAATCATTCTTTTCAGTTCAAGATCTTTCCAGAGAATATGACGGATTTTTAAAATATGGGGAAGGCAAATATGAAATTCAAGTGACATATGGAGACAACACGTCAAAAAAGACGTTTGAATACTATGAATGACTTGACTAGATCAAGAAGAAAATAAACAATTATTTCAAGTGTAACCAATGTTCAGCAAACTAAAACAAAACAAAGCCAAAAAGAGAGTTTCAAATAAAATTAAACTTGGCGGACATCATCGATAAATTTAGAGTATTTTTATCAATCCTTCTTGGATTAAGAACCGCATTCCTTCGACAAATGAAGAGTCATCAACCAATCCTTCTGCCCACCAGCCTGCATTATTTTTTATCCAAGACGGAATCTCAGCCGCACTCTCATCAGAATTGGAAATTGTAAGTGGAACCAGCATTATTTCTTCTTGGATTAAGAACCGCATTCCTTCGACAAATGAAGAGTCATCAACCAATCCTTCTGCCCACCAGCCTGCATTATTTTTTATCCAAGACGGAATTTCATATGTAATCAACATTTTCCCCGTAACAATCTCAATTATTTTTTGTTCTCCAGGAAACACCAAAAAAGGCTCAGATTTTACAACATGTCCATCAGGTAAAATTGCACTGGCGACATAGGGCTCTCTTACAGCAGGTATTACATCCATCCAGTCAGTAAAACCATTCTCTGCCGAATACGTGTATGTCCAGTTTGTTATCTTAGATCCAGTTACAAGTTGACTCGTTTCGTCGATGACTACAAATTTTATTTTCCCCAGTTCAGGAATTTTTATTTTTTGAACAATCACATTGTCTTCTTGCAGCAAATCCATGTCAGTTACAGAAAAGATCCTGCCATCAAGATAAATCTCCGCAAAATAGTTATTTCCAGGTGGAAGTGAAACCCAAAAAGTTTCAGAGTCAAACAACATCGTATCATCGGGCTGTATTTTTTTGATCAATTTTTCATAAGAATTTTCATAAATAAGAATATCAAAAGAGTTGTTTTCAAAGTCATACAGTTTTGAATTAGGCAGCTTCAGCACCAAGGAAGAAGATACTTCTGGTGGAAATTGATAAAGAATCAAAGAAGAATGTGCGGGGGAATGAACATCGTCACCGTCAAAGGATACGTCAATGTTAACAAAGTTAGAGGATGACAAAGTGTTGGAAAATGAAACTTTTCCTTCAAGATCAGTAATTAAAATTGAATCACGGCCATCAAAATTTAAAATAATTTTTTTGTCACTTAAAACATCATCAGAGTCAGAGAGAGAGACATCGACTTTTGATGTTTTTGAACCCGTAAGAAAATACTGAGGCGATGCTTCAAGTAAAATCTGAGTATTTTTCAGAGGAGAAATTAACAAAATCACATCCATTGAATTGTCAAGAGGTGAGTCGTATTGATCATTCAAAGTATCATGATAGTCAACTGTCACAGTTATTTTGTGGTTCCCCACATCATATTTCCAAATCGGTGGAGAAGTGATTTTTATTTTGTTTGATATTCCAGGTTCAATATTGCCAATTTCACCAACGTGAAGTAATTTCCCATCAACAAAATATGCAGCAGTTATCATGCTAGCAAAGGAATTGGTGTTTTTTGAACCCATATTATAGACATCTGCAGTAACAGACACCATATCTCCAGGGTTCGGATTCGTTGGGACTATATCCACACCTTCCAACACCAATTCAGCATCACCAGTAATTGCATGTGCAGTCACAATCGGAATCAAAAGCATCAGGCTCAAACATAAAATAATTATTCTTTTCAATATCATCAATTACTAATCAAGTATAACAAATCTTTCGGTTTTTGTATTTGTATGATTTTGAAAAGATATGATGCAGGTATTGTTTTTACATTAAAACACAACAAAAAAATCCTGTAAAACAAAAATTCAGAGGTGTAAAAAGAAGATTGTTGATTTTGGAAGAAACTTAACTTAGGATCTATGTTTCGTGGCTGTGGTTTCAAGTGCCTTAATCATTGGAAGTTTAGAGCCAGTCAAATACAAGACAAGGGCACCCCCAGCTGTGCTAATATGATTAATTTTTTCCTCCAATCCTTGCTCTTTTAGAGCAGTTGTCAAATGACCCCCACTTACAATCGTAGTTGCCATAGAGTTTGCAATTGCATCCAGTAGTCTTCGTGTGCCATAACTAAAGTTTTCTTTTTCAAAAAATCCAGCAGGTCCGCTAATGAATACGGTTCCAGCACTTGAAATAATTTTAGAATAATGCTCCACTGTTTTTGGACCCAGATCATAGATCTTGTCTCCTGTTTTTATATCCCGTACATCCATTTCCATTCTTTGGCCGTCTTTGTCAATTGCAACGTCCACAGGAGTGGTAAAAACGTCAGGATATTCTCCAATCAGAGCATGTGCCTTTGCGACAACCTCATCTTCTCTTTTGATTCCAAGAGGATACTTGATTCTGGCCTGTGCACGCATAAACACATTACCGATTAATCCAGTCAACAAAATATGATCTGCGCGGCCATTTTTAATTAACATTTTAATTGCTTCGAGTCTGTCTGGAACCTTAGAACCACCAAGTACAATTACATGAGGTGCCTTTGCAACAGTCATTATCTCGTCAAGATTTCTAACTTCTCGCTCAACAATTCTCCCGGCACATGCAGGTAGAACATGCGGAAATCCCACTATTGACGGATGTGATCTGTGTGCACTTGGAAATGAGTCCAACATACATAGATCAAATAATGGCGCAAGACGCTTTACCATGATTGTCTTTGCGGCATCTTCTGGAGAAAATTCATAATTTTCTTCTGCACACAATCTGAGATTATCTAAAAGTAAAATTTCACCATTCTGTAAATTTTTTATTTCCTTTTGAGCAGATTCACCGATTACATCCTCCACATATTTGATCTTTTTATTTAATAAATTTTCCAATATTGATACATGCTTGTCCATACCAGTATAGTCGCCGTTTCCAACCCGACCTTGATGAGAGGCGATTACAAGCTTGGTTTGATTTAGTGCATTAATGGTTTCAATTGCCTCTTCAATTCTTTTTGTCCCAGAAATATTCATGGTGTCCATATCAATAGGGCAATTCATATCCACTCTCAGAAAGACAGTTTTACCCTCAAGGGAGAAATCATCAAGCGTGAGCACCTTCATAATTTTCCTAAATCATACTTGGTTAAATTCTTTAAGATGATTTGAATTACATTGCAAACCATGTCAAAAACATGGGTGATGATGAAAATCCACATAGCACAGTAGGATGAAAAATACGTTTGCGGACAATATGCTAAATAGACGTACAGAATACTAGAGCGATCGATACGAAGTATACATCATTTTACAGTGACAGATTTTGCAAGATTTTTTGGGTAATCAGGATCAATTCCTTTCTCTACTGCAAGATAGTATGAAATAAGCTGCAATGAGATTATCTCAACTAAAGGATAAAGGACAGGATCTACAGTTGGAATTGGAATCCAATAATCATAATTTGGGTCAGGTTTGTTGGAAACGCCTATCACTTTTGCATTACGAGACTTAATTTCATGCACTGTTGACATGTTGTCCACATACGAATCGTCATCAGGATTAATTACAATCACATATGCAAGTTCATCCATCAATGCAAGGGGTCCATGCTTCAGTTCACCAGCAGCAATTCCTTCTGAATGAACATACGTAATTTCTTTGATTTTTAATGCAGCTTCTTTGGCAATTGGATAGTGTATTCCCCGACCAATAACAAAAAGACTTTGGATATCTTTGATATCTTTTACTAGTCTTTGAATTTCAGATACATCAGATAAGATCGAGGTGTACGTATCAGAAATGACTTGAAAATCAAGAGTGATACAACCATCACATAACTTATTTACAATTTTATATAAAATTGCCATTTGTGAAGTAAAGCTCTTTGTTGCAGCAACACCAATTTCAGGTCCACAATTAAGTCCAATTGAGAAAAGGGATTCACGCGCAAGTGACGAATTTTCAGAATTTATCATGGATATTATCTTAGAATTTTTTTCTTTACCAATTGAAACAGCCTCAAGCACGTCAGCACTCTCGCCACTTTGAGATATTGCAAAAAGAGTTGAGTTTGGGATAAGATACTGAGAAGAATATTTTGCCTCACTGGCCATTAGATGTTCAACCTTCTTTCCAGCATACCTGGAGAAAAGATATTTTGCAATGACTGCAATGTTGTAGCTTGTTCCGCTACCTGTCACATAGACATAATCTGAATTATAAATAATATCTGCAATTTTATCAATATTTTCTGCATCATTACCAGCTACAAGAATGGTTTCAGGTTGTTCAAAAATCTCTTTTTCAGTAAAAAACTCATATGATTCTTTTGTGACGTTTTGATAATTTTTTGGGATTGTTTTAACGACAAACTGTGCGACATTTCCCTCAAAACCAAAGATTTTGTGTTTTTGGTTCTTAATAATTACAAACTGATTATCTTCCAGATAAACTGCAGATGAAATAGACTCAGGCAGTCCAACAACATCGCTTGTCAGTAACAAATCAGTATCACCCATACCAAGGATTAGGGGTTCATGATTCTTCACCCCTACCAGCTCACCAGTTTTAAAGAGTGCTACAAAAACATAATGACCTTTTAATTTTTTCACAGTCTCCATTATGGACTTTTTAACGTCATGTGATCTTTTAAAATAAATTTGCAGGAGATTTGGTATCACTTCAGTGTCAGTGGAGCTTTTGAAAACCACACCGTGATTGTTTTCCAAATCTTTTCTTAATTCAACATAGTTTTCAATAATTCCATTGTGTACGACACCTATGGAATTCGTGTTACACATGTGCGGATGTGCGTTTTCTGCAGTTACCTTGCCATGGGTAGCCCAACGAGTATGACCGATGCCAGTGAATCCAGACATCTTATCCATAGCCAGATCATTATTTACAGCATTAACTTTTCCAACACCTTTCTTTACTGCAATTTCAGATCCACCATTAACAGCCACACCCACACTGTCATATCCGCGGTATTCCATTTTCTTCAGAGATTCAACCAAAGCAGGAGCTACATCATGATCAGCAGACAAACCTAAAATTGAACACATAATACTATCTTCAAAACCTCAGTCATGATGACTTATAAGAATTATGATTGAAACAAACATCAGCATGCATAATTTTGAAAATATTGGTAAAAAGAACATTGGCAGATTAATTTTACACCCATAAAAAGATCTAAAAATAGAATACAGGACAAACTAAAAAATAACTTTCAGAGACGAAATAAACAATCATAAATACATCAAGAAAAAACCCACAATATGAAAGCGGTAATTTTGACTGGAGGTTTAGGGACAAGACTTCAACCATATACGCTGTTTACTCCAAAACCAATGCTTCCTCTCGGAGACAGACCTCTACTAGAGCATTCAATTAATTGGCTGAAAAAAAACAACATCAAGTCAATTGTACTATGTGTAAGTTATTTGCGACGAAACATTCAAGATTATTTTCAACAGGGGGAGGATTTCGGAGTAAGCATAGAATATGCAATTTCAGACAAGCCACTGGCAACCGCAGGTCAACTTAAAACTGCAGAAGAGTTTATCGACGACACTTTTGTCTGCATGTACGGCGATTCAGTATTTGATTTTTCATTGAAGAGCATGATAAAAAAACATCAACAAAAGAAAGCATTTGCCACAATGTGCCTCTACGAATACAAATCTCGCCTACCATATGGTGTAATTGATACTGACAAAAATGACAACATTACAGCTTGGAGAGAGAAACCAGCGATAACATCCAACATCAATACAGGATGCTATGTCATGGAACCAGGAGTATTTCCATTAATTCCAAATGACATACCGTATGGAATGGACAAAGTTCTTGAAAAAGCAATGTCTAGAAAGAAGAAGCTGAGCAGTTTTTCCATCAAGAAAGGGTTTACAGACGTAGGAGACATGAAGTCATACGAAAAGGCATATGAGGAATTTAAGAAAAAATTAGGTAAAATCTAAGTCAACATTACATTCAGATAAAATCCAACAATGACACCAGTTCAACATGTGAAATTGACACAACCAAATTCAGATTATTGCAAGATATCAAGTTAAAATAAAAGTTATCTTTTTGAGCACATGTCACAAGAATACAATAAACAATTTTCAAACACAATTCAAAAATTCACTTAACGGCTTTTAATCTTAGAAGACTTTTTGGTTCCGGCACGATTAGGCTTTTTTGTCACACTAGGCTTTTTTGTCACACTAGGCTTTTTTGTCACACTAGGCTTTTTTGTATCAATTAACGAATCATCGTCAAGTTTTGACTCCGAACTGTTTATTTCATCAAGAGTACTCAGTTCATTTTTTAAGATGGAAAGTTCAGACAGAGTTTCTTTTAATTTATTTTTTATCAATTCATCTTGTTCGACATCCACCGCATCAAATGATTCTCCCGCAGATTGCTTTGTAGATTCAAACTTAGACTGTAAAGACCTGAGATCATTTATGATATTTTTAAAAGCAAGATCATTTGTGAAAGGTTCAGATTCAACATCTGATGGTTTTTGCGATTGTGTATCGGGTTTACTAAGTAAAGGTTGATTTTGGAGACTCTCCAATTCCTGAATTTGTTTCTGCAGATGGTTTAGTTTTTCCATCTGCTCAGGAGTAGCTTCTTCATCCTCAGCTTCTGCCTGTTGTGCAGCTTCTGCCTGTTGTGCAGCTTCTGCCTGTTGTGCAGCTTCTGCCTGTTGTGCAGCTTCTGC
>JAAHTH010003571.1_pt1 | contig 10497 bp, 16 predicted proteins | sample 6116091 | NCBI WGS metagenome assembly JAAHTH01 (sample SAMN13939990, study PRJNA603662) | sponge metagenome | isolation source: marine sponge | host: Mycale hentscheli | place: New Zealand | collected 2006
ACTGCCCGTAAACCTCTCGGCTGTCGGGCATCATGTCGCGGAAGCTGTCAGGCTCATTAAAGGTTACTTGCACCACGCGTAAAACGATTGATCCGTCCACCACGTTCACGGGCTTGTCGGCGATTGCTTCGGCCTCGGCCTTGTTGTTGGCTTGCACCTCGTACTTGTCGCTGCGCCCGTCGCGGTCTTCGGTTTCGATTCGGAATGTGTTTTTGATGTCGCTCATAACGACCCCAACCTAAAGCATCGCCACCCACACGCCAAGAAAATTCGCACTCTAATTCCAAAAAACAATTCACAGGCAATTGTGAATAAGTCGTGCGATGATTGGCACAAGACGTGCTGTTGTCGGGAAATCAATTTAATACGTATACGTACTATATCAGAAACCGCGCGGCCTCGACGATAGTACGTGTACGTACGATATATAATTCCTACTATAAAATAATAATAATAATAATAATAATTATTTACTTATTTGCTTCGCAGTGTTTTCCCTCTTGTATTTGTCAAGTATTTATTTCCCTCTGAATTGATAAAGCGACCAAGAGTCAACGACAACCCTTGGCCGCTTTTGTTATGATGCGATAACGACTAACGCAACTTATAAAACTTATGGTTTTTAATAACCTTCAAAATCTTCTCGCCCTTTGTCCAATAATTGTGCGTGTCGTTGGTGCAGTAATGGTCGGCGTATCCAACGAACGAACGGTCTAGGGTGTGAAGGTTAACGGCAAGGCGTTTTGCATACTGCGCGGCCTTGGTGTTTTGTGCCATGTGGCGGCGTACTGCTGCGCGGTTGTCATCATCCCATTTCACATACTTGCGCTCAGTCCAAACGTCAAACTGGCTTTTCTGAAAACAAACGTCTTTTGCATCGTTGGGCCAATGCTTTGACTTGATACGTTCCTGTATCACACAGGCCACGCCGTACATTCCAGCCTCGCCCTCGCCACGCGCCTCGCCCAGTATGGTTTGCGCCACGATACGCTGGCCGAGTGTTAAGTCTTGCGCGTTAGCCATATTAGCAAAGGCAAACAATATCCAAAGAACGATTGCCAAAGGCATAAAGCTAACGGCCCCGTCAATAAGTTTAAGAGAGTTTTGGTTTTTTAGGTTAGTCGTTTTCATGTCGGGGGTAAGTAAATAGGTTTTTCGTTAGATTGTCAAATACTTTTATTGGGGGGCAGTTTCCCGCCCCCCGTTTGGTTTAATGATCGCCATAAAAGCGGTCAAGGTCTTGCCCAGTAGGATCAGAGGCTGCGATTGAATGGGCGCAGTCATAAGCTGTATCCAAGCCTTTATCGAGCTTGACCTTTAAACGATTCACCTCTGCGACGATGGGAGCCTCTAGAATATCATGCTCCGATTCATTTATAGTTCCATCCTCGAATAGATTGGTGAGGGTACGCAATGGCTCTTCAATGCGCTCTGTCTCGCGTTGAATCTCAAGCCTCAAGGCTTCGTTACGTCTGCGAATATTGAGCAACGCCAACTCTTCGCCGTCTAGGTTCTCGCGTTCTTCTGCTGTCGTGTAGTTTTGCATAACGCCAAAAGATTAGCATTTAACGGGGATACGTCAACCCCTAAGTTACTAACAATTAAAAACGCAGATATAGTACGTGTACGTACTAATCAGTGGAGGTCGCGCCCTCGGAGATAGTACGTGTACGTATGATTACGATATCGCTTCGCGTTGCCATTTTTTTACTATTTGTCAAGCGAAAGTTATCAATAGATTTTGGGAAATTGTGAATAAGTTTTTCTTGACAGATTGTGAATAAGTTTTTCTTGACATGAAGCGGGAGGGGCTCTCGCCCCTCCCTTTTGTTATCATTCTCCTTGTTGAAGATTTTCTTCTAGTATTTTTTTCGTCTGGGTTGGGGTATTTTCGTATCTTACCGAGTTTACGTCTATTGCTAACGCAGTCAGTATCTCTTGACGGTCAATTCCCTTGGAAAGGGCTTTGCTCGTGCGATTAAGAACTGCATCAAGTTCTTTTTTTATTTCTTTAGCTGTCATCGCGATTCTCCTCCTTCCATTCGCGGCGAATCATTCGCCATTGCATAACCTCTTCCCCAGATGCTTTGCGGAGTTGATCGAACCGAAGTACCTCCGATACATCATTGGAAAAGTTTCCATTGTATCCGGTCATTCCCGTGCAAGGGAAATTGTGTTCTAATTGGATTGGCTCGTTGTTTTTCATATCGTACCATACTTGGCCGATGTTCTTTTCATTCGGTGTGTCGTTGTTTAACATAACGAGATGAGAATAGTAAAAACTGAGTAAACCGTCAATGTATTTTTTTGATGGGTTATTCACAGGCGATTGTGAATAAGTTTTTCTTGACAGTCCACCGTGGCATGATAAATGCTCTAATGATTGTACGTGTACGTACTATCTCGAAAACCCCGCCGCCCCAAGAATAATACGTGTACGTATTAAATCCTTTAGTCTAAATTTTGCATTTATGTTTGGGGGGTTGTTTATTTGTCAGTATCTCATTTCCCTTTGAGAAACAAAAGCCCCGCCAAGGTAACGACAAAACCTTGACGGGGCTCGGTTGCACTACCTTGAAAGATAGTAATTGCTTCTTAACTCTTTAAGTCTCGGCCATTGCGTATGTAAATACACCGTGGACACCGAAAGGTGTGAGAACGTGCTGGCATTGGGTTGCCAGTCAACTGTTTCTCCGAGGTTCTTCATTAGAATCTTGCGAACCTTTTCCAACTGTTTGGAGTGAAACAAGTGAAACTCTGTGCTTCCCCCACTTCGTGCAAGGTTGTCAAGTTCTTGGTTTGTATTGTCCTCAAGCAAAATGGCATCTGTTTTGCTCAAGTCTTTTACTCTGAATACGTGCTGCATTTCCATGCAAGACATAATCGTTTGCGCTCTTTTCAAGCTGTTCAAAGAATGGCCTACCTTGACACCCTCAACAGGCAGCGTCTTATTCTTACAAACGTAAAGAGCGGCATAGACTTGGTAGGCTCCCATTTTAATTGGCTCCTTTCAGCTTGTTAAGAGTGCCGACTTTAAGAACCTGCTTTCCGGTCAGGAACGCCTTGGCACAAAACAGCAACTTCGGGAACTCTTCCAAGAACAGGTGATCATTATATGTCGATTCTGTTTTCGCGAGCTTCTTGTTTATGTCGGCCATGACCTTTCTGGCTTGCTGGGAAGCACAATTCTTTCCTTTGATAGAGCCGCCGCTGACCATCCTGTGTGCAAAGTCTTTAGCTTTTTTGGGATTGATCTTGTGCATCATTGCAAAAGTTAGCAATGCAGAGCGGCGAAGAAAGCCGCGAGTCTCTGGGCGATATGAAATGACCTGAGAGGCAAACTGTATGCTTTCCCGATTAGTTTGGAAAAACTTGTGCAGTTGTTGATCGGAAGGGTTAGAACTCCGACCCCTTCTCAATTGATTGATCACCGTTTGCGATTTGCTTTGGAAAGCAATTCCGTCCCAAGCCATCCAGCGGCGACCAATTGAAACAGCATTTGACCATTGGGTTGGTAACAGGTTCCAGCCTTCAGATTGCAGAACAGTCAGCCCCAAAACGTCCTTATCAGAACGAGCATGGCCACGGTCAATTTTGATCATTGAATTGGGATTAGCTCCCGTCTCGACAATCATATTGACATTCTTCTTTGCTAGGCTAATGGCGTGAAGTCGGTGCTGACCATCGAGCAAAACCCCCTCGGTTGAGAACTTCAGCAAGGAAGGATAGAAAAACCCCTCCTCAATATCCATAACCAAACGATTAGTCTTTGGACTACGCTTCCGGAGGTTCCGATTAGTATATGAGGGTATTTTGTCGGCAGGAGTCGAGTTGCGCTCTTCAAGAATGCTTTTCGCAATCTCAGAGGTAACTGTAAACTCACCAACGGTTCGAGAGCCGTCGATTACCGAGTCGGTTAATGTCGGTAGTTTTTTCGCCTTTAAGCGAACGATCTTGGTAGTGCTTTTCGTTTTCATTGTCTTTCGGTCAGTTGTTGCTGACTTGCAAAAGTATGTCACCGTTTAAGGTTGTGGGCAAGAAGTTTTTAATTAAAAAAGGATAAAAAATCTGGCGGGGGGAGGGCCTCCGGTATAGTACGTGTGCGTACTATCTTTGGTGTGGTTTTCATTTTTTACAACTCTTGACCAAAGTAGCAATTGCTAAACCGGAGGTTTCAGGGTCATCTTCAATGAACTCATCGAATGTTTCTTTGTCTCCTTTAAATAGGCGGAGCATCAACTTTCCAATCGTAAGAAGATACTCATGCTCCATTTGATCTTTTTCTTCTTTTAATTTCTCGTTTGCTTTTACTAGTTTATCCACTCTGCCCAATACGCGCTGTGCTGCTTCCACGGCTTCATTCGCCACGGATAACACTGTGACTTCTTCAATTGTTTCTATCAATTGTTCGGCGTGGTTGTTTTGTTTGTCTGATTTTAAATAAGCCTCTTCATGATACGCTTTTACCTCTTTAATGATTTTATCATAAACTTCTTTGTCATAGTAGCAGCCACCATTGTAATCATCACACCAATCTTCAAAAAGCACATCATGGTGATCACCAACAGGATTGGAAATGTTTCCAACCTTTGCTTTTATGTTATGTTTTTTTAGGTAATCAGCAGCTTCCCTGACTGCGTTTATATAAAGCTGCTCCTTAAAACTTTCAGGTACGCTATCAGGTACGTTAAACCTGCTAACTAAGTTAATCTCTCGCTTTCTAATAACGTATTTTCCACCCTCTGGATAATCAAGATCACGGTCAAGAAGGTTGTGGTAACGAAATTTGTAGCCACCCGAAAAGCGTTCGTCCGTTGACCTTTCAGTTATCCCCGCGTACAAAGTAAAACAATCTCTCTCTTGCTCGTGGACTGTGCGTTGTATTTTGCGGTATTCGCCAGAGTTTGGTTTTGCGAACCATGCGTAGGTCGTTTTCATGTGTTTATAAAACCATGAATCTGATAATCTTGCAATGTTTTTTTTAAGAAAAGATTAATACGCGTACGTACTATCTCTAGAACCCGCCGCCTTCGAAAATAGTACGTGTACGTATGATCTACCCGCTTCGCGGTTGGGGCTTTTTTTTATTTGTCAAGCACTAATTATCAACAGATTTTGGAAAATTGTTAATAACTTTTTGTTGACAAAAAGAGGGAGGGGCTTTCGCCCCTCCCTTGTTGCTATTCTTGTTGGTCAGGTTCTTCGTCGTCTCGCGCCATGTTTTCAAGCTTCCCTCGCTTGTCCTCGCTTAGTGCTTCGAGTTCTTCGTGGCAGAGTTCCGCTTCCCATTTCATGTCTTCGATTGATACGCTCATATGTTTTTTCTTCTTTTATATATGGGGGGCTTTCGCCCCCCGATTGATTAGTCTTGAAGCTGCTCCTCCAATACCCTCTCGTGGCAATCTTCTTCTAGCCCTTCTTGCACGACTGCCTGAATTCTGTCTTGTAGGTTGTCAATCAATAATTGATGCCATACCTGAGCCTGTCGCACCCCCATTTTAATGCTATCAATTTCGATTTGAGTGGGCATTTCGTGGTTTTCAATCCCCAGTTCGAAATCGCAAATTTCCACGATGTTGCCCACCTCAATCCATGCAGCTTTTGTTGGCGTATCGTAGTCACCCCTTTCCTCTGGGTGAAACGTATACTCAATTTCCCCAGAGACGTAGTGAACGTCAAACTCCGTGGCCCCTACCCTGAATGAATGGTGACGATGATCGTAGCTGCAAAGCTGGTTGTGGTGGAGGTCGAAGGAGTAGATGTTTTTGGTTGTGTCGCTGTATGTTTTCATCGTTTTATGGTGGCGGGGGATTTGGCTCCCGCCGATGCCCTTATCTTATAGAGTGAGCGGAGCTTGTCAAGCCCCTAGTTACTAACAATCAAATGTTAATAAGTTGCGTTTTGGCTGGCATGTAAAGTGCTTGTGGTAAAGTCATACGTGTACGTACTAACTCAAAACGCGCGGCCCCGCCGAGATAGTACGTGTACGTACTACCTTTGTTGCCTTAAATTTTAGATTCACCTGTGGCGAGGGTCGTTTATTTGTTTGTTATTTGTTTCCCTTTCATTTCCCTCTTGGTATAAAAAAAGCCCCCTTGCGGGGGTTGATTCTAGCGAAACTCGCGTTTCTCCAGCCACTTTTCGTAGGCTGGGGAGCAATCCAGTGAAGGCTCGTATTCACGAATCTCATGCTCGGCGCGGCGAACCATGCGGCCATCGTCCTTGAGGATGAACCACTTGCCACCGCGCGGGGAGGCAGCGACTACACCGAGGTAGCCGCGCATGTCCTCCACTTGCATACCTAATTCAATCATGATGATATTAAAAGGGCGCGACCTCCAAGGCCGTCGCGCTGGCCCGTGTGTTTATTGTGCGTAGGCGTCTGCGTGGACGGAGCCGACCCAATCAAGGTGCGAATCGTAACCAGCGCAATGCTCGCCCCACTCGCGCGGGGTGAACAGTCCACGATTGTAACGCTCCATGTGCTTGGCTTCAAGTGCGGCCCAGCGTTCGCGGTTTTCGTTGCCCCGCTCCCATTCGCGATGCTCGATCTCGGCGGCGATGTCGGGGGTGATGATTTCTTCGATTGTAACTTTGTCGCTCATAACTTTTTTGATTATGGGGATTATCCTTAAAATGTCAACATTAAAAAGATAGAATTTACTGCCGTGTGGACTTAAACAGGAAAGGCATGTCGATACCCTTTTCCGCTAGTCCCTTGGACAGTTGAATTGCCACACCTTCAAGGGTCTTGGCGTTCTCCCGCATGATCTCTGCCCCGTTTCCGTCCCGTGGTAGCGCGTCGGCTTTGGTGTTCATCGCCGTTATGCATTCGAGGATGGCGTGGGTGGTGTGAAGGGCTTGGTGGGTGTCTAGTTGGATGTTGATGTCGCTCATAACGAAAAAAATTTAACACGCAAAAGGCCACTTGGCAATCTCTTAATTAAGAAAGTTATTCACAACCCCTCGCGGGGGTGGGCCTCGGCAATAGTACGTGTACGTACTAAAAGAAAAACCCCGCCGAGACAAACGATAAGCCTCGACGGGGCTGGAGGTAGGGGGAAAACAATAAACCTACCCTAAAAATATTTCTTTTTAAGTTTCCTGCTGCTGGGAATCTTTTTAATAGAAATATCAACAAACGCCGTTTCTCTAGTCAGTGACGGAAACGCCCAAGCATTAGGATGCCAGTTGACCTTTTTACTTTTGCTATCCTTTAGTAGTGCTGTGACAACTTTGTTAGCTTCAACCCATTGCTTTTTAGAAAACAAATGGAATTCACTACTTCCGCCACTACCGGATATTGCATCCATGACATCATTATACTGAGTTTCTAATTTTCTTACCTCGCTATTGGTGTATCCACCCAGCCAGAAAACGTCTTGCAATTCCAAGCAAGCCAATATACTTCTCGCTCTCTTTAGGCTGTTAAGTGAATGACCAATTTTTGTTGCGAACACCTCTAGGTCAGGATTTTTACACTTATACAAACCAACATATAATTCGTAATCTTTCATAAGAATATCCTGTGTTAAAGGTTAACTTTGCGTTTGATGTTCGTGTTTATACCTTGGCCCTTCATAAAGCGATCCATGCAGTAAAACAACCGCTGGATTTGGTCGATAAAGAACTCGCGGTGATCTAAGTCACTTTCTTTAGAACATTCACCCATAACATCGACAATGGCATTCGATGGGCAACTCTTTTTGGTCTTAGAAACCAAGGCGTGAAGAAGCAGCAAAGCCTTTTCAGGGTTTTTATGATACATCTCCGCCAATGCGACACGGAAAGAAACACGACCAAAGCCCTTTGGCTTTTTGCTGCCAGACAAACTCGCTGCCCATTTAACAGCATCGCGCTTTTTGTTTGCGTAATCAAACACTTCACTGTCAGTAGCAAAGAAATTGCAAATGTCGCTTTTGGTCTTTTTCTTAACGGAAAGGTAAGACATCCCGCGAGAAACAATCTTTTCAGCCTTTGCCCAATACGATGCTTTGAGCTTCCATTCTGGCTTTTGAAAAAGATTAAGACCAAGAACCTCTTTGATGCTGCGAGGCTTGCCGCGATCTAATTTACCCATAATGTCAGGATCAGCCCCAACATGAACCAAAAGGTTAACCGTGGCTTTACTCTGGGCGATAGCAGAAAAACGATGCTGTCCGTCTCTCAATTTACCATCCCGCGAAAAGATAACCGTAGTAGGAAACCAGTTCTCTTGCTTCATATCTTTAATAAGCAAGTCAACTTTTTTGTTCTTCTTGTCGCGTAATGGGCGATTGCTTGCTTGATGCTCTGGCAAATCGCTTGGCGTGGTGTTTCTTGTGTTAAGAACTTCTTGTGCCATCTCTGGCGTAACGCTCATGATGCTGGCATGGTCACGCCTTGCGCCATTGATGTGTTCGCTGGTTAGAGTTTCAAACGCTGGTACGCGCTTGATTTCAATTTGGGTTTTGTTTTCAATAGTTTTCATTTTTACACTGTCAGTTGTTGCTGACTTTCAAATTATGCCACTGTTTAAGATTGTGGGCAAGAAGTTTTTAAATTTAAAACAATAAAAAAATAATGCGGGGGGGAGGGCCTCGGACATACTACGTGTACGTACTAACTCCTGTCTGGTTTCATCCAGTCCTCTCGGAGGCGTTTGGTGCGCTCCACTGATTCGTCAATGATTTTGCAAACATCGTCAGAGATTTCCTCGCCCATCATTACTTGGCCGTGGGTTTCCATCCACTCTTTAACGTCCAGTTTGATTCTGTTAATCATCACCCTGTCGTGTTGGTCTTGTGCGTGATTATGTTCCATTTAGTTCTCCAATTCTTTTGTAAACAGGTCATCATCAAAACAATAATAATAATGATCCTTCTCAATACTGTTCCACATATACAACCACCATTTGTTGTTTGAGGTAAACGGTGTTTCGTGTCCACCGCAACCAATCTTCCACGGGTGGTCGAATCCTTTGTCCCAATTCTCTGGCTTGTCTTTCATTTAGTCCTCCAATTCTACTACATCGTAGCTCGATGCGTCAAGAATATCATACAGATGATCTAGGTTTTTTGCCTCTAACTTCTCCCACCATTCGGCTTGACCGTCACTCAGTTTTACTTTATACGTTTTCATTAGTCCTCCAACATCTCTTTTAGTTTCTTGTCGCCTTGAGTAATAATTAAATCATCCTCCACAATATGCAGACTTGCGACTGTGTTGCCGTTGGTGTCTTGGGCAGACGCATAATCTCCCGCGTTTGCCGCCATGATGTGCGTGGCGTTGTCGATTAGTCTTTCAGTTACTTGGCGCAACTCAAATAGACGCTCGGCCTCATTGTTTCCAAATGCGGCGTTGCCCATATCAATTTCAATCAGTGCTTTCATTTCAATAATTAAACCATATGTTGATGTTAATAGCAAGGATTTTTTTGGTGTTTCTCCCTGCGCTTGTAAGAGCCTTTACCCTTCTTCACTTTATGCTCACGGGACGCGCTGCCCATGAACCCGTCCTTGTTTACTCTCGCCTTAATCTTCATGCGCCTATTAGATCATAACTCCCATAATCTTGCAAGCCTAAAGTAAGTAATACGTATACGTACTATCTCCAAGGGCTGGGGCCGCGAAAATTTAATACGTGTACGTACTAATATATAATTCTAATAATTAAATACTATCTTAATTGTGTTTTAGTTTATTATTTGCTTACATAAAAAATCCCACCGACTAGCGGCGGGATTGATATTTGATTGTTATTTATTTCCAATGGTTTTTTACCATCTTACAAACACCGCGCCAAACACGGCGATGGCGAAGCTTATATAGACTATTTCAATAACGCTGCCTTTCTCTTTTTGTTTATCACTTTCAACGCTTCCCCTGCAACGCTTCCTTTTGGTTGCGTACCATGCAGGAGCAACGCGAAACTTTTTTTGCCGAATGCCGCGTGGGTATCGTCGTGATCAATCTCCAACCCAAGGTCGGCGGCTTCTTCTTCACTATACACAACGCGAGCTTCTTTCCAACCCTTTTCATCAATAAGGTTGTCCCACTTGCCACCACGGGAAGCAGTCAACACAAGATTGTCAGGCTTTGGAATACCGGCCACGATTGCCAAGCTTTTTGTGTAAGAATAAAAAACTTTGTCGGGGTTGCGCTCGGCCACCATGCACCACGCCAAAAAGTAATTACGGGAAAAGTAATCGCCGCCAACGTGGACGCGCATGATATCAAACTTTTCGGGCAGACTCTGGCAAATCAAATCCGCTGCGCGTTCGTGTCCGTTCCGATGGCTCAAGGCGTCCTGTAGCAATTCAAGATTGTGCCAAACAAGCCGACGCAGTGAAGGGCTGCGAGCTTCCGCCGATGCCATGAAGCAGCGGAACTCTGTATCTTCTCCGTCTGTGACTTTGCCCGTGATGCTGTCGGCACGGGACAAGCAATCTTTTGCACCGGGGCAAGTATGCCCTGCGGGAAGGGTGAACGTTTTCAGACGCAAGCCAAGCTTGGCTTT
>JAAHTH010003103.1_pt1 | contig 10494 bp, 13 predicted proteins | sample 6116091 | NCBI WGS metagenome assembly JAAHTH01 (sample SAMN13939990, study PRJNA603662) | sponge metagenome | isolation source: marine sponge | host: Mycale hentscheli | place: New Zealand | collected 2006
CTATCACACATTCAGTGAACTCTATGATCACCGCATCATGCTCTGGATTCTGTTACTAAAGCACTATAAAGCCGATGCGTTCAAGACTCTCAGAGATCATGATGGTGCCAGCATGGAAGGCTATTTCATTGCGGGTCTTAATACCGAGTTCGGCCAGTTGACCTATCACCTGCCATGTATCTATTGGAATCACATAGATGCCGCTGAATTGCCTAGAAACGAAGGTTTTGATAACCATAATTCCGAAGATGTATTGACCCGCCTGGCGGCATTAGTCGAGAAGGTCAAATGAAGACACTCCATAACTCCACTGTCAGTAGCGCACGCAAGAATGTGCCGGATATAAACATATACGGCGATGGCGACACTTTTAAACTGATCTGCAAATCCTCCAGCAACCGTGAAGGCTGGATGAAGTCCACCAAAGCCCTGCAGATCGACGGTGTTGGCTGTCTGGTTCAGGTCACTACTCAGCATGGAGACAATATTGCTGAAGCCCTAACATTCGTTCCTGGTATCAAAATTGTTGAGATCGACGGTGATAAAACAAAAGGCCGGAAGCTGGTTTCTCTATAACCCACTCTCTGTGCGCCTCTCACTGTTAATCAAAAAACTCAAAGACTTTTTAGTCATGAAAACCACAGCCCGTTATACATGTGGCTGTCCGGTCGGTACACCGGCTATCTGGCGCAGGAAGAACGGTCTGTTCACAGCCCCCCATGATATCAATGCAGCCACAGTGCAATGCTGTGGCTGTAAAAAAAGTGAACGTATTAATGATTCTGAACATCAACGGCATTGATCACCAGGTCATTGTCTACGTCACTGATTGTTTTACATGCCCTATGTGCCTTGAACCTGTTTGTCCACTGTGCAAAATACATTACGCTGAATGCGAATGCTTAGGTCCCACCTCTGAAGAACTCGCTGAATACGAACACGTTATTGATTACTACGATGCGGTTGTCACTGGCTATATAAAAGATGAACGAAAAATCCTGTCTAATATTCACTGAAGAACATTATTAATTAACCTATGGCGAATTACCGACCGAGTAATACCGGTTACAAATTCCACCAGTCCAATGCCTATGTTCGCGGTTTAATGGGTCCGATCGGCTCCGGCAAATCCGTCACCTGTGTTCAGGAATTAATGAATCTTGCTTTGCGCATTCAAAAGCCCCATTCAGATGGCATCCGACGAACCCGATTTGCCGTTGTCAGAAACACCTATCCGGAATTGAAATCAACCACCATAAAAACCTTTCAGGACTGGTTCCCTGTAGAAATCTGTCCAATCAAATTCGATACGCCGATCTCCTGCCACATGCAACACAAACTGCCTGATAAAACACTGGTTGATATGGAAGTCTTTTTTCTGGCATTAGATAAAGAGCAGGATGTAAAAAAATTACTTTCAATGGAATTAACCGCCGTCTGGTTAAACGAAGCCCGTGAAATAAGAAAATCCATTGTTGATGCGGCGACCGGTCGAATCGGTCGCTATCCCCCCAAACGATTAGGCGGCCCCACTCGCTCCTGTATGATCATGGACACCAACCCACCGGATGATGACCATTGGTGGTATCACCTCTCAGAGCTTGATAAACCGGATAACTGGCAATTTTTCCAGCAACCTCCGGCCTTATTAAAGGATGAACTCGGTGACTGGTATGGCAACCCACTGGCTGAGAATGTTAATAATCTGTCTGACGGTTATCAATACTGGCTCAATCAGATCGGCGGCAAAACCAAACAATGGATTCGCGTTTATATAGAAGGCCGCTATGGCACCATCACGGACGGTATGCCGGTGTATCCTGAATTTCGTGATGAGGTCCATATCTCTGAATGCCTTGATCCCGTTGACCGGCCCCTGATTCTTGGCTGGGATTTCGGCCTGACACCGGCCTGCATCATTGCTCAGGTGACACTGCGCGGCCAGTTACTCATCAGATCGGAATTAGTGGCTGATCGTATGGGCCTGAGCCAGTTTGCCGAACTGGTGGTCAGACCGCATCTGGCTGAACACTATCCGGACAACCCTGTCGGCCTCAGTGTCGGCGATCCTGCCGGTACCGCTGAGTCACAGACGGATCAGCAGTCGTGTATACAAGTCCTCAATGACGCCTCCATACCCACCATACCCGCACCCACCAACAAGATAGAGCCTCGCCTGAATGCTGTGCGCCATTTCCTGACCCGCATGGTCGATGGTATGCCCGGTGTCCTGATCGACAAACGCTGCAAGGTGATTCGCAAAGGCTTTAACGGGGGTTACAAATACGAGCGTGTTCAGGTATCCGGTGACGATCGCTTCCGTGACAAGCCCTGCAAGAACCGATACTCACATCCACACGATGCCCTGCAATATCTATGCCTGATTGCAGGGCGTGAATACGATCAACCCATCACACCGGAACATGGATATGCAGATGCAGAGTCCAGCGGCTATCGACCCGCCAGTTATGTCGGGTACTGAATTACCCGACGCTGAACCGGTACCGGAACACCATGCCGCTGAAGTACAAGAAAAACTCAATGACCTGGGCCTGCATCTGAAACACCAGTTTGATCACATCAAAGGCCAGCGTAACGAACTCGAAGACCGATGGCTCCAGGACCTGCGTCAGTACAAAGGCCTGTACGAACCCACCGAGTGGAAACGCCTTCGTGAAGACAGGATGCGCAGCAAGTTATTCTCCCGGATGACCCGTCGCAAAGTCAAAGCCTATGATTCCCGGATGATGGAGATGCTGTTTCCCAATGGCAAAGACCGGAACTGGTCACTGAAAAGCACCCCGGAGCCGGACACGGTAATGACCCCCGTCGCTCAGGCGATGATACAAGAGCGGCAGATGGAGGATTTTCAGCAAACGGTTCAGCAGCTCTCACAGGAACGAAACCAGCCACCGGAACAAGTGGCTCAGCAACTCCAGCAACAGGGCTATCAACCGGAAATAGATCAGGAAGAAATCAGAAGAATCAGTATTGCCGTTGCCAGAGCCTGCTGTGATCGCATGAGTAACATGATCGCTGATCAGATGGCGGAGCTGCGTTACAAAGCGATTTGCCGCAAGGTGTTGCACTCCGGCCATGTTTTCGGCTTAGGCCTTTTCAAAGGCCCACTGGCACAGAAAAAGCAGCGGCCTGTCTGGTTCAATGAAAACGGCCAGTGGCAGATGGCCATGCAACCCAAACTGATGCCTTACATCGAGTTTGTCCCAATCTGGAGCTGGTATCCGGACCCGGCAGCCAGAGCACTGGATGACATCGAATACTGTTATCAGCGCCATGTGATGACCCGCCAGCAAGTCAATGACCTGAATGCCCGGCCTAATTTCAACGCTGAACTGATCGCTGAGTACCTGTCTGAATACCCGGACGGTGATGCTGAGCCGCTGTCGTATGAGACCCAGCTGGATGCACAGGACGACACCACCAGTTCTCAGGATGCCCGAACCGACCGGCGCTATGAGGTGCTGGAATACTGGGGCGTCCTGCCCTCTGAAACCCTGCAGGAGCTAGGCCTCGAAGCCGATCCCACCGCTACGTACTGGATCTGCTGCTGGATGCTCGGCGATGTGGTTATCCGGCTGGGGGCCACACCGATTCAGGGTATTGATCATCCGTATCACGCCTATCACTTCGAAGAAGACGAAACCAGTCTGTCCGGCGATGGTGTGCCGGCACTGATGCGTGATGACCAGAGTGCTCTGAACGCCACGGTCAGAGCCATGATGGATAACATGGCCTCGACCGTCGGTGCCCAGTACGAAGTCAATACCGACCTGCTGCATCCGAATGAACGCACCAGAGATATTTATCCCAACCGGGTCTGGTTCAGAAGAGGCGACTCCCGGTACCCGGCCATCAGGGCGATAGAAGTCAGTTCACGCCTGCAGGAATTTCTGGCACTGAAACAAACCTTCGAAACCCAGATTCACGAAAACACCCTGCCAGCGTATATGCAAGGCCAGCAAGCCGGCGGCGCAGGCCGGACCGCATCCGGCCTGAGTATGCTGATGGGATCGGCCAATCTTGATGTCAAAGACCAGATCACCAGCTTTGATCTGGGTATTACCCGACCGGTCGTGAAGGCGTTCTATCACTGGAACATGCAGTTCAGTGATGACAACAATATCAAAGGTGATTACGAAGTCATTGCCAAAGGCTCCAGTTCCCTGGTGGCCAAAGAACTGCGTGCCTCTCAGCTCGATCAGCTCCTGCCACTGCTCGCTAATCCGCAATACGCACAGTTCATCAATAACCGCACCCTGCTCGAAGAGATATTCAAAGTCAGAGACCTGCTCGACACTGAAATTCTGTTGTCACCACAGGAATACGACGAGCGTCAGGCACTGCAACAAAAACTGCAGCAACAGGGCCAGCAACTCCAGAAACTGATGGGCCTGCTGGATCGGGTTTACAAACAGGCACCGGGCATTGTTAAACAATCCATGGACAAACTACCGGCTAATGAGGCTCTGAATGAAGGACTGGCACCAGGCAACGGATGACAAACTCTTCGCCCTGCGCGAGAACGCTGAATCCATTACCTACACCACCCTGCTGGCATGGCTTGAATGCATGTACGAGCGAGAAAAAGAAAACATGGTGTTATCACAGGAACCGGAAGTACTCAGTCAGCACTGGATACGATCGAATGGTATCAGAGAGTTGCTGGATCAGCTGAGAGTGGAGTAACGATCCGGTGAAACGCGGAACCCGAACCGTTACCAGTGCATATACAGAGAACGTACATAGCCTCACTACTATAGACCAAGATACCGAAAGGCCTTGATATGTCTGAAAAAGATGATGACCAGGAATGGAATGACGCATGGTCTGATGACGACGGTGAAGAAGCCTTACAAGATACTTCTGAGCCTGAAGAAGCCGATCCTGAATCACCTCCTGCATCAGCCAGTGAGCCGGCAGCACCGGACGATGACCTTGAATCCATGAAGCACAAACTTCGCAGCGCGGAAGGGCGACTTCAGAAATTCGAGGAACATATTGATGACTTGCGAAGCCAGATTACTACCCGCGAACAGCCCGAAGAAGAATCGCCTGCGCAAGCAGAACCGGTACTTCCGGACGGTTGGACAAAGGACGACTGGCAGGACTACGAGTCGGATTATCCGGTGCAGGCCGAACTGACTGAAAAGCAGACCAAATCGGTCAAAGAGCTGGAACAGCGATTATCGAAAACAGAACAGGAGCTGGCGCTCAAAGAACAGCAGCGCAGCTTTGATGAGCAAATTCACAAAGCTCATCCTGATTACAATGATCTACTGAGCAGCGAACGCGACCAGATTCTGCAATTTATCGAAGGCCAGAGCAATCCAACACTGAAAGCCGCCTATCAGGCTATCTATAAAGGCGGCGATGCCCCGGACATTATTAATCTGGTGTCTGATTACAAAGCAAGTAAGGACTCTGGCAAATCCACATCCACTGTCAGTCGATCGGTTGATAATGCCCTGGCTGTACCCGGGCGCCATCAACAACCCACCCATCTGTCAGGCAAAGCCGGTTTACCACCGGATGATGATTTCTCGGCAGGCTGGGAGTTCTTCAAAGACGAGGCCATTGACTGACACGACCGGTGATTGTTATGTCAGGTTCAACAGACTATGGCGATATTTCGCCACGTACCGCCGCCTATGCCAGCAAACGACTGCTCATGCGGGCGATTCCGTATCTGGTTATTGAAAAGTTCGGGCAGGCAAAACCGCTTCCGCGTAAACACTCAGACACCATCATATTCCGACGCTACGAGCGATTCCCATATACCCCCACACCATTGACTGAAGGCGTCACTCCATCCGCCAGAAAGCTGACCACCACCGATGTCAAAGCCATCCTGAATCAGTACGGCGATCGTGTGCAGATCACTGACAAGATCATTGATACCCATGAAGACCCGGTACTGCAGGAATCCACTGACATTCTTGGTGAACAGTCCGCGCAGATGCTGGAAACCGTGCGTTTCCATGTGATCCGGGCCGGCACCAACATCTTTTATGCCGGTGGTGTTTCGGACAGAACCGCCATCACTGAGACCGTTGGTCTTGATCTGCAGCGGCGCATTATGCGCGAGCTGAAACGTCAGGATGCCCGAAAGATAACCCGGGTGGTTAAATCCACACCGAGTTATGCGACACAGCCTGTCAACGCCTGCTTCATCGCGATCTGTCATCCCGATTGTGAAAATGACATCAGGGACATCAAGGGTTTTGTGCCGGTTGAGAACTACGGCACCATCAGCCCCTTTGAGTCAGAAGTCGGCAAGGTGGAAGACATGCGCTACGTCACCAGCACCATACTGGAGAGCTGGACAGACTCGGGCGGTGCCATCGCAGATGGAGAACCCCCGGTACTCTCTACCGGTGGCAGCAAGGCGGACGTATACCCCATCCTCTACATCGCCAAAGACTCCTACGGCATTGTGCCACTCAAAGGTCAGGGCGGTGTCACACCCATGGTGGTCAACCCGAAACCCTCCGACTCCGATCCACTGGCACAACGCGGTCATGTGGGCTGGAAAGCCTGGCAAACCGCCGTGATCCTCAACGACGCCTGGATGGTGCGAGCCGAAGTCGCTGTTTCGTCTTAATCAACGTCTTCCTTCCTTTATATAGGATCAGCCGGAGCAATCCGGCTGATGTCATTTTATGTCAAAACAATACACCAAAGAGGCGCTGTCCGGTTACAACCGAACCATCCTCAACACCATGGCACTGAGGGTTGGGATTGATGTTAGTGACAGTCTGTCTGATGATGAGCTGCGAAGACTGATCTTTAATGCGTCATCCAGTGAAAACCCGGAACCAAAGGCTGAACCGGTATCACAGGCTAAAGTCGCCAAAGCACAGAACGATCGTGTCTGGTTCAAACTCATGGCCGGATCACAGCCACACGAACAGGCCAGTCAGTACATTGCCATCAATGGCGAAAATTGCTATCTGAAGCGCAATCACTGGATGAAGATAAAACGCAAATTCCTGCAGTGTTTTGAAAACGCGGTACAGAGCGAGTTCGTCCGCAAAAATGATGATGAAGTGGAAGAACGCCAGATTCCCCGGTTCAACTACCAGATACGTGAAATTGAAGACGGTGTACCACCCGAGCGCAGCAGGAGTGTCCTGTGAAAATCGCGGACCTCATTAAGTCCCTGTCGTTCGTGCTCAATGACACGGCTGAAATCACCTACCCGAGACCCGACCTGATCAGTGCCATTAACAATGGTTGCCGGATGGTGGCCCTGGTTCGCCCTGACAGCAGTTCTGAAACCGAGCATGTCACGCTCAAGGCCGGGGCTAAACAGACACTGCCAGACAAAGCTCTGCGCCTGTTTGACTCTTGCTACAGCGAGAATGGCCGGCCTATTGAAATGATCAACCGCAAAGACCTTGATCGTCTGGTGCCCGACTGGATGGAGACCGAACCGAATAACCAGATCACCGAGGTCATGTACGACGAGCGGGTACCCAACACGTTTTTCACGTACCCGCCTGCCGTCGAAAGCACCACCATCGAACTGTCCTACTCGATCATGCCCGAAGAAGTGACGGACCCTGACGACGTGTTTCCTCTGGTCACTAAATACGTGCCTGCGGTCATGGAGTGGACCTTCTATCTGATGTTCTCCCGCGATGCTGAAAACTCCCAGAACCAGCAACGCGCCGCTGATCACCGCACCCAGTTCTATCAGATGCTCAACGCCAAGACGCAGACCGATGCCCTGTTTGCACCCAGTCCCTCCAAGCCCAGTACAGCCGCACAGGAATAGTGATCATGGCGACACTCCCGGAACTGTCACCGGAAGTCCGGATCGAAGTACCGGATTGTCCACAGAGCCTGATTAACAAAACCCTGATCAATGTCATCCGTCATTTTTGCGACAAAACCCAGCACTGGCAGCACTCGATGGAGCCGCTTACGCTGTTGCCGTACAACGCAGCCGCACCGGATACCTACCTCTATACACTGCCATTGCCGTCCAACACTGAACTGATCGGCGTGCGCACCATGAACTACGATGGCCTGCCACTGCGTATGAAGTCCCCGGCCTGGCTCGATGAGCATCAGGACAAATGGCGTGAAGCCAGTGGCGAGCCACAGTTTTATATCATGCTCAGTGACAAACAGCTGCGTTTTATCCCGGCCTCTGATCAGGTCAGACCGCAGGCCATTACCGGACTGCTGGCACTGAGACCCACCCGAAATACAGACACGTTTGACGACTCGCTGCTGGAATTTGACAACGCCCTGATCAACGGGGCTATTGCCAGACTGCTGGTGATTCCCGGAAAACTCTGGTCCAGTCGTGCCGCACAACATCGGGCTTTGGCCTGTGAACAGGTGTATCAGGAGGCGGTGTCGGTGGCCAAAATGCAGGTGCTCCGGGGTTTTTCCGATGGGGCTGAAACCATTCAGGGGAGATCGTGGTTATGACACAGTTGCAACCATTTTACCGGGGTGATGATTTGACACTGCAGGCCTGTGTTCGCCACCAGGACACTCAGCAACCGATTGACGTATCAGGCTGGCAGTTTGACTCCACCATGAAGTTATCATCCGCACTGCCGGATCATCCGGAGCTGAACGAGCAGGGCTACCGGCAGGTAATGACCACCACCACACTGGCCGGGGGGGATGAAGCCAGACAGGGCCTTGTCAGCCTGCTGTTTCGCTCAACGCAAACAGCGCAGCTACTGGTGGCGGGTTACAGTGTTGACATTCAGGTGGTGATCTACGATGCGGTGCAAACGATATTTGATGGCCATATTCAGGTACTGGCCGATGTCACTCGCAAAGGTGCCCCATGAAACAGTCCATTGTCGTCGAAGTGGCACCGCAACCGGTACTCAATCTCGATGTCATCGTCAGGAGCCTGTCTGGCAATGACCTTGCTCAGCTGCAGGCCATCAGAGCGGACACTGAAACCGCCAGAGATCAGGCTCAGGACGCTGAAACAAACGCCGCACAATCCGCCACAGCCTCGGCTGACAGTGCCTTACAGTCAGGCGAGTACAGCGATCAGTCCAGAGACTATTGCAACGAAACCCAGTCACTGAAAAACCAGACCAGTGACCTCCATGACCAGACCGGCCTTCTGCATGACAGCACCGATGATCTCATCAGACAGGCTCAGGACGCGGCAGGCGAGAGTGAATATCACGCCAACATTGCCGTATCCGCCAGTGAATACGCATCCGCCAGTGAACAACAGGCACAGGCCAGTGAAGACGCCGCCGCTGAACACGAACGCAACACCCACAACATTGATCAGCAGGTCGAGCGCAAAATCGTTCCGGTCCATACCGATGTCATCAGGACACAGGCGATCATCCGTGATGTCTCCAACGGTGTGGCTCTGGACGCAGAGCGAGTCAAACAGTCTGAATTTCAGGTCAGAACCGATAGAAACACCGTCGCCCAGTTCCGGGCGCAGGTCGAACGCAATACCTGCCTCGTCGAGCGTGACGCACAGAATGTCTTTGACCACGCCTTTCAGGTCGATATCTGGCAACAACAGGTCCACCTGAATCAGTCGGTGGTGGCGTCTGACCGGATCGTGGTGCGTGACAAACTCTATACGGTCGAAGACATTTCCAAAAAGATTGATCAGGACAAAACAGACGTCGATCAACAGATAGCGCAGGCCACAGAGCAGGCAGACCGGGCAGAACGCTACTCCGTGCAAGTGGCGGATGACCGGGATACTGTTGCCGCACAACGCCAGCACGTCATTGACATGAAAAATGACATCGACGCGATGGCTCAGCAGATCGAACAGGACGTGAACCAGGTCGATCTCTGGCAACAACAGGTTGATCAGTGGCAACAGCAGGTCAGTCAGGATCTCGCTGACGTCAGGGGGCATCACACCGAAATAACGAGACTCGCCAGTCAGGTCGATCAACAGGCTGACACGGTTGCACAGCAGGCACAACAAGTCGCTCAGGATGCTGACAGAGCCAGCACGGCGGCTGAAACCGCCGAAACCATGCTGAACACCTTGGGTGAACAGATGATCGGCTACGCCATCCACCTGATCCGCACTCAGACCATCATCACCGACTATCACGCCTTCAAGTAACGATCCACTCACAAACACTTTGCTGTTAGCAGGTAAACACCTATGGCTACGATGGATGACCTTGTACGACAGGTGCAGGACTTGGAAGGCGCGACTACGGATTTACTGGATGCCACCAACCTCAGTAAACAGACACTCGATGAAGCCGTAGACTCCGCCAAAGGCAGTGCAGGCAGTGCCAAAACTGACGCCGGTACCGCCAGTGAAAAGGCCGGTGAATCCGTCACTGCCAGAAATGAGGCGGTGAAAGCAAAAGACGATGCCAAAGCCATTGTCTACGAAAGCGAAGCGACACTCACGCCAACACCGGGCAGTATTCCCATAGCGGACAGTAAAGCCAGGATCGACATAGGCTGGTTGCCGTTTGGGGAAGTGAATAATCC
>JAAHTH010003573.1_pt1 | contig 10494 bp, 14 predicted proteins | sample 6116091 | NCBI WGS metagenome assembly JAAHTH01 (sample SAMN13939990, study PRJNA603662) | sponge metagenome | isolation source: marine sponge | host: Mycale hentscheli | place: New Zealand | collected 2006
TGAATGAAGAAATCTGGCTCAACAGTTAAACCAGCACCACCCCCGCCAAGAGCAGACCATCCGGTTGTACTCTCAGCGAGGTTAATGTCTGTTAGGTCTGTAGCGTAAACTGGGGCTGCCATCAGCTATAACTCAATGATGCACGGTTGTCCCATACGTTATCGTACTTAGGGTTGCCGTCAGCAAACTCTACCGCCAAAACCGTACCTGTAGTCAAAAGACGCTTAATCTTCCAGACAGGTTGATCTTGACTGGCGCTGGGTGATCCATAGCCAACATAGGTGACAGAAGGCAGCTCATCAAGCAAAATAACCTCCTGCCGCCCATTGTTGGAATAGACACTAACACCCATAGCGGGTTAACCCAGTTTTTCGCGAAGTCTCTCAAGCGCTTTCTCTGCCTGAGCCTTAGTCTTCTCAAGCTCACGAATTTCTTCGTTTTGAGCTGCCACCAACTTCGCATGATCACGCCGACAGCAGTCAGCCTTCTCATTGTACTCGGCTTCAACGCTGGACAGTCGGGCAGACAACTCTTCAAGCTTGGTCTGCTTTGCTGCAATCTGGGCCGAGGCTCTGTCTTTCATATCTTTGATCGACTTTTTTGCATCTAACTGGTCAGAGGCAATGAGGTCTTGGGTCTCTTTTCTTTGCTCTCGCAGCTTTGATGCTTCGCCTTTTAACTGGTCAAGCTCTTGGTTCGCCTTATCAAAAACCTCTTGAACGGCAGTCTTAGCCATGTCTAGCTCAACTTGCTTGGACTGAATAGCTTTATCCAAGTTGCCTTGTACAGCTACAGCTTCAAGCACCTGCGGTATCGACTCAATGACAGGCGACCAAACCTTCTGAAAGTCCTTTAAGGCTTTTACATTAACGGTCATTGTTAATCTCCTGTACGTCCAGCCTGCACAACTGTAAAGTTGACGGGACTGCCGCTGGTGTTAGCCGTGACATTGATTCTGATGGCAGTGACAGGAAACGCATAGTTTCCGTCAACATTGCCGACAGTGCTCGCGTCTACCCCAGCATTATCATACCACACTCCGGTGGCTGGATTATACCCAGCCGCAAATGGATCATCGAAAGTGTGCTGAACAGTGACGGTAGTTGTTGTCGCCGCAGCTTCAACGCCAAACCCCACATTGAACGGGCCAATATAATGATCCGTTACAATGGGGGAAGAAACGCCTGTGACTGCGACTGATTGTCGTACTGGTCGCATATGCGCCTCCTATTAGGAAATAGTTGCGCCAGTGTCACTGCGAAGCCAGTTGGTTCCGTCAGAAAAGGCGAGAATTGGGCTACCTGCTGCGCCGTCAGACACATACACAATGGTGCCTGCGGTATAATTTGCCGCATCGGGAGCCGTCACTACAGTCGTTGTGGGTACTGTTGCAAAACCCGTGATTCCACCCACAAAGCCGTTAGTTGAGGTGACTGGGCCGCTAAAAGTTGTTGATGCCATTTTACATATCCTTCTATGCAAGTTGCCCCAGAGTCTGCATAGCGTCGGTCTGGCCCGTCGCTGGGGCTTTTAATCCAGATTTAGAATAAGAAAAAGGGGCCGAAGCCCCTTAGTATACTTAGCTTGCTCCGGGAGACCCGTAGATGCCAAGTGGGTCAGATACGCCGAAGCTATAACGCTCACGGGCCTTGTATCGGACGTTACCAGTGTCGAAATCACCGTCCATAGACGTTTCCATAGCAGTACGCTGAAAGTGCTTCATACCGTTTGGAATGTCAGTGGTGATGAAGAAGGCGTTGTTGTCAGTCAAGAAGTGATTGACAGAGTAGCCTTCGGGAATCGAACCGTTAGTTCGCAGTGCGTTGATGTCGTTATCCGCAGTGCCAACACGCTGATCTGTTTCCATGAGGCGAGTAGCCACAAACATCAGCGAGGGGGGTACGATTAACTTACGAGGACGTGCAGCAATCAGCAGGCCACGCTCATCGGTGTAAGCAGCAATGTTAATTACTGCGTCTTCCAATGAAGTCTCGTTCAAGTCAGTAGCCACTGTTGGACGGTTGGAGTTAGTTCCACCGCTTACCAGAGGGTGTGCTGTGTTGAACAAGGTAACGCCGTCGCCAGAGCTGAACGAGGTAAAACCGTTGTTCAACAGGCTAGCCGCCTTGACTTGCTTGGTGTTCGCCATAGCGCGAGCCAGTGCCTTGGTGTAACGAGCAGACAGTGAATCATAGAGGTTATCCTCCATAGCTTCTTCTGTGATGCTGTATCCCAGAGCGATAGTCTCGTGCTGGTATCGGGCAGTGAATGATTCCTGAGCACTGTCGTAGCTGATGGCAGAACCTTCAGCTTTAACGGGTGCGGAACCAAAGCCAGATAGCTTGACTTCCTCTTCAAATGAGCGCTCAGATGATTCAGTTTCATAAATCATCGTGTGCTCATCTTCATACTTCTCATACTCCAGACCGAACAAAGCGTTCAGACCGGGAAGAAGCTCTTTCAACATTTGTGCGCGTGAAATAGCCATTAGTCAGTCTCCTTAAACGCCTAGAGCCGTATCGTATGCATGGCTTCCGGGCAACCAAGTCACGATGCAATCGGTGAAAGCATCACCTACAGCGCTATCAGGCCCGTCAACAAAGTCAACGATTCGGAGTGGAAGGGTATTGGTGGTAGCAATAGAGCCACCGTCCAACGCATTACGACTGCGACCAATGTCTGTAGAACCAGCGGTGCTTACAGCAGCGACGTTATTGCCAAGACCAGTCTGGGCAATAGCTTCATCTGCCTGCATTTGGAACACAAGCTTAGGGTCATCAGCCACGTATGCAACAGCATCTGTCGCTGCGTTATCCGCAGGCCAGAACTGGCTGAACGTGGGCTGCTTAGTGGTGGGATCGGTGTAAGCACAGCCTACGAAGATTCCAACAGTACCAGCAACAACAGTAGTGGTGACAGCGGCTTTCTCAACCGTGCCTGCCGCTACCAAGTTAACAAAGTCACCATAAAAGATTGAGGTGTCATAAGCTGACGCAATCTTGATATGGCGTACCTTACCAGTGAAAGAACCTGAAGCACTTAGAGTGCCTACGGGTTCTGCACCAGAGGGGGCAGCTACAATAGCCATATGTATTCTCCTTGAAGAATATCAGGCCTCGCCCCTAACGGGACTTAGCCTCTACCAAAGGTTGTCCGAGTGCTTCGCTCTGGATTCAGAACTGGCATTCGGGGATCATTTTCTCTCAAGAAACTGTTATCAACAGACTCCATCTGACTTTCTGCTACCTTCTGGTAATAATCTTGGCGTTGCTCCATTTGAGCTTGTGGTGCCTTACACAGAAGTAGACCGCCCACTTCAATATTGCCTTCAAATCGGGAACCGATGTCAGACATAACTTGAAGTTCGGGATGATCTTCAGATTTCACAGGTATCCAGCCCTCACGGAACTTCTGCGACACGTTTGTGTTGTCAGATTGTCCAAGGGTGCTCGTGCGTACCCATCGAAATACCCAGCCGTCTTGGGCTTCAGGTACGGGGAGCACGGAAGCTGGCTTCCATGAATCAGATGGTCGGTTTTCAGTTTCACGGGACTCAGCGTCCCTTTTTGTGCGCTCTTGTGCCATTATCAAGACTCCTTTAGAAGCTGGTTGGCATACTGTTCTGGGGTTATACCTAGTCGCTTTGCGAGAGCGATTTGGGTTCGGTTCAACCTCACTTTGCGTGGTTTAGCACCATTATTCCTCGTAGAGGGGGCTGTAACCACGGGGGGGCTTTGACGGGTCGAGGAAGACGTATAGTCTGAACCGGATTCTTCCGCGCCAAAGTGTTCGGGAAACTTATTCCGCATAGTGCGGTTTATAGCTTCGTAATACTCGTCTGTGTCAGGCTCTATGCCTTCCTCAGTCACTAATTTTTCATGTATGCCATAAGCAAAGCCAGTCATAGCCTTATCTTGACCAAACCACGTATTATCAGCCGCCCATTCCTGAGCTTGCTTAGATGGCTTTGGTGCTTGTTGCGCCACTGGCTGCTGCTGTTGTCGTGGTTGTTGAGCTTGCTGGCGCTGCTGCGGAGGTGGTGGCTGCCTGACATTTCTAGCATTGAACTGAGCGGCACTCTGCTCATTCTTTGCAGCCATCATCTCTTCTTGCGCCTGAATAACTTTGTCAGTGTTGCCCTCTTCGTAGGCCTGACGGTATTCCTGCTTTGCTTTTTCAAACAGTACCTGAGCACGGGCTTCTGCCTGCTCATGAATAAACCTTTCGCCCTGACTAATTACCTGCTGGTATTGCTGGGCTTGTTGAGCATACTGCTGGGCGACCTTGACCGCCTCTTCTCGCATCCTCTCAGCTTCTTCGCGCTTACGTCGCTCTTCATGCTGCTTGTACGTCAGCTTTTTAATTCGCTTCTGTACATTCTCGCCATAATTCTCTAGCTCATCATCAGTACCTACCTGACCTGCCTTTGATTCTGGGGGACGCCTATCACCTTCTGGCCTGTCATCAACAACCTCAAGGTCAACCTCGCTTTCAGCGGTCTTGCCTTTTTCAAAGGTAGTTTTGACGCCAAAGAACTTGTCCTCTTCGGACATGCTTGTAGCAGTATCTTCGCTCATACTTTTTCGATTCCTCGTGGATCATCGACTACCGCCTCAACGCTGTCATCGTTGATAAGCCGAAACTCTTTGCCATGAATCTTGAACCGCGTCCCGCTATAGGATCGCATCAAAACCCAGTCCCCTTCCTTGCAATAAGGCCCGTTTGGAAACTTTTTATCATCGTCGTAACAGTCCTTGCCCATTTTTAGGACAAATCCACAAATTGAACCAATTTCTTCAACTTGTAGGGTCTGGTGCGCCTTGATAATCCCGCCCTCAGTCTTTTCATCTGGGTTTGGGAGAGCTATGAGTATTTTATAGCCCTTTGGTTCGGGTAGTTGGCTTGCTGTAGTTTCTTCAGTCATTTTCCACGCTCTGCACCAGATATAGGCGTCTGGAGTCGCCATGCACTGCCTTATGCAGCGAATTAGTCGCGTTCTATCCTGTCATTCAGGTCTAGCAACGCTCTTTCGGCATATGCGAGGCCAGTAATAACCCCCACACACCTTTGATAATCTTCAAACGAGGCGCATCCACCTGATGACATGTGATCGCTAACTTCGTTCATTTCGTTACGATACTCTACTTGTAATGCACTTAACAAGTTATTTGTAGCCTTTTCACTCATTATCTAACGCATCCCTAACTAAATCAAACCCTGCCTTAAAACCCTCAATCTCTTTTTGGGTCTCACTGCGACTATTCTCGGACTGCATCTTGGCGGCTAACTTGCCTGACTCAATGCGTTCTTGGGACTGTAGTTTCTCTGCGTCAAGCATTAGCTTTTGCTGCGCTTTCTGCATGTCTGCTTCAATCTTAGCCATCTCAGACTGGGCCTTACCTTGAACTTCTTGCTGCTTAATCTGAAGTTCTTGCTGGCGCATCTGTATGATTGGGTCTTTCTGTTCTTCTGCGTTCTTTTCGGCCTGTGCCATCTTCTGGGCTTTGCCAGATAGCTGTGCAGCCGCTGGGGCAACAAGGCGAGAAAGTCGAAGCTCAATGTCTTCGGGCATAGGCTCGTCAGGTGCTGGCAGTTGAACACCAAGCTCTTTCTCAATCTTCGCCCTGTAGGCAAATGCAAGGTGCTCCTGAACATGTGAGGACATAGCCGCCATCGCTGCTTTAGCGTTGGGTGCCTTCTGCATAATCTGCATGACTTCAGGATTTTCTGACAGCGCCATATGCGCCGTAATGTGCGCCTCGTGATCTTGATACATGAACGCCTTAACAGGCTCGCCATTAATAATGTTCATGTTCTCACTGATAGGATCAGTAGGCTTGATGTCATCCTCTAATGGGACAACCTTGTCTGCGTCTTGTATGCCAAGAACCTCAAGCATCTGACGATGTAGCATTGGCAGGTCGTACATCTGTGGCGCTTGCTGCGCTAACTGAAGTGCCGCCTGATATTGCATGATGCGCTGGGCCATTGTTCCTGCGTTAGGGTCACTAACGGGAATAATATCTACCCTGTCATCGAAATCTTCACGGACAATTGGCCCCAACTTCTCGTCATACGGGTACATTTCTGGGCCGTAATCTTTGACAAGGTCAGACAATATTGCCAACTCTTGAGACATAGAATGGTGGATACGGGCCTGTACGGCACTCATAACCTTCATTTCTCGCTCTAATACCGCTAATGTGGTGCCAACTGGTGCTTCCCCGTTGATGTCAGACGCTTTTACGTCTGCTGCCGACGCGAATCGTCGCCCCTCTTGAACAATGTCGCCCAGCAACTGATAAAGCACGTTACTAGGTTCTTTGTAAGGCAAAAACGATATGTTATCGCGTATAGCACCCCCCGGAACGTCTACATCGCGAAACTCTCCCGGCATTATCGGGGTATCGTCCCCTTTAATCCGTAGACCTCGTGACTTCAACCCTCCCGGTAAGTTGGCGAGCGTACCAGCGTCAATGAGCTGCCTGAGCAGCGAGGTTGCCGACTTGGACAATCCCCCAATCATATGCACCAGACCAAAACCGTAGAAGCCTAATCCGGGCAAATACTGGTAATGAACGTAGTGATCACGACGCTGTTTTGTTTCGTCATCCTCAAGCCAGTTCCGTCGCACGGACAGGATCATTCTTGAGGCGCGATCTATGGTAACCACGTAGGGCAGCGCAATGCCGTCCTTGTCTTCAAAGCCTACTAAATCGAGGTCTACATGCATCTCCAGCAGTGTGTGCCTGCTGTCATGCTCATAGCTCTCTGAGTCACCTGTTAGCCTGTCGTATTTTGCTTGAATCTCTGACAAGTCAGGTGTTGCTGGTGGCAGGTCTACATCAAGATAAAAACCTGCTACCTGTAACTTTCGTATTTCATTCGGGTTACGCTTCATGATATGCGTAGCACGTTGACACGTTTGTAGGTCAGACGCCCCATAAGACACAACAAAATCCTCGGCTGGGACAAACATGGCACATGGCCGCCCCAGCGTCGGATCGTAATAGACCTTACGGAATGCCGAGCCTGCTATCGGTAGGGAGAACAGCATTTTCTCTGTTTCCGTCCGATATTCTTTCATTCTCTGGGTGATCAGGTAGTTTAGATAACCTTCAACACGCCCAGCTTGCTTCACCTTGTCGGGGTCAACTGGCCCAACGATGGACGTTTTTACTGGCCCAGACGCTGGATAAATCTCTTGGATCGTTTGTGCCTGAAACCGAATGACTGCCTCGGACAACATGGGGTGAAATACACCGCATGCGCCTTCCCAAGGGGTAGATCGGTCTTCAAACTTTAAGCCTAACAAGTCAAGGCCACGGATATAGGAATCTTCCCAGTCCGAACGGCTAAGTCGATCTGATTCAAACTGCCCGACCAACTCGGATGCAAGCTGATCCAAATCGCGCTCATCCATCACTTCGGCAAGGTTTCCCCCGTGCTCCATGTCTGGAGTTTCCATTTCGGGGTCGAAATCAATAAGCATACCGCCGTCTTCGTCCATAACGGACACAGACTCAGGGTCTTCTATAACGATTTCTAGAGCCTGCCCCATATCAATATCATCGGGGTTAAAAGGCTCTGCCGAGCGATCAATAGCCACAAATTAGCCCATTTTCTTTGAAATGTTCATGCCACGGGTTGCTGCACCGCCGCCACGGCACATACCGCCAGACTTCATCTTGACGCCGCCTAACTCAACTTTGCCGCCAGACTTCATCTTTTTACATGAGCACTTAGCGCTATTGCAGGATGGACAAACCTTGCCGCCTTTCTTGTAGCTCTTGGCCTTGCCACCACATGCCATTTTTGCCTTTTTCATGCCGTGCTCCTAGTAGTAGTCTGCGGTTCGCCGCTTGAGGTCGTAGTTCTCTTCTTCCTCATCCGACTTCAGGGTTAAAAAGCCGCCCTGCCTAAACCTGATTAGTGCCTGCGTGGACGAGTCCACCAGATCATCATGCTCGCCTGCTGGGAACGAGGCAAACTCTTCAATAACTTCTTCGGCAAAACGAGTCTCAGGAACCCAGACTATGCCAGAAGCAAACAAGTCAGCAACAGCGTTAACGCGAGCGATCTTGTCGTTACCTCTAGACGGCGTGTATTCCGCTACGGGGATACCCATCGCCCTTAATTCAAATATCAACGGCATTCCTGCCGCCTTAGCCTCAACAATAAATGCGTCGGGCTGCATTTCCTCCCAGAACTCAAAAGCTTTCTTCTTCAGCTCTGGAAACTCTAAGCGCTCTTTGTAAGCGTCTAACAAGATGATGTTGGGTTGATCACGCCCATCATCGTCGGGCTTGTAAAAAACGCCCCATGTTGTGCAAGCTGAGTAGTCAGCTCGTTGTGTCTTTAGGAACGCAGTGTCCCAAGACTGGATAATAAACTCACAAGCGGGTGGTCGATCACCTTCCCAGATGTTCCACCATTCTCGCTTGACTAACGCGCCCTCTTCGGCAGTGGGATTCTGCTGGTACTGGGCGTTCCATTTGCTAGGTGGTAGTTCGTTTCTCAACGCCACCAGTTCTTCCATCGACCAGAACTCAGGCCATAACGGGGTTTCCGATGGCATGATGGCCGGGAATTCGATCACCTCCCACTCGTCAGTGCCTGCTCTTTGAGCAGACGATTTAATGATCTTTCCGGTAAGGTCACGCATGTGCCACCGTGTCATCACGATAACAATAGCCCCTCCGGGCTGCAAGCGTTGCCTTGGCCCAGATGTGTACCATTCATGGGTCTTGTCGAACACAGATGGATCGCCTGATTGACCCTCTTGCTCTGAGTGAGGGTCATCAATGATCAGCAGGTCGGCACCTTTACCTGTTACAGCACCGCCTACACCAATAGCAAAGTATTCCCCACCTTGGTCGCTACTCCAGCGCCCCGCTGCTTTTGAGTCTGCTCGCAGCTTGAGTTTGGGAAAAACCTCTTTGTAGTCCTCTGAGTCCACAAGGTTACGCACCTTACGACCAAAGCCTACCGACAGCTCACCTGTGTGTGCCGTCTGAATAATTTTTTTGTTGGGAAACTGCCCTAGATACCATGCAGGTAACAAGTAAGACGCAAACTCTGACTTGGTGTGTCGAGGCGGCATGTTAATAATTAACCGCTTGAGTTCGCCACTGGCAATGCGCTCAAAGGCTCTTGCCATAATCTTATGATGCCGACCATTGATAAAGGCGGGCCACATAAAGTCCACAAAACCCATAAAGGTATTCTGTGCGCTTTCCACCTTTTTGGCTTGCTCTATCTTACCAAGCAGCTCTGCCGCCCTAAGTTTAACCTCGGGGGCTGCTCCCTTGAGCTGTTTAGCCAGCTTAGGGGTAATGATATCGGACATATTTTAGGCCATTGTTGCCTTTTTAGTGCGCTTAAAAGAGCGGTTTTTGCTCTTACTACTAACCGTTAGGTTCGATTTTTTGTTGCTACCGCCCTTAGCGAGGGGCGTTTTGTGGGCTACGTCTTTGCCGTCACCTTTCTTTACTTTACCAGCTTTTTCCATTTCGCGCCGTGCCGCATTGCGTTTAGCCCGATTTTTCTTCTGCTTATCTGTGCCTTGGTAATTGTCGTACTCTTTGCGGTAGTTGCGGGCCATTATCCGTACATGCCACCGGGGTTGATGCCACCGCCAGAGTTTGAGTAGGAATAGGGGTTGCTGCTGCCGCCGCCTTTGCCTCCAGAAGGAGCATTGTACTGGTAAGAATTGAAGCCTTGCGAGCCGCCACCTTTGCCTCCAGAAGGAGTATTGTACATATTGTCGGTTGCAGCTCCGGGGTCGTGTTGGAAGATAAATTCTGGCCTATTATTGTTTGGAAGCGTCATGGGCTGACCAACCGCTGGGTCAAATTGCATTGGTGTTGGGCCACCTGTCACTGGTTCACCGGGATTGTTCGGCACTGGTAGTGGTGGTGTTGGGCCACCTGTCACTGGTAGTGGTGTGTTGCCGCCTGTCTGGACATTTGCGGGTTGCGGTTGACCACTGAAACGATACGTTGGATCAGTCATGGCTCTCATGGGATCAACTGGGCCGCTGCCAATACCACGGCGGCTTGCACCGGGGAACATCATGTCATTACCGAAGTTGCCGCCAAAGGCATAAGGATTAAAACCGCCACTCATGTAAGGGTTGCGACCTCCCTTCATGCCGCCCTGTTGGGGCATAGGGTTGCGACCTCCCTTCATGCCGCCCTGTTGGGGCATATAGGGCTGCTGGGGCATGTAAGGCGACCGCATGGGAGCGCCATACTGGTAACTAGGACGGCCAAACATCTGCTGCTGACCACCTTTACCCATGTTTTGATTGCCATAGTAGGGCTGGGGGGACGTAGTAGGGAACGATTGGGTTGCCCGTAAAAAATCGGCTGGTGTCACAGGGGTCGGCTTGCCTTGGTTGGCGTTGTAGCCATACTGGTTACCATCACCGAATCCCCCCATAGGCACCTGATCATTAGACATAGACAGGTTACCGTTGGGTTGAAGGTCGTA
>JAAHTH010003574.1_pt1 | contig 10493 bp, 10 predicted proteins | sample 6116091 | NCBI WGS metagenome assembly JAAHTH01 (sample SAMN13939990, study PRJNA603662) | sponge metagenome | isolation source: marine sponge | host: Mycale hentscheli | place: New Zealand | collected 2006
TTATTAAAAATTTTATTTATAATTATTATATTTATAAATAATATATAAATATGTCTTTGCCTGATATTATGATTAATAAACCGTTGCCAACTATATCCAATATGGAAATTGACACAGAAGTCCTCGACCCTATATCCTCTTCTAATCAGGAGGTAGTTTTTCAAATTCCTAAAAATGGAATTCTTGATGGTGGATCTTTTGTATCTCTTGCCGTTAGAGTTCCATCTGCTTTGGTAGATGCTGATGGAATTTCAAATGCTTTTTTGCCTATGAATACCGGAATTTATGGACTTATAAGATCGGCACAATTAACAATAGGCGGAAAGGTCATCGCCTCTAATGAAGATTTCGGTCATTATGCCACTATGATAAGACAATTTGAAACCCCAGAACATAGGGCATATGTGGAACAAGTTAAGGCAGGAAATAGTCTTGATAGATATGGCGGATTAGTTGGGGCAGGGGCAGGGCGATTAACTCCAAAAGATTTAGAAGTAGTTGTAGAAGCAAACGACCAAACCGCATCCCTCGTTTCTCCCAATTTTATTAGACCTACGGATAATGATAATTCGACTCCGGTATTCTCTCTTCCTCTTTCTTTTTTGATTCCTATGATGAGAAGTCGGCAATTACCTGTTTTTGCCATTAAAGAAAATTGCTATTTAAGAATTCAATTTAACCAACAAACACACGGAACACAAGCAGGGGCGACTTACGGCAATATTTGTTGTTTTGCCAATATAAATGGAGGTGGTGGCGTAAATGCTAATCTCCAACCTGTCCCAAGTTTAGCAAATATTAAATTTTAGAGCGATCATTTATATTATCCAGAAAATATTATGAATGCGACTTTACAGCAGATGAATAGTGACAAAGGGATGAATATGGTATATGAAGATATAGTATTAACAAATACACAAATTCAGGCAGGAACAAACCCCACTGCTCCTGCGATTTCTAATACCAATGTCGAAAGGCAGATCGCCGTAAGTGGAAAAGTTGTTAGAAATATTATGATTCAGCAAAAAACCGTAGGACAGAACCATTCATTATTAGGAGCGTATATCTCCCATACAACAACGGCAAACGATGATTATAATTTTAGAATTAATGATAATAGATATTATGATAGAAATTTAGAAAATCCCTGTATGAAATATAATGAATTAAGTAAAGTTCTTTCAAAACCTCTTCAAGTTCCTCCGCAGATGTATTCAGGAAACCCAGAATCAAATAAACAGAGAGCGGATGGGCGTGCCGATGGAAATAGTGTATATATAGGAGCAATTAATACAATAGTCCTTCCTGATGGAAGCAATGCTCCGGCATCATTTAGACAAAACCAATTACAGAGAACATCGCATTATTTAGGGGTTGATTTAACCACAACGGGATTTAATGTTTTAGGAAATGGCAAAAGGATTGGAGTTAAACCAATTATTCTTCAATATAATAAAAAAAATGTTGCCAATGATCGTGGAGCAACAGAAATGAGAATATACAGTAATGTCGAAAGGGTCTTAATGTTTAAAAATGGTTCTGCGATGGTTTCTGCCTAATGGTTGCCTTTGCTAATTATTTATTTTATCAAAAGGTTCAATTATTTTTTTTAATTTTTTTATACCGTGTTCTTTTATAAAATTTTTTATAAATTTACAATCTTTATCAGGACAAGAATAATTGGAAAATCCATAATATAAATTACAAATTCCACAATAAGACATAATATTTATATAAATATATAATTATAATATATATTTATATAATGTCAAAGTTTATTCTTTTAGAGTGTAATCGAGATCGTGCCGTTGATATAAATCAGCAAGACGAATTAACAGATCAATTTAAAAATAAATGGACGAATCAGGTCTCTAATTCAGGGATAATTGTTAATAGTGGGGATATTTTAACAATAGATCAATCAATTATAAATGTTAAAGGAGCATCGACGGAAGTTATGGAATTTCAAGGGAAAAATAATAAAAATGGAATTACAGATAATATTATAGGGATTGATGTAGCATATTATATTAATCATATTGGAAAAAATACAGGAAATATGCCAATGATTAACCATCGAATATTTAGAGGGGTTGGAGATTTAAGACAATTATCCACAAATATTGGAGCAAATGCGGACGGAGCAAATACCTATGTAGCAGGAGATCAAAGATTATCATATACAATAGGAAAATTTCAAAATATGATAGGAGACAGAGGACTAGGCGAAACATTTTTTTTAAATTTTCCTTTTGTTAATAATCCAAATCCCCCTCCAAATCCTATCCCTGCTGATTTTGTTCCTGATCCTTATGACGCAACATTAGATTATTCTAATACATTAACAATGCCAAATACTCAAAAAGTTTTTAAAATAAAATTAAAAACAAGGGGCGGAGGATTATCAGGTAATTCTAATTCAGGATATGTAGCAGGGGAAGAATACACTGTATCGACTAATGACACAGGAGCAACAGGGACATCAATGACTTTTAAAGTATTAACAACGCAAACAATGGGATCAATTCCAAATATAATAGAAACTTTTGAAATTACAGATTATGGAGATAAAGATTTCACAGGTATTGATCCAAATGGAGGGTCTGCCGTGACCTTAACATTAGATATTCCCCCAGCACAGGGAACAAGTCAAGTTTATGATTTAATAGAAGCATTAAATGTTAATTATAAAAGTAGCGATATAAGAAGATTTGATGGAGGGCGGTATTTTCCTTTACAAGTAAATTTTACAGGTTTAGCATTTTTTGAAGATTCACAAATAACGAGAACCGATGGGGCGGGTTTTGACCCTATAACGGATGATTTTGATATTAATAAAATAAATTCTCAACCATTATTAAGAACAAAAGAAATTAAATTAGAAATTCCAAGAGGTTTTCAAACCCCGACGAATGTTGCTAATATATTAACAGAACAATTAGGAAGACCCCAAAAAATAGATATTGCCAACAATAGAGCGGATTTTATTGATGTTAATAAAATAAATTACGCACACGCTGACCCCACTTTATCTTTTTCTACACAAGATAATCCTAATATTATTGGGTCACAAGTATTTCAACCAATGACAGCAAATTTTATGAATTGTGGAAAAAATATTCCAAATAAAGGATCTTTTTGTGGAAGAAGAACAACCTTTTATAATTCTATTGCGTGGAAAGAACCAGAAAGATGGGTCGGTTTAGTTCCTGCTTTTAAGCAATATTCGGTTCAAAATAGTCCTTATTCAATATATAATGATATTGCTATAAATTATGGAACAAGGGCAACGGATTTTGATAATTATGGAGATTTTACAAGGCAAGGCGTGGGAGAATTTGGAACTCACGCAGTAATTATTAATGATTTTGAAAAAATAGGAGGAAATGAAGTCGTATTAGATAGGGGTCAAATAATAGTATCTAATATAAGATTTACAAGAAAAAATCTTCAAAGATTGATGTTAATGAAAAAAGCGGAAAAATATATGGGCGATTTATCATTAAAATTAGATACAACATCTCAAAATTTCAAAGATTATTTATCAATAAATTTAGATCTTGGAATATATGATGATGAATTGGGAACGCAGGGCGTATTAACAAATAACGGACAAGTAAGCGAAGGCGAAAATCTTAATCAAAAATTTAAATTTGCTACTATTGATGAAGCAATTGCCGATGGATTTTGTTTGGTTAATACAGATAGGGGATTTAGTAGGGCATTAAATGGTTTCCAAAGGGATTTATTAAATGTTAAGAATAACGGACAAGAATTATCAAATATATGGATTAAATCGAGATATAATGATGCTTTTGTTTATGATAGAACAGGAACAAATAATTTAAATAATGATGTTGTGGCATTTCAAAAATCTTTTGATTCTTGGAATTCTACAACAAACCAAAATAATCAATATGTAGGAAAATTTGATACGGCAGGAACGGATATTGATGAAGTTTTCGGCGGTTCATTTTTTGATACAAATGAAGGACGAAAATTATCAACTGCTGATATGATGGAAATGGCGAAAGAATATGATTTAGCAATTGTTCCTGTATTTCATCCAAAAAATCCAAATGATAATAGTCAAAATATTGGATGGGATGTTAATCAATATGTAGCAGGATTTATGCCTCCATTTATTGGATTTATAAGTGCTTGTCAAGCAGGGGAAAATTTCCCTGCCGTATTTGATCCAATAAAGCAATTTTCAAAGACTGATGTTCCAAATTGGGTCATTGATAATAGTAATTGTAAATATGGGATGATATTAGGGTTCGATCCAAGTTTTACAAGGAATAAGGCAGTATGTTTAATAAATAATCAGTTTTCAAGTTTAGGACAAGATGACCCTAATAATTATTTAAATATAATAAATATGGGAGCAGTCGAACCAGTAATTAAATTTAATAATGAATTTTCAAGATTTTCCTTAAGTGGTTTAAATACTCCAGAATTTATAGGAAATGGATTAACAACTGATGACACATTAGAATTTACCCCTGCGGATGACCCACAAAACCAAGTAGTCACCTTTAACAGAAGGCATCAAGTTTTACCATCACGACAAAAAAATAAGGGAACACTTGCCCCAAATACCCCAGCAGGACAAACAGATCCCCAATTAATAAGAATAGGGCAATTTGGAACAGCAAGGCAAAAAATGGGAAGTTTTATTGATTCCCAAAGCGGAGTAAGTATTATTGATTTAAAATTATATGATGAAACAAATAATGTTGTTAATACACTTGATCCCACAAATTATTTTAATGATAATAATTTTTTATTTAATGGTTCATTATTCCATAAAATGGGATTTGAATTAGAGACTTTATTGCCTAAATTTGGAGGAACAGATGCCTTTTTTAGAGATCCTACATTATATAAAGACGGGGAAACTTATATTGATGCGAAAAATAATATAATTAAACCATTGACAACAGGGGCGGATATAACATCAACAACAACGCAGACTTTATCTTTAAATAGTGCGTCCGCTCCCTTATTTGATTTGGGCGGAGATACATTAAATGAAGCAATTAGACCTGATGCCATACAGGGAGAAATAACAGCATCAAATTTGCCTAATAAATTTGATTTTGCCTATTTGACTATTAATTCTTCATTAGTTCAAGAAGGAACAGATACAATATATATAGGCGGAGGAGATAATCAAAGCAAATTACCTTGTATGACATATTTAACAAGAGAAAACAACGAAAGCGACTTTTTTTATCAAAACGAAAGGACTTTTACATATACAGCAACAAAAGATTTTACAATAACAGATATAACAACAGATATTAAAATGCCTGATGGTTCAAGACCAAGACTCGACGCCCATTCTACAATTATATATAAAATTGAAAAACCCTTAAATGCCCTTTCTCCTCAATCAAATCAAGTTGCGATGCCTGTTATACAACACGAAAGAAAACAAAATCAAAGGCGAAATTTGGAAAAATAATATATTATTATAATTATAAGTATGGAACTAATGATTAATTATATTGAATATGAAAAAAATAAACTGTATAGAAATAATTATTATGAAAAAAATAAAAAAAAAATACAAACATATCAACGAGAATATTATCGAAAATATATTAAAAAAAATAAAAAGAAGGCAAGGGCATTTAGTTGGAGAGGCGAAAAAATAAATACTATGACAATAAAACACGAACCGATCACAGTAAATTTTGATTAGTTAAATAAAGTAGTATATTTTATATTGACAACCATTTCCAAATAAGTCCAATAAGTCCAATTCTTGCCCCAAAAAATATTTATCTCCGTATAGTCAATTTTTCACAAGGACTTTTTATTTTTGGGGCAGGAATTGGACTTATTGGACTCATCAAATGTTGCTAAATTCTACATTTACAATCTATTTTCTATTTTATATTTATTCCTAATATTTCAATTTATTAATTATTATACTCTATTATGTCTTATATTTTAATATATTTTCTATTTTTATTTTCTCAATACTATATATAAAAATGCCTGTAAAGTTCCCCGAATTTGATATTGACGAAATGCCAGAAGATGAAAGCATAGCAAATGACCTTCAAATTCTTAACAATGATAATAAAATTATAAATATTGAAAAGCAAAGTCCCTTTATTTCCACGCCGAAAAAAAAAGTATATAAACCACTTCCCCCAAATCAAGAAGAAGAATTAGAAGAACGAGTTATTAAGGAAAATAAAGAGGTAGAAAAAAAACAAGTAAGAGAACGCAAGAAAAAGCAATTAAGCGAAAAACAGAAAAAACATTTAGAAAATATGAGAATGAAAAAAGCAAAAAAAAAAATGGAAAGTGTAAAAGAAAAAATCACATCTACATCAAATGAATATAATTTCCCAGAATATACAGAACCAACAGAAGAAGAATTGGCGGATATGGAAAAGGCGGAATTTGATATATGGTTAAAAAATATGTCAAAATTTGAAAATGTAATGCGAAAAATGGAAAATGAAAAACAAAAAAAACTACTTGCCGAACAAAAAAAAGAAGAGGCATTAGAATTGAAATATAGAAAGAAATTTGAAGCGGAACAATTAGCAAAGCATAAGCATAAGCAAGAGCAACAGCAAAAGCAACAAAATGAAATAAAAAAAGTAAAAAGCGAACCATTATTTAACCCATTACAACAAGAAGAAGTCAATCCGTATGACAAATATTTTGATTTTTAAATATATATTTATTTATTTATATTCTTAATATATATATAATGGCAGGTTTTTATGCTTCTAATGCGGATTCTGTTAGGGATTTTATGAAAAATTACAACGACGAACAAATACAAGGAATGGAAGATATGACGGATTCCGTTGCTAATTTAAAAGATTTAAGTTGGAAAGATACAGCAGAAAAAGTTAGATCACAAGCAGAGGGCAAGGCAGAGGAAGGAGGCGAAATTTTAGGTTCTTTATTAGGTGTAAAAGGAGTTGGAAAAGGTATAAAGAAATTGAAAGATATATATAATAAAGGTAAAGCATTAAAAAATAAAGTTGAAGATTTAAAAAATAAAGTATCCGGAACAGAAGAACAAGACAATGGCGATGATGTAGTGGAGCAGACGGAGCAAGAGAAGGGCGATGATGTGGGCGATGATGTATTAGGACAAGATGCCTTGGAAGATGAAAATACATTTCAAACCGCCCCATATCAAGATGATTTAGATACAACAGAACCAACGCAAGATATAGGAAATGATGTTGCCGATGCCGATGAAGGAAAAACGGCAACTGTGGATAAAGAGAAGGAGACAGAAGGAGGAGAAGGAGCAGAAGGAGCAGAAGGAACAGAAGGAGGAGAAGATGCCATAGATTTTGATAATTTAGGAGATGTATCGACCGATACATTAAGAAATTTTTTTACAAATCAAGGATCATCTTTTAGAAATAAAATTGCTAATTTTAGAAAATTAAGACAAAGTCAGGAAGCGGATGACGCAGGAGATACAAAACCAGATTTGGGAGAAGAAGGAGAAGGAGAAAAAGGCGTAGATTTAGATAAAATTTTTGATGAAGCAACAGGAGGAACAGAAGAGGGATCATTCCAATTGCCAGCAGATGCCATAGGAAGCACAAAAATTTCTGCTCCAAGAATTGGGGAAGGTGATGTAGAAGATATATTATCAAGACCAAACCAAGCACAAATAAGGCAAAACATAGAAACAGAACCACAAGCAGAAACAGAAGGATCAGGCGGAAATGTATTTGAAGAACCGCAAGCATCAGTAGGAGGAGAACAAGAATTTGATTTAATTAGTAATACCGCCCCTACATCTTACACAGAACCAGAAAAAATGTTAAGAACAACAGACACATCTTACACTCCTGCGGATGGAAGTGATTTAAGTAGTGGCGGATTACAAGAAGGAGGAGGGGGAAGAACATTATTAAGCGAAGTTAAAATAAATCCAAAAACATTAGATATTGATAGTCCACAACCAACGCAAGATATTGGATTTAATGTTAAACCGGTTGAAGGAGTTAATACGCCAACAAGCGGAGCAACAAGCGAACCAACAAGCGGAGCAACAAGCGAACCAACAAGCGGAGATATAGGATTTAATGTTGATCCTGTAAATTCTACGCCATACCCAAAAGCAGGGGCGGATGTTGATGTTTCAAGTGATACAACGACGGATATTGGAGGTTATGGAAAAGATATATCAAGTAGTTTAAAAAATACAGCGGATGATATACAACAACAAGGAAAAAATTTAACTGAAAATATAAAAGGAGTATATCAAAAGGCAACAGGAGGGAGCGGAGGAGATGGCGGAGGAGGAGGAGAAGAAGCAGAAGATTTGGCAGAAACAGGGGCAGAAGATACAGGAGAATTAGGGGCGGAAATTGGGTTTGATACGGCAGTCAGTGCGATTCCTGTTGTTGGTGAATTGGCAGTGGTTGGGACTGGTTTATATGAAGGTATAAAAGGATTACTTGATTTATTTGGTGATGATTCAAAAAAACCGCCTCCTCCTAAATTAATTGGTGGAGTAGCATCAGGCGGAAATCCTCTTTCGTTTGGTGGTTCAAATCTTTCATCAAAATTGGCAAGTTCTATTCCAACTGCCGAAAATTCATTAGATTCATCAGGAATAATGTCATTTTAATATTATTTATTATATATATATAATGAATGAAGGCGAATATTTAGATCTATGTAATCAATTAAAGGAATTAAATGATGAAAGAGATAAAGAAACAAAAGAAATGAAGGAGAAATTAAACCAATATAAAAAGGAACTAATAACAATTTACGGATTTATTAGGCAAATATCAAATATGATAGATCCAAATGAAATGGAAATGGAAATATCAATATTAATTGAAATATTAAGAAGCAAATGTAGCGAATTAATAGAAGAGGAAATTTTACAATATACAAAAAATTGGGAATAAAAAATGATATAAAAGTATAATAAATATATTTACTTAATATATATAACAATGGATTTTTTAAAATATAAAATTGAGAAAGCAAGAAATATTAAGGCGAATTCTTTAAAAGCATATTTAATATCAATAAATAAATTAAATGATTATATGACAGATGAAGAATTTAAAAATTTAGATTTTTTAAAAGATGAGGAAAAGGTTATTGAATTTTTAGAAACTTCATTTGCCTTAACAACTCAAAAAAATTATTTATCCGCAATTATTGTAGCATTATCCGCATTCAAAAATAAATATGATGATGAATTAATAGGATATAGAAATAGACTTGATGAACTAAATGAAAAATATAATAGTGAAATTAGCAAAAATGAAAAAAATAAAAAACAGGGCGAAAATTGGCAAAGTTTAAAGCAATTACGCCATATATTAAACCAATATAAAGCAGAATTAATGGATAGAGGAGCATTTAAAAAAACAGAATTAACAAAAAAAGAAATGGATATTCTTCAAAAATGGTTAGTAGGTAATTTATATATAAATGATGATAATCCGCCAATTCGTCTTGATTATGGGAATATGAGAATTATAAAAGATGATGAATATGAAAAATTAAATAAGAAGGAATTAGAAAATAATTATTTAGTTGTAAAAAGCAGAAATAATAAAATGTTTAGTTTTGGAAATTATAAAACTGATAAAACATATTCAACGCAAAAAATAAAAGTTGGTAAAAAATTAAATTCAATTATTAATATTTGGTTAAAGTATAATAAAAATGGTTCGTTGCTTATTGATTCAAAAGGGAATTCAATGTCTTCAAATCAACTTGGGAAATATATATCAAAGGTTTTTGCTCCAAGTGGAAAGAATATTTCAGTTAATTTATTAAGGCATATTTATATTAGCGAGAAATTCCCTGCGGAGAAGGAAGATGAGAAAGAAGAAGTAGCAAAAAAAATGCTACATAGTAAAGCAACGCAGGGAACATATAGCAAAAAATAATAATAAATAATAATAAATAATATATTAAAATTGGTTCTTATATGTTTTAAATATTTCTTCAAATGAAATTTTTTTATTTTCATTTATCATAAATAATATATTATCGGTATAAATACCTTTAAAAAATTCATTTGGTAATTTATTTAAATTAGGGGCATCGAAATTAATATATTTCCATAATCTATTTAATTTTTTTTCCTTTTGGGATCGTGTATTATTTTTCATATTAATAATTGTTGTAAATTGTTTTGTTGTTAATTTGTATGTCATTATTATTTTTGTTTTTGTTTTACTTTTTACTTTTCAATTTTTTTTGAAATTAAATTCAATTTTTTTTTTTGTAAAAATTTTTACAATCTAATATTGTTTATGAAAATAAAAAAAATTATAAACGAAGTAATATACGAAGTAATAAACGAAGTAATATACGAAGTAATAATTATTCAAACCCATAATTATAAAATTTATTATATAAAAAGTATGATAATTCATCTCCTTCTTTTTCTTCAATTTTATTTTTTTCATCAACAGTTTTATAATCATTATCCATCCATTCAAATTCTTCTATAA
>JAAHTH010003579.1_pt1 | contig 10481 bp, 28 predicted proteins | sample 6116091 | NCBI WGS metagenome assembly JAAHTH01 (sample SAMN13939990, study PRJNA603662) | sponge metagenome | isolation source: marine sponge | host: Mycale hentscheli | place: New Zealand | collected 2006
CTTTGATTTGGTTTTGCATATGTTTCTCCTTTACCATTTTGCAGCAAAAGCGGGCTGAACATCGGAGCGATAGTAGGCAACGTGCCGATCACTGTTCCACCCGCTACGACCATAAATTTCGCCGCCATACTCAATGGCATGGGGCTTCCGAATAAAATCGATGTAGTCTGCTACATCAAGTTGTACAACCTTGACCCCGTTGGGTAAAGTTTCGGTTGAGCGGATTGTGATAGCGTTTTCAAGTGCTTTTGCTTGCATGATGTCTCCTCGACTGTATATATATATTATCTCATAAAATGCTGAAAATGTCAAGCAAAAAAGTGAATTATTTTACATCTTTTTTCGGCCTTCCGCGTTTCTTTTTAGAAGATTGCATAACAACGAGGCGATTAACGTCACAAAATGTTTTTCGCTGCGGTACGTTAGACGTTGGCCACCACAGAACATGCGCCACACCTTTATTTGTCAGCTTTGTTATAACGCCCAGAGGGTCTGGTCGGTCCCTCATTACTACTAAATCTCCTAAATGAAACATATCTTAACCTACGAAAATGATTGACATAACTCCACAGAAAAGCATCGCGCTCATGAAAACAGGTAGAATCATTGTGTAGCCTCCAGGCTTTGGTGAAAAACAGAACTAAAAACAAAACAGGCCGGGGGCGAATTCGGCTTCAAGTCCCTCACGCATTGTGGGAGGGCACGCCCAAAAGTCACATTTTCACTTTTTAAGTCCTCCTCGACTGTATACAAGTATTATCTCACATAAAGTTGAAATTGTCAAGAACTTTCTTTACTTTTTTCTTCTTTTAAAACTCTTTTGTGAAGAAAGCCATGGAGGCCAAAAATATAGCCTATAGCCATCCCCAGCATATATCCTCCACCAAATCCTAACAGCAAATAGGCATCTAACGGCATTTAAAATCCTCCTGGTATTTTATCCCAGGTGCTAAAGTCGCCCAAGGTAGTTTTCTGGTCGCAAGGTACGACACAGGTTTGAGAAACGATTGTGGGGTAGCCCATTCCGTCCGGTGCATAGTGGTTAGTAACATGTTGCCCAACCTTGTCGCAGACATCGCAGACACCAGTGGTTGTGGCCGCAGGCTTGTCCTCTTTCATAAAGAACGCGAAGCGTTCCGCTAGTAATTTTTCCTTCTCTTCGGCTGCTTCAACTCGACGAGCCTCTTGATACTTTCCCTCTTGCACCGCCATTTCGCGAGCGATGAAGCCCTTTGCAATCATTTTAACCACCTGCATTGCAAACATGGGAGAAGGTGCCACACGATCGCCATTGGCGAGGGTTGCGCGTGCTTCCTTCACCCACGCGCGTGCAGCTTTAATGTGCTTGCCGTTCCTGGCTTCGTCGATAACAGCGTCAGACGGTGCGGGAAAGAATGGAATATTCATTGGAGCCTCTCTCAATTCGTTATACAAGTATTATCTCACAGAAAAGGGAGTTTGTCAACTATTTTTTTCCTTTTTTTTCAAAGTGGCTTATGATTTGGTGAAGAACCACAAGGCCACCCCACAGGCAAAGAATACCAATAATAAAATCACCGTTCTCTAAGTAAGTCATTTTTTCCCCTCGCGCCCATAACTAGGCGTAAAGAAAGCCAAACGACCTTCTACCAGGCCGCACGTTGGTTTTCCGCCAACTCATTGGCTAGGCACGCTTTGACAAAGCGAACTTGATCGAATCGTGCGTTTGTCTTTCCGAGTTGAGCCGCAAAGTCAAGAGCGAGGCACTGTCGAGCCTCTGGCGTAACCGTTGCCAGCGTTGAAGAAACTACATCTGCAATCATCTGAAAGTCTTTACGTGTCATTAGAGCGCCTCCACTTTGGCTAGTTCTATAAGGTCTTTCAACTTTGTCTTTTCGCGAGGAGGTTGCGCCAACTCTTTCAAGGGCACTCCTTTCTTTCGCCACCTGTTAGCGCGTGCTTTAAGGTTTGAGTAGCTGGCGTTCATTTGGTATTTCCAAGGCGGATTCTCTGCTGTACAGCTAGGAGAGTGAGTGTGGCACTCAAGCGGTGTGCGCCTGCCTTTGACGTGAATCACGCGATATCGCGCATCTTTCTTGAAAACGTACTCAAGCGTTTGCTTTACGTCAACGACGCTATTGGAGTTTTGCCAAACGTGAATAAAGAATTCAATCGTTGGGTAAGCATGTTCTGCCTCGTACCAGTCGGAACTCTTATAATCCCAACCAACCTGCTCTTCTCTATAGTCGATAATGGCCATGAAATGACTCTCCTAAGTTGTTTATGAATGTATTATCTCACAAATTTTGCTTGTTGTCAAGCATTTTTCTTGATTAAATAAAAAAAATTTTCGATTCGCGCTTTCACTTACATGGGGACGCCCGCCGCCCGTCACACGTACTTCAAGTAGGAGCGCGGTATTCGGGTCTGCTGGCGGCTGCCCTTCTTACCTGTAAACATCACGGTGAAATAGGCTAGCATGACACGAGGGTCATCGATGGATATCCTCTCCTCCATTTCTGTTATGACCCCAACCATGTCGCGAAACTTCTTACACCAAAGCGTGTCCCGACCTTTCTGGGATAGTTCCACGAGATCGCCTATTTTCATTTTCTCTTTTCTCGACGGCGTTCTTGTTCTCGTTTATCTAGCTTGTGCAAAAAATACATGGTCAATGAGCTAATCGAAAGGCATAAAATAAATATGCCAATTGCCCCAAGAATGTCTGAAGTTTCCATAACTTAGCTCTCCGCCGGGTCTAATCTGACAACACCTTCTGGAAGCTCTCCCGACACTACGCCGCCGTGCTTGGCACAAACAAGAGCAACCCTCTCGACTGGCACAAAACCATAAACCGTCTCGGTAGGCTTCTCCTTGTCCTCTGCCCAATTCTGAAGCAGTGGCTCAAATCGACTTGGGTAGCCCACCTCAACGTGTGTATACCGCTTCTTTTCTGGGTCGTACATCGAGTGCGCCATTGTGTGCGCCTGCACACTCATTTTAAAACCATCGGCGCATATAATAGGTTTATTGACTCTTGTTTTCATCAAAACGATAGCTCCCGTGTAAGTCGAATGTCATACTCGCATAGATGACCCATCATATCAAGATCATCATGGTCCTCGCCTAAGCGCAAGAAACGATAATGCTCGTAAGAATTATCTAAATCCTCAAAGTCATCAAGCTCGCAATCTGCTAGAAAATTCTCAATGGCCTCCACCTCTGGATAGCTGGTATACCACTTTACCTGATCCCAATAGACAAAGAACGTGCCCTCTCCATCATAATCCTCGTCCATTCGATCATGGTCCTTAAAAACCATGCTCTGTGCCTCTGGGCACTTCGCGAAGACCGTTAGAAAATGTGGCATTAACTCTTTACTGATTGCCAGCGCAACCGACGATCGGTAACCCATTATTCACCTCCTGGGATATGACAAAATCCATTCTCAATCAAATCCTTAGCGGCGCGCCCGTAGTGGCCTTGGAGCCTCCAGGCCAAACCACTGTCGATAAGACCTTGGAAGAAGCCTATTGCTTCCTCTGTATCCATACCGCCCTGCTCATACCGTATAATGTCTTCAAGCATTAAAAATTCTCCCGAATTAATTTATGTCCTATAATACCATGAATATTCAGGACTGTCAAGACTTTTTATCAGAAAAATGAGAAGAAAGTGATCTTTTTTCAAGGTTCTGGACTACTCGCTGTGTCCGGTTATAATCCACTTGGAGGCACTGCATTTCATTATCGAACCGTGAGACGTTTTCTTTCTGCCACTCCTCCATCGAGGCTTCGCGAGCTAGTTGCGCTTCGTTGACCGCTTCCAAGAGAATTTGAAGCTCCGAGTCTGTCACCAGAATGTGTTTCATACAACCACCTCCAACCTTCCGTTGGTGTATAAATAAACGGCATCCTTGGAAACCTCAAAGTCACGAGGAACGGAAATTTCCACCCGCTTCTCGTGTTTGGCTGGCCGGCCTCTTCCGGCTTTGATCATGATGGAAGGGCCGAAGCACTCCATGCGGACCATCCTCACCGTCTTTGTGAAATGTTTTCGGGGCCTACCTCGCTTCTTTTGAGTTGAACGGGAGTTCTTCTCAAGCAAGAATTTATCAATCATGGTAGCCACTTCGTCAGTGGTGTTACCATAATAAAACTCGTCCTCTGAGAAAAGAATATCATCAAAAGCATAATCGTCCACAAAATTCTCCTTTATTTCTGATTGGTTGCGTGAATTAGTACCTTGTCGGAGTGCCACTTGATCTGACCTGGGCGGCACACAATGTTCTTTGTCTTGCCGTTGACAAAGACGGTTAGTTGGTTACGCTCGACTGCGGTCACAATGGCATGTTTTTTGTCCACTGTGATAAGCGAGCCCACCGGAGGAATTCCATCCTCTGTGACGATTCCTGGGTTCTGGATGCGTAGGAATGGCCTTTTCTGACCCGGCACGTACAACACCCCGTTTCGCTCCAATAAGACCATCTTGACCTTTTTAGGCTTGGCAGTAAGGGACGCGAATTGCGTGCCCTCTACATGCCATTCTGTGTCCTTCTTGGTCGCTTTATCAACCTTAAAGACGATGGTTCGATACTTTGGATAGCTGCGGTAGGTGTTGAGTTCACCATCTTCACCCATTCGAGCATCTTCGCGGCCCTGGGTCTTGCCTCGACCGAGGCCGAAACACCACTTTTTCATGAGATAATCATCTGTTTTCATTTTAGAGATTCTCCTCTGGCTCGGCTTCTGCATAAGTGAGCCACGTTCCGGCGAGAGATTCAGCCGTCCCGTCCCCTAGCGGGAAAAGGTCAACTGCAACGCCGGATTCATTCTTGCGAATATAAACACTAATGTTTCCAACGGTGACCCAGGCTGAACCCTCTTTAAGTTCAAATTCTCCATAGGATTGAGGATTAGGCGTCAACATCTTAGCACCCCTACGTTTCAAAGGTTTCGATTGCAGCTTCTCGCAGCAAACTTGTCGATTCGTCATCGTAGCAAGCTGTGCCCCAGTTCTCCAGGTACTGCACGATGTCTTCTCGATTTGCTTCTTGAATATCTTCTACTGAATTGAACAAAATGTTTCCTTTTCTCAACTGTTTATGGATATATTATCTCATATAAAACTCAGATTGTCAAGACTTTTTATCCTTTTTTTTCTCTTTTTTCTTCCTCTTCTTTCGACCCCAAGCGCTAAAACGCACCTCTTCAGGGTCTGGCGCGACACCTTTTGGAAGCATTGTTATTCCCTTTTTCTCAATAAATTCAGCCATTAGGCGTAGTTCTTCTTCTCTTGTCATTATTCTAGGCCCTCCTTGGCCTCACTTATAACTTCTAAGCAAAAATTAGCATGACGGCCCAGAAAGCCGTTGTTAAATTGAACCTCATAACACTGGTGATAAATCCTATGCGGAAAGGGCTTGGGTAGCTCCTTAGTAACCACCCCCATTGTACCTAGAGGAGTGTGGCGCGAAGCGTATTCAACTATTTTTACTAAATCACCGACTTTCACTGATTACCTCCAACTTTATGTAAACATTATCTCATAAAAAGCTCAAGCTGTCAAGAGCTTTTTTCACTTTTTTTGATTATTTCTATCTTTTGTTGTCTCGTCAATTGCTTAAAAGCATATTCTGCTTTCTGAGCCTCCGAGCGATTGCAGAATTCCTGCTGATATATCAGCGTTACAGGGCGTCGGGTGCGTGTATATTTTGAGCCCCTCCTGCTCGTGTTATGTTCCTGCAAGCGGCGCTTTAAGTCGGTAGTGACACCAGTATAAAGGGTTGTATCCCTACACTTGACGACGTATAAGTACCAGTGTCTAACCACCATCTATATTGCGTCCACACTTTGGGAGGAGATCCACTCTTGTGTACCGGGGCCAAACATAGAATTCCCCTGGGTAGTCCAAAGGACGTGGAGTTGGTCCCAATGCCCCTCCAACACATCCTTCGCGAGTACGATACCAACCTGTTCAGTAAGAAAACCGCGAACTAAATCGCCCACCATAATTGATTCCATTTTGACCTCTAGCTTTATGTAGATATTATCTCATATAAAATTTAAATTGTCAAGATCTTTTTATCTTGTTTTTCCCAAATATCGTAACAAAATAAAACTAAAAATTACCTGTGTTGTAATAACTAAAATTCCAGCCGTCAAATTCATCTACCCGCCTCCCTTGCCATGCTGGCACTAGCGATATACATATAGGCACCCTTGTTGAAGGCGGGAGCAGTGCATTTAGCCTTTCTGATAATTTGCCTTGTAGCCTCTTTGTCTCCGCATTCGAGGCACGTTAGATAACCAAGCTCAAATCGTCTTGGATTATAATTATCGCCACATTCAATACACTCCATCGATACCTCCAAGGTTTGTTTGCACATTATCTCACGAGAGGGTGAGATTGTCAAGAACTTTTTTCACTTTTTACTTATAATTTCTAGCATCGAGGCGACCTCCAAAGTTGGATCGTGGAAATGAGGCCACAAGACCATCGCGGTTAACCTTTCAGTCACCAGGGCACTCGAAACGCCAGTAACGACGCCGACCCCAAGCGAATCGACACCAGTGTGTTTTACTAGATCACCGACTTTCACTGATTACCTCCAGGTGCATGGCAGGCTCTCTTGTAGATTCGACGGTGCCCCCTGATATCCAGTTGACGCGAAACCAACCAACAGATGTCTTATCCGTAATAATACCAATAATTTCTGGGCCAGCACCGAGCCACTTTACTAAGTCGCCTGTCTTCATTAGCTCAAGACCTTTACATGTGATGGTCGGATGTCGATGAGGTGAGTGCCAGATGCCAAATTCAAAATAGATATTCGCGGTGTGCCGTGGTCATTCCGATAGATCTCCATAATCTGATATAAATCCTTACTCCGAACGTCACGTTTAACTAAATCACCGACTTTCACTGATAACCTCCAAGTCTTCTTCCAGACACCGAATGGTCTTTTGTGTTTCGTCAACCAACACGTCAACGTAGATCCACGAACTCTTGTACCAACCTTCTCCAGGCTCTTCGCCTCCATGGCCTTTGGCTACAATTAATCCAGTTGCCCCCTCGTGTCCAAGGGTGCGCTTAACTTTTACCCAGTCGCCCACCTTCATCTATTAGGTCACCACAAAGTCAGGGTCATCGAGATGCCAGGGTCTTTTTTCGCCTTTGGGTAAGTATTTATCCTCGTCGAAGTCAGAGCCAGATTTCCATGAGTCTGGAAAAGTTGGAAGTATGCAGTCCTCTGGAACTCGCGACTCGACCCACAGGGCGTTATACGCGGTATCGTCTCTCTCCAAATCCACCTCTCGGTGAATCTCTTTGTTGTCCCTGAGACGTCGAACCGCAACCTTCACATTTGAGGGCCGATCACTTTTAGACCACATAATCTTTTCGACCCACCCGCAAAAGAAGATGGGATCCCAATACCCCTCCTGTATTCTGACCAAAGACCCAATGCCAATGCCCCTATCGAGCAAGACCTGCGCTACACGTTCGCGCTGGTTCTTAATCCTTGCACGCTACATGATACGATCACTTTTGAGGGTAGGGCAGGTGCGACAGGTGTGTCCCGTCTCCTTGCAGTAGGAACATTTCCGGCTACTTGTGTTTGATTTGCGTATCTTTTCTACCCTGGCTTCTGCACTCTCTGGATTTTTTTCAATCCAAAGTTTGCGATCAGGACAAGTCCTGACGTTGTGCCCTTTCTTGTGACACCACCCACAGTACACTTGACGATAGCTCAAAGCAATTCTCCTTGTTTTCTGAAGTCTATTATCTCATAAAATTCTAGGTTTGTCAACATTTTTCACTCACAGTCGATTGCCAGAATGCGCTCGTTGGTCTTGAAGTAAGGACGGTTGGCATAGTAAGTAGTCGTCATCCACATACGCTGACACTTGCTGGCTTTTGGCTTTGGAGCGAGCATATCGGTGAGGACAATATGCCCATCGAACCCGTGCTTGTTGACGTATTCAGTGGGTGCATCAAAGTTGGTGCCCCCACAAAGAACACGTTCCCACTTTTTGTTCTCTCCCTGCTTCCAAACGTAGATCTTCTCCTCGAAGACACGATCGTCAAATGGAATAACGGTAAACTCTGCCAGTTTGGCTAACTTATTGAGTTCACTGAAGAAGACAGCAAGCATTTGATCGCTGACAGAACCGCTTTGGTCAATGCTGATAGCGATATTAGCTCTTCGCGTTACCTTCTTGCCTGCATGAATGTAGGCGTAACGCTTGTTGAGGCGCTTCACAGTGCTGCGCTTAGATGCGCGGCGTGAAGTCTTAACAAAATAGCGTAGAACCTTTTTCCAGTCCACCTTGGTCGAGAGCCTCTCTAAGATCTCACGCTGCATCGGACTTGTAACACTACCCCAGCCGCCACCAGAGTTCTGTGCATCCTTGGCGGCCTCTTTCAGGTATTCTTTCACTCGCTCTCGTGCAATATCAGTGGAAGCACTATCGCCCTCACCCCAGGCATCGTGACTGTCGAAGGAGTCCTCTGGCATTCCGTCGCCCTCTTCGGAGCCTTGCCCTGAGCCACTTTCAGAACCTTCGCCCTTTTCCTTGCCCTGCTCGCCTTCCTGCTCCTTCTCCTCTTGTTTCTTCTTGAGAAGGTTCAAATACGCTTCAGCCGAAAGGTTTACTGGAAACTCCTCAAAGGGACCAGTACCCGGCTTGCAAGCCATGGCTGGTAAGTTCTTAATGTGTGAATTAATTGATAAGTCGCACGCAATATTCCACAGCTTTGCTTCTTTTGGTTTTACGTCCTGGCCTGTCCAGGGCTTGCGGTCAGTCACATGCTGAAAGATTAAGTGATAGAACTCGTGAATAAGAACAGCAGTGCGCTCTTCATCCGTAAGCGTCTCGAAGAAGCCGGGATTATAAAGCATCTCAAACCGAGCAGTGTCAGGGTTCACGCGCACACCAGCAGTAGGAATAGCGGTGCTAGCAGCCTTGGTTACGCGACGGCTAAGAGAGGCAAAGAAAGGCTCCTGCATCAATAAGCGAGCAGTGTGCATATTCAGATCAAAAGTTGTACTTGTCTTATTCATACCTATATTATCTCACAGGATTGCAGGATTGTCAAGAAAAAAGTGGGGCCTTTTGCTTTTTTTTGCCCAAGGCCCCTTTGACTAATCTTGTTTGTTGCCTGTGAGAACCTCGACAATGTATGAAGAGACTCGCACCCCGGTTACAGAGGTCGCCATGTGTAGGCGCTTTGTGTTTTCTAGCACATCACCCTTCCCGATGAGTTGCCACATTTTCATGAACGCTTCAGAGGGGAGAGAAACTGCGTAGTCAGCGAGGTGCTGAATTTCAGTGTCGGTGAGTTCGCGCTTGAAGGTGTCCTCTGCCTCCATCTTTTCAATGAGGGCGCAGTGTTCGTTAAGGTCGAACTTGGAGGTGGCATCTATCTTGCCGTGGACCAAGATGTCCTCGGTGGTTACAACTCGCTCATAGTTCTTTACGAAGTCGTTGAATGCAACCGCAGCCTCGAAACCAACAAAGCTGGTAGCCAGGTTGAAAAGAAGAGGGGACGACTCCTGTAGGAGCCCAGAGTTGTCAAGGCAGTCATTTAGTCGCTTCCAGGAGCGACGGGAAGGGTACACCTTGTTAGGCTCATAATCGTCCTTGTGCTCAAGGTGCAGGCGATTCTGGTTAATAAAGTCCCAGACAATACCAGCTATATTATCCTTGCCCCACTCAAGCCAATCTTCAACCGAGGGCTCAACATCGAACACGGTGTATCGGGCGAGTTCTGCGGGATCCATCTCATTCACTTGGTTCTGATCACCATGCTCACCACCGTTAACGGCAGCAATAACGATTGTATCTGTGTGCAAAGCCCAGCCGGCGATCTTGCGGCTATCAGTTAGCTCGAAGATGCCCTGGCGCACCTCTTGGGTTGCGCGGTCCACCTCGTCCAGAAAGAGGACGACGGGCTCAGTGCAAGCCTGAATGAGCCATGCAAACGGACGGAAGACAGAAGCCTGCTCTCCATTGACCTCAACCAATTCAGGCGAGGGCATTCCCAACAAGTCACCCTCCGTCATTTGAGAGGCACGGCGCTCAACAACCGGCAAGCTCATGTTTTCAGCCACCTGATAGACAACTTCGGACTTGCCAACCCCATGACGACCGCGGAGAAGGATAGGCTTACGAACTGCAATAACGTGCGGCGCACAAGAGAGGAAAGTTTTGAAATCGATTGCCATGTTGAATGTCGCTCCTTTTAAGTTTTCCGACCTTTCTATAGATAATTATCTCATAAGATTCGGAATTTGTCAATAACTTTTTTTACTTTTTTTCACTTTTTTTTAAAAAGGGATCTCTTCGTCTTTTTTGACGGCCTTTTTGTAGCGGCACTTCTTGATGTGTCGCTCTTCAACAACCAATGGCTTTAGCGCACCATAAGGAAGAATGCTGTACTGCTGTGCGCCACTGGCGCCACTAGCCACCTCAGACAGAACCTCCACCACCTAGCACGGC
>JAAHTH010000232.1_pt4 | contig 10476 bp, 20 predicted proteins | sample 6116091 | NCBI WGS metagenome assembly JAAHTH01 (sample SAMN13939990, study PRJNA603662) | sponge metagenome | isolation source: marine sponge | host: Mycale hentscheli | place: New Zealand | collected 2006
AACTGTTGCTGTTTCTGCATATACAGCACTAAATGCTCCTACTGATAATAGGGCAAGTAATGCTAATACTTTTGTCGTCATTACAAACAACCGTGTGGCGAGGATATATATGTGTATCTAAAAAAATAAAAAAATTGGTTTTGGTTTGACTAGAGTTTAATATCTCTGATCTTACCTTGTGATTTGAAATGGCGACAAACTGTCTCACCCATTGTTCTGAATACACCTTTTTCAACAAAGGCGTTGTTCACGAATGGATAACCAGCAGATCTTCTAGTTGCTTCATAATACTCGGTCGGAATAGCCACTTGAATTCCAATTCTTGGATAACCATAACCTTCTGCATCGGATGTATCTAATGCAAAGAGTCTTCCAATTTCAGAGCCACCACCAGATGGTGCATCTTTTGTTGGAATGAATGGTACTCCATAAATAGAGTCGACATGAATACCAGTACCAGTACCTTTAAAGGTTTGGATACCGTTTACGTCTATCTGGACTAATTGCTCACCGTAAGGATTTGCAATACGGACACTTGGCATGTATAAGCCTTGTATCTCAGAGTAGACTTCATGGGAGCCTAGGAATACATTTGGATCTTTTCCTGCTGCGATTCTAATCTTTCGTAAGAAAGTTCTTAGAACGTCGTCAGTTAAGACACCGTCGGTACCGATAGTACCAGAAGCGGATTCTACTGTACAGTCAAAGTCAGTGCCACTGTCTCTATCGACAGTTGCATCTGCAGCCCAACAGTCATAATAACCGTTGTGTGAACCACCAAGTGCATCTTCCTCTGCATCACTTGATACGATTCTATCTAGTGATTCAAAGTCTTTTGAACCTGTATTGTTTCCACTTGCTGCTGCTGCTTCGCTTTCAACATCTGCTAAAAGCATTCTATTGATGAACTCTTTGTGTTGAACTGCCATATACAATCTGAGAGAGCCTAAGCCACCCCAAATGTCGTCTTTACTGTGTGTTGACAACCATTCCATTACCTCTGATGCAGAGAAAGGAAGTTGTGCAGTCTTTGGCTTTACGTCAAGTTCTGCTACGGTTGGTTTCACGGTTTCAGCAATTAAACCACCTTCTGATGTACCACCTAATGCTGTGTTAGCATTGTTGGTATTCAATGTTGGTTTTGCAGTTATAACCCTCCATCCAGATTTATCCCAAGGGAATTTTGGGAGTATGCCGAATGCGTTTGCTTCTAAGTTAAGTTGAGCCCATGCGTAAGCACCAAAGATGGCGTTAAACATACCAGCGGTACTGGTTGTTGATGGGGCATCTGCTTTTCTAAGAAGGTTACGGTTGTGTCCATAATACTGTGCTTCTAACTCATCGATTGTTCTGATTTGAGTCATTTTAGTATGTTCCTACTTCGTCAGGTGTTGGAGTATAATATTTTCCAGCTAGAATATCTCTTGCGACTGCACTCAAATCTCCACCACTTCTTGCATCTTTCAAAATCATGCTAATATCTCCTTCGGATTTATTAACTGTTTCAATGGCTGCATTTGGTCTTGGAGTTTCTGTTGTGAAATCAAAGTTGGCTTTTTCTTGCATTTTCAATCCAGATGGATCGGTTTCAGGTTTCTTTTCGCCAGCTTTATCATCATCTAATCCTGCTTGGATTGAGTTTGATTGATAAGTATCTGGGGTTGTAACCTTTGCACCTACGTCTTCACTTGCTGAAGTTTGTGGCTTCAACGGTAAATCAGTTGGGGTTTCCAAAGCTTTTAATCTATCATCAATACCTACTAATGTATTGCTAACGTCTTTTTGAGTTTCTGCGAGTGACTTAATAACGTCAGTTAGTGTACTGATGTTGGATTTGATTGCTTCTTGGAAATCAGATTTTTCAACTTCGTCGTCTTTCTTTTCTTCTTCAGAAGATTTTTCTTCTTCAGAGTGTTCGTTGGAAGTATTTTCTACCATATCCTTATCAGATTCTTTAATATCCGAGTTTATATAGTTTTCGCTACTTTTATACGTGTCGTCTTTTGTTGATCCTTGACCACCAGCCTGTTGATTTCCATCTTCTGTTTGATAACCTGATTTCTTTTTATCTTCATCTTCCTTATTTTCTTCCTCTTTTACCTCTGTAACTTGTGCTGATTCATTGTTAGTTTGATACTCTTTACCACTATGTCTAACGTCACTTCCATTCTGTTGAAAATCTGCCTTTTCTTTTTCTTCTACCTTAATTTCAACATCATCGTCATCGTCTACTGGACTTGACTCTCTGTTTGATGATTTTTCTGGTGAAACATTTTGATTGTATGCTCCATGTTTGTCACCATCTGCGTTTGAAAAGTCTTCACCTTTTTTCTTTTCTTCACCGTTATCATTATCATCATTCTTCCATTCGTCTAAAACCTCAACTTCAGTATTCTTATCATCTTCATCTTCTACTTTTATTAGTGAATCTTTGTTTACAGTACAGCCAAATTTATCACATTTTATCACCATTTTACCGTCATCTCGTCTTTCAACGTTTTCAGTAATTGCCTTTGCAAGTGGATTATAGTCAGTAATTAGGGCTAATGGAACTGCTGGATCTTTACAAACAGCGACCTCATAATGCTCTAATGATTTTAATTCATATGCAACACTACCGTCTTTCATGACTTTTGGAGTTCTGTTTGCCTTTGTAGCACCACCAAATGACAGTCCTTTATACTCTCCACTTTTGATTTTATCCCAAATTTCATTGTCTAAATGATAGTCTTTGTGTATTTTACCTGTAATTTTAATTGCTGGATATTCAACTCCATCTGCACTTTTGTAAATTGTTTTAGCATAACTGATACCTTTTCCTATAATTCTGTTACTGTGAGTATCACTAATTGGTGCTCCTCTGTCCATCCAAACTGGAAGAACCTTGATTAATTCATCAACGATTGTGATCTCTCCTTGCTTGTCTTTTACCTGAACAGTAAGATAGCCTTCAAAGAATCTTTGAGCACCGTCAATAGGATGTAATGATTTTGTCACAAATTGATTGAAAAACACTTCATTTTCCATTATATATTCGTTCTGAACATTACTTATAAAGTTTTAGAAAAATAGAGAGAAAAGCGTAGTAAGGTCTTAAAAATTTACTATGCAGTTTTCTTGGCTTTTGAGACAGCATAATCTACTGAGAAACCTACAGATAGACCGATTAATACGGTTTCTACAAGTCCTAAACCTGCTAGACTCAAAGTTTGTGCAACTGCAATACCTGCGAATACTGCTATAATAAGAGCACCAAAGAATTTTTTGATGTCATATGTAGACTCAGAAGATCCTAAGAATCCTCTGACAGTATTCAAGATTGCTCCTCCGATTACGGAGATTGTTGCGATTAACAATGGATCAATCATACTTTCCCCCGAAATTACTATTACTTAAGGTTTATTATTTGTCTAAAAGTTCTTTTACTAGGTCATCTAACTCGGAATTTGCTTCCTCTGGGTGTAATCTGTTTGACTGTCTATCTACAGCTTTTGCTAAAATTATTAGTGTTTTTTGTAATCTAGTCACAGTCTCACATAAATCTTGTTGAGTATTACTCATTTTTCTGAAAAATCCATACAATGCACCACCCATGCCTAATATTGCTGCTATTGATAAAGCTTCAACTATAGAAGACATTTCCATGTAATTTTAAAGATAGTGAAGTATATAAATTAACTTATAGGAATCAACGTCTTGGATTTAATCATATGTAACAATATCATGGGGTTTTCATTAATATCATTGACAAAATCCTCATCACCACCACTAATTCCCTCATATCTGCCACATTTATAACAAAGATAGATTGAATGAGTACCATCGGTGTACCCATATTTTGGGATCTTACATCTCTTACAATCGTGATCACTCATATCATAGATTTGTACCAAGCCTTTATAAATAAGTATTGCGACATTATTTCATGGCAACCAGCATTTATATATTTGAAAATGACGAATTCTTTCAAAAAATATACAAGGATGTAATGGAAAATCCGTTATACATCATGCCAATTATAGATCTTTATGTAAAAGGAGAGCACTTATGGATAGTAACAAACTCAAACAATCAAAAAGAACAGCCAAGATTAAGCAATACATTGGTTCATTTTAGACAGGGAAACATTAAAGGATGGGAACAGGGAGATGAAAAACTGGTTAAACATGACAAGATTAGATACAATCATATTAAAGAACACTTGGAATTTTTTCCAAGAATGTTAAGAAAACCGTTGTTATCCATGCGAGTAGGTAGGTGTATCACCAACAAGAATGACAAATATAGCAAAGTAAACTACGATAAACGATTTTATGATTTTACCAACAACAGAATTATATTCTTTCTTGAGGACAAAAAATGATAATACTTGAATTAAAACAACAAGTAGAGGTTGATACTCCAAAAGGTCGTGGCAGGTTGTTTCTGGTTACAGAATACGGAACTGAAATAGAAAAATTGTTTACAGTAATACTATACAACGGTCAAATATGGGAGTTTACAAACAAGGAAGTAACTGCAACATCTAACATCACAATGGGTAGAAAAAATGAAATTTGACTTTGTATTGGGTGAAGTAGAAGAAAGATTAGAACAGATTGATGAAAAATTATCCAAGACAAACGAGTTACTTGCACAAATAGAGGAAAATCTTAGAGTACCAAACATGATTGAGTGGGCAAAATTTAGAAATTCATTGACAAAAATTACTTCCGATTAGACCTTTTGTTGCCAGCCATTATATTTTTCCAGTCCTTTCCGTGTCTTTTTCTCATTTTTACCCAGAACGGATCAACCTTCATGAATCCGCCTTTTGCATTGTATTCTTTGGTAATATTTGCTATTCTACGGTGACATGTAGAACAAAATCTTCCATTTACTTGCTCAATATTGAACTTGTATGTGTTACAAAAGAAACAAAGACCGTAATATTTGTCACAAACCTTTGCCAAAAGTGGCTCTCTGCCTTTTTTTCCTGCACAGTCACCACAAATATCTGCAATGGTTGCTGCTGCAACGTCTACCTTCATACAGCCAAGGCAAACTCCTTCCTTGTAGTTGTTTATTTTTGTATATTCGTCACTTTGGTGCTTTTCCCAAAGCTTTTTTGTCATGTCGTTTGCGTTTTCGTTAGTTTCTACTTCAGTTGGCAATGTCTTTTTGTAATTTCCTTAAAGTTATAAGTGTTTTCTCTAGAACTTTGTTAGTTTCATTCTCATTTGCAATTTCTTCGACAATATTAATAATTTCTATAACATTATCTGTCTTTGGAGCAAGTTTATAGACATTTACAACCTCTGGTTTGATTTCTTTTTTTATAACTTTAGGTTTTTTAGCAACTTTTTTTGTTTTTTTAACATTTGACTTTACATTATGAATTCCAGTGCCTTCTGGTTCACATGTTTCGTCACAAACGTGGTGTCTTTTAGTCATCTTCATCCTCATCTTCCTCTACAAATCCATGTTTGACATAAAACACAACTTTTTTAGGCTTACATGAGCCACCTTTACAGTTATCACTCATCTTCCCACCTCTTGACACCTTCAAATTCTGTTGCAACTATGTCTCTTGCATCTCTTACTGTCATTCCAGTTGCCTTTCTCAATTCCTCAACTGTCTTTGTCTTTTTCCAATCATAATCTACTGCCGTTTGCAAAGTATTCTTTACAACTTCAAAGTTTGACGGTGTAATTCCCTTTGGAAATGCAGATTTCTTGCTCAATGAGCTTCCACTTGTAGGACTTCCCTGTCCAGTGCCACCAATGTCGCTTGGTCTTTTATTGTTTGGTTCTCCTTCAAACTGTTGCTGACTTTCCTTTGGAGCTGGTACGCCTTTTCCTGCACCGTTCATGTTGCCGTTTATTGCACCAACACCAAACATCATATCTGGTGTCATTGCACTGTTCTTGCTTATGTTAAACTCTCCCGTATGGGTTCTTGTAATCTCAAAGCCCATCTGTTGCAACATCATCATGTTCTGTATTTCGATTCCGTCAGTTTGCAAGTCTCTGAGTTTGTCAGTTTCCTCACCAGTTTTTAATTGTAATTCCCAATCGTCAATGTTTAGCATCTTTGCAATCTTGCTGAAGAATGCTTTCTTTAATGTGTCCTGACCCCATAGAACTGCTCTGTTTGTAATTGTTACTTGAAGTCCTTCCTGACTCCATCCAGCAGGGGTTTCACCGTAATAGAATGGCAATACGCCATAGACAGCTCCGATAATCATTCTTAATTCCTTTCTAACTTCGATAAATTCTAACTCTTTAAGTGATCCAGTAAAGTCTAACCACTGTGCAGGATTCTTTCCGCCCTTGTCATTTTCAACCAAAAGTGGGTGAATCATGTAAGGATCTTCCTGTGCTTTCTGTTCCAATACATCCCATGACTTTCTGAATGTCTCATAGTTTCTTGAGGAAATAACAAGCATACCTCTTGGCGGTCGCATCTTGTCAAAGTATTTTCTAATATATTCATCCATATGTGACAGAGACATAGCCTTGCTCCATACGGAATAGATAGGTGAAAATCCATAAAGAAGATTTGGTTTGTACTTTCCAGCCTTCCAGATAACTTCGCCTTCGCCATAGATGACACGCTTAGGCTGTGGAATACCAATGGAATATACAGAGTTTACCTCGATAATTGCCTTCAATGCCTGTGCACCACAGCGGTCACATTTAGGTTCTGTAAGTCTAACGTCACGATGCTCGAATCGTGGGCAAACATAAATTTTGTTTCGCTTGTCGTCATATCCAATTCTGCCGTCACTGTCGGCAATCATTGCCACTTGAGGTGGCTCAATTCTTAGCATTTCTTTAATTACAGTCTTCTCCTCATTAATCTCTCCCGTTGCATCGTTTATGTGGTAGTTCTTTAGCAAAAGCAAATATGCGTTATCTGCTATCTCAAAGTCACGTTCCAACTGACGTGACACGTCTTCCAAAGTTTGTTGGTTGCTGTTTACAGGTTCCATCATCAATGCTTCCAAAGTCTTTCTGTGCTCTGGTACAGGTCTAGACAAGTCATTGCTTCCACATGTATCACATACCAAAGCCTGTGCTTTAGGTACTGCAACTGCCTTCTTTTTTCGTGGGTGTGCACTTGAAGCATTGTCTCCGTTTGCTTCAAATGGCTGCTCGTCAGGATTGTCAGGGGTAGGTGCATACTGGAATTCCTTACTGCAGTTGTTGCATTTGTACTTCCATTTCTCTACAACCTCGAAACCGTTCTTGAACATTTCACGATTCAAAGTCTCAATAGGTATTCTTAAAGCATCAATGTTATCTGCCAACTCGTAAATCATGGTGAGTGGGAAGGGGAAAATTGGTAATTTGGCACCTGTATCGGTACTCATGTAAGGCTGGGCAACGCTAGGTCTAGTCGTAGTCTCAGTGGTTGACTTGTCGATTAAATGAAGCCTTGTCAACGCACCAGCAAAAGAACTACGAAATCCCATGATACATGTCAATATTTGTCACATTATATAAAGTTATTGTCACGGTTGCGAAGCAACCCTTTACTCAACACAAGTTTTATATAATGATACATAACAGAACAAAGCATGAATAATATCTTTGTCTATGGCTCTTTGCTAGACAACAAGCTTAGACGTAACATAATAGGTCGTGACATAGAGGGCAAGTCCGACATACTGGAAGACTATATAATTGACACACACAGCGTACTAAACGCATATCCTACAATCATAAAGCTTGAAGGTGGGTTTGTAAATGGCAAAGTCTTCAAGGTCACTGACAGTGACATCGAAAAAATGGACAGGTATGAGACTCACTATTACAAGAAAATTGAGGTTACACTAAAGAGCAAGGTCATGAGTTTGGTATATATAGAGAGACACTTTAACGTAGGTTCTTAGAACTCCATCCTCTGTATGCATCATCAGTCTCACACTTTAGGCATGAGTCAAAGAAGCTAGGCTTTCCACATTTGTTACATTGGTTTATTTCTCTAAGATAGTCTTTGCCGTCAAATGACTTTTTCAAGCCATTGATAAAGTTACTTATCCACCATGTAAATGACATGAAATAACTCTCTTACCTTGTTCTACGCATGGACAATCTCCATCACTTGTTGTTGGAGTATCGTCAATGTCAAATTCAGGTGCTGCTTCTACAGGCTTGGATTTTTTACTGGTCATATAAATAGTGTACTTTATATATTATTTAAACTTTGCCAAATCATGGTAGAGTTGGAGTTAGAGGACTATACGGAGATATTCAAGTGGTTCAATGCAAAGCATGACGAGGTTGAAGAAAACGGACTAAGTGAGCAAGGCAGAAAGAGTTTCTGGAAACTCCAATTTTTGATGGAAGACAAAATGAAAGAGCTAGAGATGGAGAAAAGAGATCGTGGAGAAACTCAATAAAACTAATATAATACATAGACTTAAATAGCGTGTGTCAAGATTAGACGAGATACATACTAGACTTATGGAAATAGCCAAAGAAGAAAGACAGTTGTTAGACGAGAGAAGATCAATACAGGCTCAAATGTTTAAAAGCAAAATGAACCTTCACATCAATGAAATCATTGACGGTATTGGTCATGGCTAGGAACTAGCCTTCACGGATAGATATAAATACCGAATCTAGTTATATAATAGTATGTGGGATAAGGAACAGTGGGGAGTCTTCCTCATATTTACAGGATTCTTGATTCCGTTAGGAATCGTTTTTCTGCTACAGGCTAGGCGTAACAGTATGCATAGTAAGCATAGTATTGACAATATGTATCAAAGAAGCTTTATAAATAACTATGATAAGGAGTATAAATATGAGTGATGCTGTTACTGATCTCTTGAGATTGCTGCATGAGGAATGGATGCCTGAGGACAGAAAAGAGGTTATAAAGCAAATGCTTGTTGACATGGTAGACCGTATGGAAGACAGTGCAAGTCTTCAGGATATGAGATAATGCCTAGTATTATTAATAATGACAAGATCAACATAGGGTTTGATCTAATAGACGAAGCTATGGAGAACATGGTAAATACGCACAAACTTAACTTTTATGAGGTATTGACAGTGTTAGCCATGATGGACACAAAGGTCAAACAGAACAACATATCACAGTATTTAATAGAGACTGTTACAAGATTTCAGGAACAGGTTAATAAAGAGGATGAGGAATTAAGATGAGCCTGAGCAGGAAGGATCTAGAAAGCATCATATGTATCGCATGTGGTCGAAAGTATGGAGAACACTACAAGGGTAAGGGTACGAAATTTAACCTCCCCGAACTCATGTCATGCATGTTCAGAATACAGGGTACGCTTGTGGCTGACGGTATAAACGATGCTCCTGCATCGTCACCCAATAACGAGGAGCCTAAGGCTTGAAGATACCCATAAGTGAGGACTGTATGAGATGCAAGAGCAAGGCTAGTCTCATGAAGTTAAAGAATGACAGCGAGCCTTCATTAGCCGATACTGAGGTATCTTCTTAGGCTTATATATAAGTGTATATTCCTAAATAGGGTTCAGATTTTTTCCAGATCTGGTCAAGGCATTTTCCAAATGCTTTCAATGTGTTTTCGAGAGTTATATATAAGGTGTTTTCCTTAAAATTCGTTTTTTCGCCATGCCGACCAGCACGCCCAATTAACGGTTTGAAACTACGTGATAGTGTTTGAATAAAAAAGAAAGGGGGTTTACTAGATGGTTTATTTTCTAGTAATGTTTACGTATTTCTTACCAGCAGTAACACTGAATTTTGAACCCATGATAGAGCCTACAAATGAAGCCAATACTTCTATTGGTATTCTCTCTATCTGGTTTCCTTCACTGTCTATTGTTGGTTCTCCTTTGTATGACTCTTTAACTAGTGAGTCCTCAAAGGTTTTTCCTACATTGTCTAGAGTGCTAAATTGATTAGCTGTTACTTCTTGTTGAAGTTTTGCCACTAATGCTTGTGCTTCCTCTAGTGTTGGTTGTTGACTAGTTGCCATCATTACTACTTTATTCAACCACCCCTATTTCCAGTCCACGCACGACAGGCACGTTCACCCTAACCTTTTAATACTATCTCTCTTGACCATAACCTTTAAATACACTCTCTTTGGGTGTTTTTGCCTTGCCTTTATATACTAATAAAAAAAAGAAAAACAAACGCTTTTATAGGTATGAGCTCGGTATATTTGGGATAAATCAGGTATCAAAAAGCACTAATATAAAACAGTAAAGCGTATGTATTGGTGGGTATAAGGGTATTCTTTCTATTGGTGTTATTGTCTAGGAACATACATTGTCAAGAGCCACCCTCAAGTTTGTGCCTGTTGACCACAACGTTTTAATACATTCTATTGGGGTGAGGGGATTGTTAAGGGGAGAGGGGTTTATACCCTAACCTTTTAATAGTCTCTCAATTTTTATGCCTATTTGTGACTGGAATGGAAATCATGGTTCTCGATTTTGTGACTGGAGTGGAAATCGAGGGGGTTGAATTGAGTGAGATTGA
>JAAHTH010000176.1_pt1 | contig 10475 bp, 8 predicted proteins | sample 6116091 | NCBI WGS metagenome assembly JAAHTH01 (sample SAMN13939990, study PRJNA603662) | sponge metagenome | isolation source: marine sponge | host: Mycale hentscheli | place: New Zealand | collected 2006
CGTGGACGAGTCCCTGGCGAAATGTGTAAGTCAATCGCCTGTTGAGTATTGGTCTGCAGGGGAGGATTCACTTTTGGTTTATTCTGATTCTGATGCGGTCGCCCATTTGCGAGTGGATTGTGGGCGGCTTGCCGATTTGAAATATCGCGCACTGATGGTGACTTCGGCTGGACAGGACTGCGATTTCGTTTCCCGATTTTTTGCTCCGTCTCTCGGGATTAATGAAGATGCTGTAACTGGATCCGCTCATACCGTTTTAGCCCCGTTTTGGTCTGAGCGACTGAATAAGAAAAAAATGGCCGCTCGGCAATTGTCGAAACGGGGCGGCGAATTGACCTGTGAGGTAGTGGAGGATCGGGTCTTGATTGGTGGTGAAGCAGTTACCTATTCCACAGGTACCATTCAGATTAGTACACCGTCACCAGATTGATCGAAGCTTTTTGAATCGTCTCTAACCGAATCGTCTCTAACCGAATCGTCTCTAACCGAATCGTCGCCTGGTTATTAGAGGCTGTAGAGCGGAGAGTGAATCTCGGCTTGTTTCGGCAGAAAATGACTTTTTCTCGCAAAGGTAATTCAGTCGAGAGGAGTGACGCTTCAGAGCTGAACATCAAATGCGACGCTTATTTTACAACGATGCCTTGATCGAGTTTTGTTCCTGAGTCCTTGAATGCTCGTTTGACGAAGCCCAGCCCAATGTGGCATTGATCACGAAGTGAGAAAGCAACCGAGCTAATGGTTCCGGCCGGTTGTCCGTCAACGGTCAAATCGTCACCTGCTGCCGGGGCGTTCTCTGTTGGCGACTGGGCGGGAAAGCGAATACTCACCAAAAGGCGATTAACTCGTCCTCTCGCATCGATTCTTGCGACCGTCTCCTGGCCTAAATAGCATCCTTTATTAAAGTTGATTGCTTGGGAATCTCGTTGTAATTCCTGTGGAAGATTATTGTCCGATATGTCCAGTTCGTGCCAAGGCGTTTCATTTTCGATTCTGGTGACGTGCAGGGCGTCTTGCCCGCATTCCACAATGCCTGGCTCTTTCAGCGCGTTTTCGATTGCACTCAAGTGAGAATCCCGGGCGAGAATGAGGTAACCAAACCCGGCAATTTCAAGATTGCCGAGTATCACTTCGAGATTGTGAATTTGTGCTTGTCTGAATCTGTTTTTGGGAGGTAGCTCCCCCACAAGTTGTGTCAAACTATTGTCGGAGGTTGCTCCACTAACGAACAGTCCTGTCCAGTCCCCGGTAGCGTCTTCCAGGGTCACGTCTTCGCGAATTAAAAACTTATCGAGGTGGTCAACGGTAGGTTGAACATTTTGGCCATGCCCGTAGAGGAGAAGTTCATCTTGCAGGTTGATTGCATGAACAAAGCTAAGGATCTTTCCTTTGCTATTAAGAATAAAAGCTTCGCAGGCTTCACCCGTTTCAAGCTTCTTAATTTCGTTGGTGCAGAAGTTGTGAAAAAATGCCAGGCGGTCTTCACCGGTGAGGCGAATCAGGCCGTGGTTTTCCAGTCGCGTAAAGCCGGCGCTCTTTGTAAGTGCGAGGTAGTCACGTTCAAGTTGGTTGGTCATGGGAAATCTATTAGCTTCCTTCGATGGAAGGGGTTCCACCTGTTTTAATTTGAGTTTTGTGTGCGTCGCGAATGACCAGGCATGATTCAAAAGATTCAGCCATTCTAAGAATTTCATCGACTGATTTAAGATGGCCAAGCCCAAGTTCCTCGACCGTTGATTCTGGCAATTCGGATTTAAAAAAGACTGGACGGTCTTTAATGATGCCGGCAACCCGTTGAAGGGTTTTGGTGAGTTTGGAGCTAATATTGTCCTCGAATTGCGACATGCATGCTTTGCGCGTGTTGCGGTCGGGTGGTAGTGAGATTTCTGACCAGATGATGATTGGTGATTCACTTTGAGTAACTTCGCTTGCGGCGATCAAAGCCTGGGAGAAGTCTTCCCATGACTGATCGTTTGGTTTGGCTTCTATCGTCGCGACACAAAGATTGGATGGGCTAGGCCAGGATAGCGACCACAATTCGTTGGTGGCGGTTCTGGCAGAATCAAGGGCGTCCTTCTTAGCGCCGCTGTAGACTTGGCGAATTGTGTCGCCCGGTCCGCAGACAATTTGAACTGCAAAAAATGCACCAAGTGATTCGTTGGCCAATTCAATTTCGGTCCAGCGAGAAATAAATGACCCTTTGCCCTGAGCGAACCGGTGTAAGGTAGATGTGGTGCTGAAGTCCGGGTAGATGCAGTCTGACTGTTGGTTGGCTTCTCCGGGACTAGGGAAGCCGATTGGAATGACGACGTCAGCATCAACCAGAGTTCGGTTGACGTACACAGGATCCCCCTCTTCGTTGGCGGCGAGGTAGGCATGCCCAGTTTGGTTTTCCGGGTCGTGGACCTGAGTGTTTAATGCTTGGAATCCAAAATCGAACGAGAATACGGGTGGACGTTTCCCTTCCGCCTTGTCTTTCTCGGCCATCTCATATTGGGTAGATGGGATGCCTAGATTTTCTGCGGTTCGGGCGGTCACGACGAGGGTAATATTGCCGAGCTCAATCCCGTTAGTCATCAGATAATCGACAATCGACTCAATCAAATAGCCGGCGTGGGGAATATCAGTTTGCAATGCGATCGCGACGGTATCGCCTTCGAAGACTGATTCCGAGAGCGGTGGATAGAATTCGGGGGAATCGAGAGTTGTCTTTAACGCGCTCGATAGGTCAATATTGGGCTCAATTGATACATCAAGTTGGGGGACTGAGAAGTTTGCTTTGTCTGCCAGTGGTCTCAGGAGTTCAGTAACAATGCTGCCGTTCGGTTGCGATTCAGTTGTCAAGGGAATGCTCAAAATTGTGGAGTAAATGGTGGAGTATTGCGCAGAAGTTAATCACTTGGTCATAATCGGCAATCATATCCATCCGTTGGTTGGGGTCAACGACCGACTCCCATCATCCTTAAAAGAACAGGAATTGTAAGCCAGACAAGTAGTTTGCAGGTGTTTTGCCTTTTCTGTTGGGGATTTGCGATTTCCTCGAATTCCGGGCAATGCGATTCCAATGCGGAAGAATTCATCTTTACCCGTATTTTGTAAAGAGGTTAAATTAACTTTAGACGTGTGGCTCGCTGTAAAACTATGAGACTCCCATGAACGAATTTCTTTCATCAAAATATTGGTTTGCGATGGTATTCGTCGTCTTGGTGGCGTGTTTTGGCTGTGGGCAAGGTGAGAGGCCTCCGGTCATTGAACCGGTGAGTGAGCCTGCTCAGGGCGCGGAAGACGCCGAGGAGGCATCTGATCTCCGAGATAGTGAATTGTCTTCAGTTGAGATACTTGACTCGGTAATTCAACGTTATGCTGAGGCAAAATCCTACCAAGACAAAGCTGTTCTGTATCTTAGTTATCAACTTGAGGGTCGCCAGACGCAGGAACCACAACGCTGGTCTACCGTCTGGGAGCGGGGTGGAAAATATGCCGGCGCATTGTTTAACGGAAAAGTAGCGGCTAACGGTGGTATTTTGAGTTGCTATATTTTTGACATAGAGAGCGAAAATCTGGACAACCAACATCTGTTAATGGATTTCCAAAACAGTGTTCCTTTCAATGAGTTATTTTCAGATTCAATCGCCAAATATTTTTTGGGTGGGTACTCCGATTTACCATTAGATGAATCCAAACTTGATGGATGGCCAAGGCTGATTCCGCCGCCTCTTTCCCTGTTGACTCCGCAATTGTCAAATCAGTGGATTCAGTTGTCTGAGCAGTCCGTGCGGCTTGCCAATCAAGAGATCGATGGTAGAAGCTGTTTCGTCGTCAGATCATTGTCGGATGGCATGACGGCTGATCTTTGGATTGACCGTGAAACATTGATCATTCATCAAATCTCATTGCCGCTTAAATTGCTGGTTGGGGAGGTCGTCACTTCACCCGAGATCAGAGATGTTGAGTTATTGGCAAAATTTCATGATGCCGTTTTCGACGTGCCGATTCCCGCGGACCGGTTTGCAATCGAAGATCGCGGGGATGCAATCCCACTTGGTAAATTTGTCGCGTTGCCAGAAGCAATTCCGTCACGATTGATTGGTCAAGTTGTCCCCAGTTTTCAGCTCGTTGGTGAGCAAAAGGTGCCAATTTCAAGTGAGCAATTCCGTGGAAAGGTTACTGCGATTCTTTGGTTGGCTGGTCTGTCGTCCTACTCATCGGTTCGCAATTTCGATATGCTCGCGGGGGATCTGTCCAACAAGCCGTTTCAGTTCGGGGTTGTCTATTCCGATGCCGATGTTAATCAGGCGGGGTCGCTGGTAGTTGTGGATGAACTGGCAGCTTATACGGATGTTAAGAATGTTGATTTTTACTTTGATTCTTTGACGAAGGCGAATAAATTATTTCAGAGGAATGTGGTTCCCTCGGTCGTCGTATTGGATGAAAACATGCGACTCCAGTTCTCGGTCCCTATTGAAAATGACAATTGGGAAAGAGATCTCAAGGCGGCGATGTTGAGGGTGGGAGATGGTGAAAATGTCTCCGAAGAAATGAGACAATCCTACGGTCGTTTTATTGATTCGTATCGGCAGCAGCTGCGGGCGGTTTCAGCGCAGAAGTTGCTTGATCAAATCGAGGGAAACTGACTGAGCCAAGAGTTGCAGTCGGGCCACGAACGTGCAGGCTCACGTTCGCTGGATGCTGATTTGAATCTCGTTGACGGGATGGATTTTAGCGAATGCTATTTTTAACATCCAGAATTTGTGAATTCGACACAGAGTTGCCAAATCGCTCAAATTGGTCGAATTGCCAAACGACTTGTTTGGTTTTCGGATCGATTTCGACCAACAAAGGCTGATTCGGGCCGGCGTGACAATTCCCGATCACATAGTTTCCATTGGGTAGAACTTCGAGAGTGGTTACCCAGGCAAGGGTGATTCCAGGAAGCTCATTTTGCGTTAGATGCCACGCGACTTTCTTATCGGGGGTGACTTCGATTACTGAGTGGCCGTTCCCGGTAGCGATAAGCGTGTTTCCGTTTGTCAGTCGGACGGCACCAAAAAGCTTGTTCCCCCACGATTCTGTGCCATGTCCATTCTTTGCTTGCTTGCCAAACATGGGGACTTCGTACTCCCACAGGACTTTGCCCGTACCGTCGTATTCGCGCAGTTTTCCATCGCCTTCGTGACACACAAGATAGTTACCATTGGCGATTTTTCTTGCGAGCCGAGTATCCATGTGCGGGTGGGGGTTATCGACTGTAAGTTTGACTTCTTTTAAGAGTTTGCCTTCTCGATCTACTTCGATGATCCGAGCGACACCCGATTCCGCGATCATCATATTTCCATTATCTAGCGGCTGGAATGCATGGACTTCTACACTTTTTCCGGTGTTGCCATTTTGATTCCCAGAATCATAAATCCAGACGATTTTCTTAGTCTTGCGGTCGATTTCGACGACCTGATTTCGTCCTTTTCGAGTAAGAATGTTACCGGACTCAAGCATATGGATGTCATGGATACCGCCCCATTTCATTTCCCATTCTACATCGCCAAGTTTATTTACAATTGCAAGCTTACCGTTTCCCTGTGTTACCACGGAGTGTTGTGCTCCAGCGGGATTCGTAAATAGAAAACAAGCGATCGCAATTAAAATAGTTAGAAAGCGGGGCAGGGTGGGCATGTTGACCTCAAATCAATGGGATAAATTCAGCAGCTCGGCGTGATCGTTACCGTTGCGACTCTTTGCGCGGATCCATGGTAACATATCTGAAGGCGGCCGGAAAATCACTCAATTTCATTAGTGTTAGTAATCCAACCGCAATCAATGTTTATTGCGATTGAGTTGCGATGGCGGTCCCGAATGGCCAGAACGCATGGCATGTAGAGCGACGCAGTCCACGCCGCGTTTATGATTTCTTTCTGCCGATCAACACACTTTGCATATAGCCGTGATACTTACCGCGAATTTCTAAAATATCAAAGAAGCGACCCCATGTTTTTTTCAAGTAAGCGTTGCTGTGAACGACGAGTGCACGGTAGGGGCCAACATCAGTGTATCTGAAACACTTGCGTTCTTGAGGGATTTCGTGTTTCAACAGTTCGTCGAACTCCGGATCCACATCGCGGAAACGTTTGAGCAGCCCGTTGTTGTCATCCGCGTCCTGAAGTAGCTTCCAAGTATCTTCATTGTGGACTGTGAGATAACAGAGGCCTCCCGGCTTTAGTACCCGATATAACTCTGCCAGCCAAGCAGTTTCGAATGTGTCGATGTGTGTGAAAACGGAAAAAGCGCTAACGAGGTCAAATGAATGATCGGCGATCGGTAATTGAGGGATGCAGTTATTGTGGACAAGTTTTAAGCGGGGGGGCATGTAGTCATTGAGCCACCGGATATGACGCCCGTTTATATCGGAGCCCCACAAGTTCGGGATTTCGGATTGGGCGCAGAAATGACGAAGAACTCTCCCGGATGCACAACCGAAATCGAGATAGGAATTTAAATCCAACTCGTACTGCTGGGCGACCTGTTTGATTTTCAAAAAATCCGCGAGGCCGGTCATGAAAAATCTCGCATTGTAATTCGGGTTGTAACCTTCGCGGTCACTGGCGTCGGGAATGGGAAAAGTATCGCGCTTTATATAATCCTCTAACTGCGTGTCTCCCAGCAAGTCCGGGGTAAGGACGTCCTTGGCTTGGAATTCCTCCAGGGGCATTTCTGCAGGTGACTGTGAATTATTAAACGGTGATGTCGAATCGTGGTTTAGTGAAATGTCACCTTCCCAGGTAGGCATTCGAAAATTTGCCCAGTTCGATTCCTGATTCATTTTCTTAACTCGATAGCGGGTGTTGTTGTTTTGTCATACGAATTTGGGGAGGATTGAGACGGTGCCACGTGGTGTGAATGGTTCTCGTTTACCCGCTAAGATTATTGCTTAACTTGCAATATTCGTCGACCTCAGTGTTGGACAGCCGAATTACCCGATTTGTTTTACCACAAAGCAAGGGCTGTTCGATTCAATTTAAAGGGGATAGGCTAGACCGTTGTGCTCAGTCAGTTGATTGGAATCCGGGAAATGTCATTTCGAAAAGATAGTCACGATTCTCCGTCTTTGAAACGCGTTTTACCTCGTCTTGAGCGATCTTCTCTTAGCGTAATCTTGAGCACGTCTTCGGTATTTCTAAGTGAACGAAATCTGCTTCGTTTGTTCCGCTGGGAAACGAGAAAGCTAGATCGATTGTTGGAAGCTGACGATTCCTACGATGTTTCGCAAATAATCAATATTCCCCGAGTGATTGGTGTCTCGGAGTCAAATCGAAACTGGTCTGTGCTGATGGTGCTCGATCACCTTTGCCTTGTCATTGAGGACTGCAGAAAGGCAATTGTCGCGTTAAGTGACGGAGTTGAGCCTCGGGGTGAAATCGATCTTTCGTTTTACGCGCCTAGCGAAGACGTTGGGTTTGAGGTGATTGGGCGTTTCGAACATTTGACTGGCTGTTTCTGCCGTGACATACAATCAGCGATCAACGGTGAGGCGACCTTTTTAGGGCCAGCGCAGTTTTCACATCCCTGTTTCGGAACTATGAATGCGAAGCGTTGGCTTGCATTTGCAGCACTACACCAAGTGATTCACCGACGGCAGGTTCAGAAAATTATCGTCATGCTGGGAATCACTTGATCCCCGAATACGGGGCACACTAGGTGCCACTAGGGTGGTTGCCTGGCGGGTCTTTTTGTTCCCCGTCTGCCTTTGAAATGTCAAGTTGTTGGTTGTGTGCCGATTGTTAGGGCAGGCCAGCGTTATTGTTTAACACGACAACGCAGCAGGCGATCAGGTTTCTGGAGAAAGGCGACGGTAAGCCTGTTTTGATTGCCGATAATAGGTGTAGGGCTTGGGAATCGCCCGGCTAATTTGGCGGATTAATTTGGAAGGATTCAAACGATGGCATTAGGTGATGATCCTATTTTGTGGATTGGCTTTGGAATCGCATTCATTGCATTTTCGGTAAGCTTGATTATTGGAATCAGGTTGTTCCAAAAGAGTAAGAGATCGAAGGGACTGGTTTGTTCTCTTCTTACTTTCAGTTTGTTTCTATGTACCGCTTGGGTGGGAATTGAAATCCTGAGAGACGGCAGCCTCGATGCGATGGAAAATGATCCTCAATGGTTGGCAGACCAAGAAATGCTTGAGGGACTGGAAGACCTGGAATTCGATATCGAATTTTAATCTCGAAGTTTTCCGTTGAGTTGAATCATGAATTCACGCAGTTTGAGTGGGAAAAGTGTTCTAAAACATTTCACTCAACTGCTGGGTCGTGAGAATCGGGATTTCCAATCGAGCTGCTTTTTCACTTTTGGAACCGGACCCGGGGCCGGCCACGAGATAGTTCGTCTTTTTGGATACGCTACTAACGCACTTTCCCCCTCGCGATTCCACTTCTTTTTCCCAGTGTTTCTTTCCCTCTGGGAATCCACCGCTAAAACAGAATGTCTTTCCGGACAGCTTTCCTTCGGAAACGGTAGTTGTCGGTTCGACGAACTTTAAAAGTGCGTCGATGTCATTTTGGTGAGCTGCGAAAAATTCTGTAATCGCAGTAGCCGTAATGGAACCAATGTCGTCTACAAGTTCGAGTTCTTCAATCGTTGCAGTGCGTATCTTTTGGAAGGAACCGAAATGGTCGGCAAGGGCTTTGCCGGCGGATTTACTGGCCGATTCTATTCCAAAGGAAGCAAATAGTTGCCAGAGCGGAACTTCCTTTTTTGTTCGAATTGCTGAATGAATGGCTTCTTCGAGAACGTCGTTGGTTAATTTATCGGGTGCCGGAATCATCTGAATGGCCGCCACCGCGAGGGTTGCCTGACGGCGGGTCAAACCAGAACTCATGGTGCTGTCGATATCTAATTGATAAAAATCGGCCGGCTTGGTGACTAAGCCACTCTCGAATAATTGAGTGACCCGACTTTCACCAAGTCCAAGGACTCCAAACGTCGCGAGGAAATAACAAAGCGTACTGATGTTTTGTGCGGGGCAGTCCGGATTGGTACAGATGAGTTCCAGCATTTCATCCGTTCCACCTGTTTGAAGTTTGGTCGGGCTAGTGCATGACGGACAGGCTTCTGGGAAATTCGGTTTGCCTTGGCCATCAATTACCTTGATCACCTTCGGAATGATCTTGCCGGCTTTTCTGACTGCGATCTTTGAGCCAATCGTGATTTGGTTTCGCTCCATAAATCCAGCGTTATGGAGAGTCGCGCGAGAGACGTTGGTTCCCGCTAAACGGACCGCTTCAAAAACCGCAACGCTGGTCAGTTTTCCAGTTCGACCAGTCTGCCATTCGATTGCTTTGATTGTTGGAGTCGCTTCCTCTTCTCTAAATTTCCAGGCAATTTTTCCTTTCGGGTTTCCAGTGAGTGGGTCGCCATGTCGTCCCAGTTGTTCCTGTTGCCCAAGGTTGTTGACTCCAATGATTACGCCGTCGACTTCGAAATCAAGTTTCGAAATATTATCTTCCAGTATCTTCAAGTCTTCGAACCGAAAAAGCTCAGCCTTGATGTAAGGTACCCCGAGTACCGTTTGGCAAAATTCGTACCGACCGGTTTCAGTCTGGTAGGGAGGGTTGGCGAGTCCTTCGATGCTGTACGCAACAAAACTCAACCGCATGCGTTTGGTCTTTTCGGGGTTTTTAAATTGCCGAATTCCACCCGCCGTATGGTTTCTTGGATTGGCTCTAAGTTTTTCACCTGTGAGGGTGAGGGCTTTTTGAACTTTCTTAAAATCTGATAATTTGCAGATTAACTCTCCACGGATCGAGCATGTGACTGGTTCAGGCAAAACCGCAGGAATGCCGTCAACATATTGTACCTGTTCGGTAACGTCTTCTCCGTTAATTCCGTCTCTTGGTCGTAAACCCGCACGGATCAAATTTCCATTTTCGTAATAGATTGCGATGGCTACGCCGTCCAGTTTGTACGTTTGGTAGAAAAACGACTCTGGATACGAAATCGGTTCTTCTTTGTAAGACTTACCTTTAATTGTTAGGGCGACTTGCTCAACTTCAGGGGATTCAGTTGAGGCGACTGTTTTGGATATCCATTTAAATAACTGAGTCTCCTGCGTCTCTAGATTTTCGTGGCTCGCCTTTTCGATCGAAGTCATGGGTGGGTCGTGGACGACTTTTAAATTCGTTGAAACGAATTCAGAGGCCGTCGCGGTGGCAAATAGCTCCGAAGTTGGATGCTGTTCCTGAAGTTGACGCCGGAGGTCATCATAATGGCTATCTGAGACAGGTTCATTTGTGTCGGGGTGTACGCAATCGAGACCTTGTTCGTAGAGAGTATCGAGGTGACTGATGATTCTCTCGAGTTCGTCAGCGGTGGTTTCATCTGAAGGCAGGAGGAGTGGTTTCTGGATTGACTTTTTTGCCATTGAGTGCTTTCGAACCGTTGCTAAATTGTTCTGCGCTGTGTTTTATGGTTCGCTGCGTTGCAGC
>JAAHTH010000026.1_pt3 | contig 10455 bp, 10 predicted proteins | sample 6116091 | NCBI WGS metagenome assembly JAAHTH01 (sample SAMN13939990, study PRJNA603662) | sponge metagenome | isolation source: marine sponge | host: Mycale hentscheli | place: New Zealand | collected 2006
CCCTTTGCGTCCCCCCGCCCCCCTTCCCCCCTTTTCTTTTCCCTTTTTCCCCCCTTCCCTTTCCCACTATGCTTTTTTTAACGTCGGTAAACAGTTTACCGGGCATCCCTGTTACCTCTTTTAAATCAGGCAGATTAGATTTAAAATCACTCATTTTAGGCTCCATTTAATGGGTATGATTATTTTTAGTATAGAACACTATGTTAGAATGAGCTATTTTTTGTAGAGGGAAGCAGTAATGACTGAACAATCAGATACATATGGAGAATTAGGACAAACTTCTTCGAGTGATATGACTTATAACCCGAAGCGATTATTTCCTATTTTACGTGCGCCCAAGAGAGAAGCGCTTCAGATGAATGCCCAACAGTTGCCTTTTATGGGGGTGGATATATGGAATCATTATGAAGTGTCTTGGTTAAATCACGTGGGTAAGCCTTGTGTTGCAATGGCGCGCATTATATATGATTGCGCCTCGCCTTATTTAATCGAATCTAAATCATTAAAGCTTTATTTTAATTCACTGAATCATACACATTTTGAATCACAAGCAGCACTCCAATTACAAATCAAAACAGACTTGAGTGTTTGCATTGAATCGGATGTACATATTGAATTGATGTCGTCAACTGATTGGGAGCGGCGTATAATAACGCCTCAATTCACAGGAGTCTGTGTGGATGATTTAGACGTTGCTTGTACGGCGTATGAAGTGGATTCAAATTTACTTCAAGTAGAAACCGAAGGTACAGTGGTTGAAGAAGTATTATGCTCTGATCTATTGCGTTCTAATTGCCCAGTGACGAATCAACCAGACTGGGGCAGCGTGCAAATCAGTTATCAAGGTCCGCGTATTCAGCCTGAAAGTTTTTTAAAATATATTGTTTCGTTTCGAAATCACCAGGGGTTTCATGAGCAATGTATTGAGCAGATTTTTATGGATATTCTCAAGCACTGTCATCCGAACAAATTAACCGTATATGGCAGGTACACCCGTCGTGGCGGCTTGGATATTAACCCGTACCGCTCAACAGAAGCGTTTGATTGGCAGGACACTGCGTTTAGATTAGATTTAATGCGTCAATAATTATAATAATTATTATTGATTATGGCTTAAATAATTAAATTATATAACGCACCAACACCTCGTAGCACTTGAACCAGCAACTGTTTTTTCTGTTTATTTGCTGCTGTTTGTAAATTATCACGCGCTTTAACAGGCTCGTGATTTGCACTGACAATCACGTCTCCTGGGCGAAGGCCTGCACGCCAACCGGCACTGTTTTCAGAAGCCCCGACGATTTGAACCCCTGTAATATGGCCATGTAAGGGTGAATCTTGTTCAAAATCTCGCAAAGATAAGCCATATAAAAAAGGATTAGCCGCTTGCATGGCTTGCTCTTGCTTTTTAATGTCGGTAACGGTTGCTGTGAGCGTTAAATCTTTTCCGTTGCGCTTGATGAGCATTTTGGCATTACTGCCAGCCCGCAAGAGGCTCGTGGTGGTTTTTACCTGGCTCGCTTGTGTGATGTTTGTCTCGTTAATTTTTGTAATAATATCGCCTGATTTTAAGCCCGCTTTTTCGGCAGGAGAATCCGTGTTCACTTGAGCAATTAAAGCCCCTTTTAAATCTTCAGGATAACCCATTGCTTGTGCAAGTTCAGGGGTTAGATGCTGCACAAAAACGCCCATTAAACCGCGATGAATGGAGCCATACTTGATTATTTGTTGTGCAACGTCTGTTGCCATATTAATAGGAATTGCAAAGCCAATGCCAACATTGCCACCATGAAGTGAAATAATGGCAGTATTAATCCCAATGAGTTCGCCTTTTGTGTTGACCAAGGCACCACCTGAACTGCCAGGGTTAATGGAAGCATCTGTTTGAATGAACTTCTCAATGCATTCAGTATTTAAATCGCTACGTTGTTTTGCACTGACAATACCAAACGTTGCTGACTGGCTATTACCAAAACTATTCAGCCCAAAAGGGTTACCAATTGCCATCACAAAGTCACCGACCTCTGTTTTATCAGAATTACCAACAGGCAGGCTTTTTAAGTTTTTGGCATCAATTTTAAGTACGGCAACATCGGTTGCACTGTCACTGCCAATAATACGGGCTTTAAGGCGCCGACCATCGTTTAAAGTAATCGTAACAATCGTTGCATTTCGAATGACATGATCATTGGTTAAAATAATACCGTGTGTGGGATCAATAATAACGCCTGAGCCAATGCTTTGGAATCGTCGGGGCTCATCACTATTTGGCATGTCTTGTCTTGGACCAGGGCCCTGTTGTCCATGGGGTGTATTTTCATCAGGGGATAGAGGGATATCGTTCGGAATAACGCCCTGTACGGCAACGTTAACAATGGCAGGCACGACTTTTTTGAGTACAGGTGCAAGCGTTGGCGTTGGCTCTGCTGGTGCTTCAGCAAATAGGGTGGATGAAAATAAAAGTGCAAGCAGTGTAATACGTAAAATGCGAACCATATGATTAACCTATTTTATTTTTATGATGAATTAGGATGAATGAAACCAAATCAGTGAGATTATTCTACCCGTTTGTTTTGCTCTGCGGTAGGAGTAAAATTTACTTTCTTCTTCAAAAGTACAAGCATTCGAATAATAAATATGCTCTAGATTTTTATGATTTAAAATTAATGTAGCTATGTGAACCAGATCTCCAAAATATTGATTGGGTGTTTTTGCTGCGTAAAAAGCTGTGTGCGTGTCAGGATATTTTTTAATAAAAGCATCACGCACTTCAGAGCCAACTTCAAAGCAGTTTTTGCAAATGGCAGGGCCTGTCCATGCCATGAGGTGCGCTGGATTTGTTGTAAGTTTTAAGAGTGTGTTTTCGATAATACCATTCAATAAACCACGCCAACCTGCATGAATGGCCGCAATTTCAGTGCCGTCTGCGTTACAAATTAAAATAGGCAGACAGTCTGCTGTTTTGATTGCAAGTGGGTGTATGATGTTTCGACTGATGCAGGCATCAGCTTCTCGCAGTGAGTCTGATTGAACATCGACGCAGAGATTACTATGAGTTTGTTTTAACCAAATAGGCTCTGCGGGTAAATCCAAATCTTTTTTGATATCTGAAAAACCTTCAGGATAAGTGACAGTGAGTGCCTGGATATGCTGAGGTGCAGGCCAGTTGGCTTTTAGATAATAAGCAGATTGCATAGCTTGGTTGGGTCCAAAATATGGTGTTAGGTTTTGAAAGCATTATGAAAGCGAGTAAAAAAGTCAAGTGTGTTTGGCGTTGTCTAAAGCATCAAGTAAGGCTTGAAAGTCATCGGGTAATGGTGCTGTAAAGCTGAAAGGGGTCTGCGTGATGGGATGCATAAAACTTAAAGTTTCGGCATGCAAAGCTTGACGTTTAAAATTTAAAAATAACTCACGGGCATGGTCATCTAATTTTTTAGGGTGTTTGGGTCTGCCACTATACAACGTATCACCTAAAATTGGATGATGAATATGTGCCATGTGCACACGAATTTGATGTGTTCGGCCGGTCATGAGTTTTAAATTAAGCAGGGTTGCATGGGCTACGGGATAGTGCTTTTTAATGCTATAGCTTGTAATCGCTTCTTTACCACCGGTGCACACAGCCATTTTGATGCGATGTCGTGGATGGCGGCCATAGCCTGTTGTCAGTGTATTACCGCCTACAATATGACCCTGTACCAGTGCAATATAATGCCGGTCGATTTCACGGGCTTGCATTTGTCGAACCAATGCAGTGTAAGCTTCGAGGGTTTTACCGACCACTAATAATCCCGTCGTATCTTTATCGAGGCGATGCACAATGCCTGCACGTGGGAGTTGATTCAGACTGCTATCGTGATGCAATAAGGCATTCACTAAAGTGCCTGATGGGTTACCTGCGCCTGGATGTACGACAAGTCCTGCGGGTTTATTAATAACCAGCAGGGCATCATCTTCAAAAACAATGTCTAAAGCAATGGCCTCGGGCTTTAGTTGCTCGGTTTGAGGCAAGGGCACTTCTGGTGGGCGATTTAAGATGATTGTTTCGCCGCCTTTCAGTTTTACTTTAGGTTTTAAGTGTTCTTGGTTAATGCTAATAAAACCAGCTTTTAGCCAAGTGGTGAGCTGGGCACGTGAAAACGCGGGCATGAGCACCGCGAGCACGCGGTCTACGCGTTCGCCAGCTAAATACTCAGGAACTATAAAATGCTCTGATTCTGGATTAGACACAAGCAGGCTCGTGGGTCACAAGGCGACCTCGTAGTGAGTTTGGTTGTGCTTCTGTGACATCAATATTGACAAATTGGCCTTGTAAATTTTTAGGACCATCAAAATTAATCACTCGATTGCATTCTGTCCGACCTGCCCATTGTTCGGGGTTCTTTTTGGAGGGGCCTGTGACGAGCACGCGATGGGTACTTCCGACCATGGCAGCGCTGTAGCGCGTTGCTTGGAGCAGTAAGCGATCTTGCAATATTTTAAGTCGCTGTTTTTTGACTTCCATCGGGGTGTCATCAGGTAGATTGGCAGCAGGGGTGCCTGGTCGCGCACTAAAAATAAAACTAAATGATAAGTCAAAGCCAATTTCATGGACTAAATTCAGTGTGTCCTCGAAGTCTTGCTCGGTTTCGCCAGGAAACCCAACAATAATATCTGTAGACAGTCTAATATCTGGGCGCACTTTACGTAGTTTTCTTATTTTTGATTTAAACTCCAGTGCGGTATAACCACGCTTCATAAGGCCAAGAATACGGTCAGACCCACTTTGGACGGGTAGGTGCAAGTGATTAGCCAGTTCCGGCACTTCATCGAATGCATTAATTAAATTATCTGTGAATGCGAGTGGGTGTGAGGTGGTAAATCGAATTCTATCTAAGCCTTCAATGGCTGAAATATATTGAATCAATAACGCTAAATCAGCGGTTTCACCTTCATGCATGAGGCCTTGATAATCATTTACATTTTGACCCAGCAAATTAATTTCACGGACGCCTTGTTTCGCGAGCTGGTAGCATTCAGTTAATACATCATCGAAGGGTCGGCTGATTTCTTCACCACGTGTATAAGGCACGACACAGTAGCTACAATATTTACTGCAACCTTCCATAATCGAAACAAAAGCAACAGGGCCTTCAGCACGAGGTGCGGGTAAGTGATCGAATTTTTCGATTTCAGGAAAAGAAATATCAACAACTGGTTTTTTAGTTTGCCAATGCTCTTCAAGCATTTGTGGTAAGCGATGTAAGGTTTGAGGGCCAAAAACCAAGTCAACCAGGGGTTCGCGCTTAATAATATCTTTACCTTCTTGACTGGCTACGCAACCACCCACGCCAATCACCACGTGAGGATTATTTTGTTTGTATCGTCGCCACTGACCTAATTGAGAAAATACTTTCTCTTGTGCTTTTTCTCGAATCGAGCAGGTATTGAGTAAAATAACATCGGCTTCGAGTAGGTTATCTGTTTTTTCGAGGCCATGAGCATGGCGTAATACATCTAGCATTTTAGATGAATCATATTCGTTCATCTGACAGCCATTGGTTTTGATAAAAAGTTTTTTAGGCATGAGAAAAAGCTTAAATTAAAGCGTGGGATGATAACAGTTTGTCATATTCTTGTCTATTGGAGAGTGTCCGATATTAATATGGATACTGGGGTCCAAATATATCAATAGCCCTTATAGAGCAAATAATAACTAATATGGTTGCTAAGTGATCAATAAAAACTATAATTCACAAAAACAACACATCTTTTTTAAGGGGTTTCGTTATGTTTACGGAAGAAGAGGTAAAAGATTTATATGATTACGCAAATCATCAAGGGGAATATACATTTGAAGGTATGGTCAGAGATCCAAATTCGGCTTTTGCTTTTTCATGCATGTCAATAGAAGACAAAATAACTAAAAATATGGCAGACAGTGAGGAGTTTATCCGTATGTATGTAGCTCAAGGGCCTAATGGTCCAGATATACTTCAGCATCTCACCGATAGGCTGAAGGATGATGAACCTTTTGTTCGTTCATTATTAAGGGCGAATGGTTACGATTTTAGCTTTGTCTCTGATAGATTAAAAAATGATCGAAAATTTGTCCTCGATGCTGTTAGGCGTAATGGCTTAGCACTTAAATCAGCTTCTACTGAATTACGAAGCGATCGAGAAATTGTCCTGACGGCAATAGAACATGATGTTAAAGCAATTCGCTTTGTTGAGGATAAAGAAACTGTTCTTAGCGTCATAAAGAAAAACGCTAATCAACTGGCATCTGTCTCTCCCGCATTAAAAAATGATAAAGAAATTGTCCTTACGGCAATAAAACAAAATGCCAAAGCAATTCGCTTTGCCTCTTTGTCGTTACGAGAGGACAATGACTTTATCCTAACGGCAATAGAACAAAACGCTCATGTACTTCGGTTTCTCCCTCCTGAGTTAAAAAATGACCGAAACTTTATCCTTGCGGCAGTAATGAAAAATCCTCAGTCATTTCAGTTTGCAGATACGTTTAAAAACGATTTTGAAATTGCCATGATAGCAGCTAAAAAACATCCAAATACATTAAAATATGCTACAGAAAATGTAAGTGATAAATATAGAGTCTTCATAGCAAGTCTATTAGTTAAAGACAAACTTCCGGGTGACGTCAACGACCCTGGAATTCAACCATATATGAGAAAAGAGCTCTTAGAATATTTACAGGGACCTGATACCGAGGATACTTTAGGTGATTTTTTATCCCAATCAGCTGAAGAAGAGGTCTCAGCAGGTAGGGCTGCTTCTCCTGATGAGACCTCTGAACAACCACATAGCAAACGATATAAGCAGGAGCTTGTTGCTATGTTCAATCCGAGAGTAACAACGTCTCATCAAATGAGTGATGACACGGATGATCCAGAAGAGGAAATAGCAGCAGCACTCGTTATCGTTCAAGGCAATGGTTTATTGCTTTCAGAGCTAAGTGATAGCTTAAAAAATAATAAAAGCATAGTGCTTGCAGCAGTTCAACAAAATGGTTTAGCAGTTCAGCATGCTTCTGAACCACTAAGAGGAGATGAAGAGGTTATTTTAGCTGCTTGCTCTCAGAATAAATCAGCAGAAGCCCATATTCTCAGGATTGATCCTGATCAGGCAAGCTGTAGGATTAGTTAGAGGTTGCGCTCATTTTACGGTCTACGTGCTGTCGCTTGTTTCTGAGCAGCATTTTTTGGCGCTAAAGGTCTATATTGCATCGTGCGTGTTATAGGGATTGATTTTTGATCTGAAAATATGATATAAATACGCCGATTTTAACGACACACACGGTTCGTCACATCATGCGGGGTCCCCAAAAAAAGGGGTGTATGGTGGGAGTCGTGGAGGCCTAACCCTGGAGAGAAAACAATGGCTGTAAGTATGAGAGAACTGCTTCAAGCAGGTGCACATTTTGGGCACAGAACCCGTTATTGGAATCCCAAAATGGAAGAGTATATTTTTGGTTCCCGTAACAAAATTCATATTATTAATCTTGAAAAAACATTGCCGATGCTGAAAGACGCTGAAAATCATGTTGGGCGTTTAGCATCTAACCATGCAAAAATTTTGTTTGTTGGCACGAAGCGTGCGGCACAAGATTCAATTCGTGAACATGCAGTCCGTTGTGGCATGCCTTATGTTGATCATCGTTGGTTAGGCGGTATGCTCACCAATTATAAGACTGTTCGTCAGTCTATTTTTCGTTTGAAAGAATTAAAGAAAATGCGTGAAGAAGGCAAATTTGAAGGCATGATTAAAAAAGAAGCCTTAATGCTGACCCGTGAACTTGAAAAACTAGATCGCAGCTTAGGTGGAATTGAAGATATGGCGGGCTTGCCTGATGCCTTATTTGTCGTTCGTGCTGGTATTGAACATATCGCAGTTGAAGAAGCACGACGTTTAAAAATTCCAGTGATTGGTGTTGTTGATACCAATAACGATCCGGATAATATTGATTATGTTATTCCTGGAAACGATGATTCAATGCGTGCTGTTGATATGTATGTGCGTACAATAGCGGATGCGATTGTTGATGTACAAGAAGGCGATACAACACGAAACCTAGATGATTCTGATTTTGTAGAAGTCTCTGATGAAAAACCAGCGGCTGCTAAAAAACCAGCTAAATCAGCTGCGCCTAAAGCTAAAGTTGAAACGAAAAAAGAAAGCATTGCAGAAAAAGCAGCAGCGCCCAAAGCAGAAGCTAAAAAAGCCGAGCCTAAAAAAGCAGCAGCGCCTAAAAAAGCAGCAGCGCCTAAAACAGAAGCTAAAAAAGCCGAGCCTAAAAAAGCAGCAGCACCTAAAGCAGAAGCTAAAAAAGCCGAGCCTAAAAAAGCAGCTAAATAAGCACATCAATATGATATGTAGGGCGGTTTTATACCGCTCTTTTTTGGAGAATCAATATGTCAATTACTGCAGCTATGGTGAAAGAGCTACGTGAACGCACGGGCGCACCTATGATGGAGTGTAAAAAATTTTTAGTGGCAACCGATGGTGACATGGAAAACGCCATTCTTGAATTGCGAAAATCAGGTCAAACTAAAGCGGATAAAAAAGCAGGTCGTGTGGCATCAGAAGGCGTGATTGTCTTTTCTGCATCGGATGATGCTCGTCGTGCCGTATTGGTTGAAATTAATAGTGAGACTGATTTTGTTGCGCGCGATTCAAACTTTATTGATTTCGCAAAACAAGTTGCTACTGCAGCGCTTGCTTGTGGTTCAACTGATGTAGAGGCGGTTTCAAACATGTCTCTATCTGAAGGAACGGTAGATGAAGCACGCCGTGCTTTGATTGCCAAAATTGGCGAAAACATACAAATTAGACGTATTGCATTTGTTGCGTCTGAAGAAGCGATTGGTGGTTACTTACATGGTTCACGTATTGGTGTCTTGGTGACCATGAAATCAGGCACAGAGGCATTGGCGAAAGATTTAGCCATGCATATTGCGGCCAGTAAGCCATTGGTCGTGAGCACAGAGCAAGTGCCTGCTGAAGAAATTCAACGTGAGCGTGAAATTTTTGTTGCACAAGCACGTGAAAGTGGTAAACCAGATGCGATTATTGAAAAAATGGTTGATGGACGAATTAAAAAGTTTTTAGCTGAAGTGAGTTTGTTAGGGCAACCTTTTGTTAAAAACCCAAACCAAACAGTGGCTGAGTTGCTTAAAGAAAAAAATGCGGAAGTGCTTTCATTTACACGAATTGAAGTGGGTGAAGGGATTGAGAAAAAAGAAGATGATTTTGTGGCAGAAGTGATGTCACAGGTTCGCGACGCATGAGTGATACCACTAAGACACCTTTGAAGTATAAGCGCGTACTCCTGAAGTACAGCGGTGAAGCACTGATGGGGAATGTCTCGTCAGGGATTGATCCCAAAGTGTTAGATAAAATGGCAAAAGAAGTGGCTGAATTAATTGCCATGGGTGTTGAAGTGGGTATTGTGATTGGCGGTGGTAATTTGTTTCGTGGTAAAGCTTTGTCTCTGGCAGGACTTGGTCGTGTGACAGGGGATCACATGGGTATGCTTGCTACGGTGATGAATGCATTGGCTTTACGTGACGCTTTTGAGCGAGCAAACCTTTCTGCACGTGTGATGTCAGCCATTCCTATTTCAGGTTTGGTTGATTCATATCATCATAGAAAAGCCATGAAACACTTGTCTGAGAAGCAAGTTGTTATTTTTGCAGCTGGCACAGGCAATCCTTTTTTTACAACCGATTCTGCTGCATGCTTACGTGCTATAGAAATGAAAGCGGATGTTGTTTTAAAGGCCACAAAAGTTGATGGTATTTACTCAGATGATCCACATAAAAATCCAGATGCAAAACGATATGATACATTAACGTATCATGAGGTCATTACTAAAAAACTGCAGGTCATGGATTTAACGGCCATTTGTTTATGTCAAGATTATCATTTGCCGTTACAAGTGTTTGATATGACAGCGCCTGGCGTTTTAAAGCGTATTATTGAAGGCGAATTGATTGGAACCGTTGTAGGAGAATAACATGAGCGATGATATTAAGCAGGATGCAGAAGTACGGATGCAAAAGGCCGTTGAATCACTTCGGCATGAAATGTCAAAGATAAGAACGGGCCGTGCGAGCCCTGCTTTGCTTGATCATGTTCGGGTTGATTATTATGGTAACCCAACGCCATTGAATCAGGTGGCCAATGTCACGGTTTCAGATGCACGCATGTTATCTGTTGTGCCTTTTGAAAAAACGATGATGCCAGTGATTGAAAAGGCTATTTTAAATTCTGATTTAGGTTTAAATCCATCACCATCTGGCAATATGATTCGTGTACCTATGCCGCCTTTAAGTGAAGAGCGTCGTAAAGAAATGATTAAAGTTGTCCGTGCAGAGGCAGAGCAAGGTCGTGTCTCTATACGCAATGTTCGACGTGATGCAAATCAGCAGTTAAAAGATTATGTCAAAGAGAAAT
>JAAHTH010003585.1_pt1 | contig 10455 bp, 8 predicted proteins | sample 6116091 | NCBI WGS metagenome assembly JAAHTH01 (sample SAMN13939990, study PRJNA603662) | sponge metagenome | isolation source: marine sponge | host: Mycale hentscheli | place: New Zealand | collected 2006
TTGCGCACCGCTTCCAGACCTTTTAAGACCTTTATTTGCGATGAGCCGTAATCATCCTCTTCAGTCATACTATTTTCTCTTTTAACACACCGGATTATTTTTCCACTTTCTGAAAATTTCCGCGTTCCACGTGGAACACATTCATTGTTTTTTCAATAGGAAGGACTTCACTTTCCTCTGTTGAAGTCAGAAAGACCTGGCTCCCGTAAAGCTCTAATAACGATAGCATCTCCTCTCTGGCAAAATTATCCAATTCAGCCGCGTAATCATCTATTAAAAAAACTGCTTTTTCTTTATTTATTAGCTCATACGTTTTCGCCTGCGCAAGCAATACAAAAGTAACAAATTTCTTTATTTGTCCACGAGAGTAAACCTGTGATAAGCGATGACCTTCTGTTAAAAAGCTAATATCCGCCTTATGCGGGCCATATCGGGTATATCCTAATACTCGGTCCTTCTCTCTTTCCTTATCTAGATATTCTGTTAACTCAACACCCTCAGCATCTCCATTTTTAAAACTAATTTCTGGCACAGATGGAAAACCATCTTTTACAACTAATATCACTTGTTCCTGAAGTTTTTTTATAAACTTTTGACGATGACTGCTGAGAACATCTGCTGTAATTACCATACTGCTTTCCCAACTACTTATTTCCTGCTTACTACACCCCTGTTTAAGTAATATATTTCTATTTCTTAAGGCTTTCTGATAAGCCCTCCAATCTTGAAGATAAGTTGGTTCCACGTGAAACATTGCCCAGTCCAACCAATGTCGTCTATATTTAGGGGAGCCTGTTACCAGTATATGGCTATCAGGCGTAACCACCACTAAAGGAATATTACTGGCCTGGCTGGAAACAGTTTTAACAGGGTTTCCATTATATTTGATTAGGGTGCTGCCGTGACTCTTCTCAATACCTGTGGAAATGCTAGCGCTGCTGTTATTTTTAAGGTTTGCAACTATTTGTAATGAGTCCTTACTGTGTTTAATTACATCTTTTATTCTAGGCGTCCGAAATGATTTACCTCGGGCCAATATATGCATTGCTTCCAGTAAAGCTGTTTTACCGCTGGCATTAGGACCTAAAACCAAATTTAAGTGGGCGTCAGGTTCTATGTGTATATCTGTAATATTACGAACATTAGTTACCCTTAAAGACTCAAATAACATTAAAGGCGCATAGGCATTACAACATATTTACATCTAGACTCTCCATCAGGTAGCACCAGACAACTACTATTGGGATCAGAGACAGTTAAAATCACTTTATCTGTTTTTATTATTCCCAGGGCATCCAGTAAGTAGGAAACATTAAAGCCTATTTCCATATCCGTTCCATCATAACCAACATCCAGTTCTTCTTCCGCTTCTTCTTGTTCAGGGTTGTGAGCAAGAGCCCTAAGTTTATCTTTTTCCAATAAAATTCTAACACCTCTATATTTTTCGTTAGACAAAATTGAAGCCCTTGTAAGACTTTGTTTTAACTGCTCTCTGTCTGCCAAAATAGGTGCGTTTCCTTCTTCAGGAATCACTCTTGTATAGTCTGGAAATTTCCCATCAATTAATTTACTAGTAAAACGTAAGTCGGCCCAGCCAATTTTTATATGATTAGTACTAACCTGTACGCTCATATTTTCATCGCTGTCTTGAGATAGTCGCAGTAGTTCAAGCACCCCTTTTCTTGGAACAATAATCTGCACTTTTTCGGTAAGATCTGTCTTTAAATCAGTATCACATAAAGCAAGTCTATGACCATCTGTAGCGACAGCCCTCAATTTTTCCCCATCTAACTCAAGTAATAGTCCGTTTAAATAATAACGAACGTCTTGCTGTGCCATCGCGAACGACGTTTTATCCAATAGAGATCTAAAGGTTTTCTGTGCTATCTCGAACTCTACTACTGACTCAATACCTTCTACTAACGGGAATTCCTGGGCAGGTAGTGTAGACAGTGTAAATCTACTCTTTCCAGAAGTTACCTGCGCCTTATCCCCTTTAATACTGACACTAATTTCAGCATCATTAGGGAGGGCCCTGCAAATATCCAACAATTTTCTAGCTGGAAGCGTTGTTTCTCCATCAACACCTACAGCTTGATTTAAAGTGGCAATTAACTCCACTTCCATATCAGTACCGGTAAGAGTCAATGAGTTTTGTTTAGCACTCAACATTAAATTAGAAAGAATGGGTAAGGTCTGTCTTCTCTCTATAACACCATTAACTATTTGTAATCCAGGAAGTAATTCTTCCCTTTTAATAATAAATTTCATTTTATAAACCTTATTATTACTATTATTAGATCTGTTGATATGTGGGTAAGTCTTTTATTTCCTTTATAATCAATATATTACCTTTTTATAAATTACGCTATTAAGGTATGTGTATTGTATTAAGGCTGTTAATTAAAGTGGATTTTACTTAATAAATTTAGTTTATGTTTTTTTATTCACAGCTTGAATACACTATCTCGTTAATATACTGGAAAGATTTTTGTAATCCTCTTCGATCTTTTGATCTTGTAATTGAAGTTCTGCTATTTTTCGACAGGCGTGGATAACTGTAGTGTGATCCCTTCCTCCAAAAGCATCACCTATTTCAGGTAAGCTGTGATTTGTGAATTCCTTTGCCAAGGTCATCGCTATTTGTCTTGGTCTCGCAATTGAACGACTTCGTTTTTTAGATAAAAGATCGGCTACTCTAATTTTAAAATACTCTGCTGTGGTTTTCTGAATATTATCGATTGTTACCTGCTTGTCCTGTAAAAGTAATAAATCCTTTAGTGCCGAATGAGTAAAATCAAGGGTAATAGGAGATCCAGTCAAATTGGAATTTGCGACTACACGATTAAGAGCTCCTTCCAGTTCTCTGACATTGGAGCGAAAGCGTTTAGCAATAAAAAAAGAAACATCATCAGGTAAATGGATATTTGCCAGAGCAGCCTTCTTTTTAATAATAGCAACCCTGGTTTCAAGTTCAGGTGGTTCAATTGCCGCGGTTAAACCCCACCCAAAACGTGATTTAAGTCTTTCTTCCAGGCCATTTACTTCTTTAGGATACCTGTCACATGTAAGGATAATCTGGTGTTGGCCTTCGAGCAGAGCGTTAAATGTATGAAAAAACTCTTCTTGAGATCTTTCCTTGCCAGCAAAGAATTGAATATCATCTATTAATAACGCATCCAGGGAGCGATAGTAGCGTTTAAATTCATTAATAGCGTTATGCTGCAGAGCTCTCACCATATCTGCTACAAAGCGTTCAGAATGAAGATAAACAACATTCGCCTCTGGTTTTTCACTCAAAATAGCACTACCAACAGCCTGCATTAAATGTGTTTTACCTAAACCAACACCACCATAAATAAATAGAGGGTTATATGCGTTACCAGGGTTTTCAGCCGTTTGCATTGAAGCCGCCCTGGCAAGCTGGTTAGATTTACCTTCAACAAAACTATCAAAGGAAAAGTTAATATTGAGATTACTGGATTTACGCTGAACTACTTTATTTTTAGGTGTTATAGGAGGCTTAGACGGAGTATTCGTTTTCGCTATATTGGTTAATTGATTACCCACTTCTATTGTAACTGAGTACTCACTACCATTAGATAGGGATTTTATAATTTGTCTAATCTGATCCAGGTACTGCTCGTTTATCCAGTCCTGAACAAAACGATTTGGAGCATAAAGATGAACAGAATTTTGTTCTTCGACCGCCTGCAGTGGGCGTATCCAGGTATTATATTGTTGTGGAGAGAGTTCACCTTCGAGGCGTTCAATGCAAGACTTCCAAACCGACATAGCCAAAAATAAACCCCTGAGTCGAGCCAATAAATTGTGTATAAGATTCGGCGAGTGTATACCTGTTCTATACACTTATCCACAAAGCTGGCTTGATTAAAGTAAAGGTATAAATTGACAATATAGACTCTCGGCAAGTAAGATGAGCGGCTTTTTTCAACACTACATAAGTAATTGTAAATATAGGTTTTAATAATAATGAAGCGCACATATCAACCAAGCAATCTTAAGCGCAAGCGCAACCATGGATTTCGTGTTCGAATGCGGACTAAGGCCGGACGACAAGTAATTAAGGCACGAAGAGCAAAAGGCAGGAAAAGGTTGTCAGCATAAATTGCAGGTGTCCCATCGAGCCACGGCATTTCCCAAAACATTTAGACTGACCACAGCCGCAGAATACCGAAAGGTTTTTGATTCTGCGTATCGCTCTATAGACAATGGCTTTCTCATGCTGGCCAGAGAAAATACTCAAAACATTCCCCGCTTGGGTTTGGCTATATCAAAAAAACATCTGCGTTTGGCCGTACAGCGGAACAGGATAAAAAGACTAATAAGAGAAAGCTTCCGACTTCACCAGGAAGAATTGACAGGCTTAGATATAGTTGTGTTAGCACAAAAACGAACTTTGAAAAAAAGTAATAATGAGTTAATACAATCAATGGAATTGCACTGGAAAAAAATAGTTAAATGCGCAAAATCCTGACAGGAGCAATTCGAATTTATAGATATTGTATTAGCCCTTATCTGGGCTGCAATTGCCGATATTATCCTTCTTGTTCTGCTTACTCTTTAGAAGCCGTCGAGAAATATGGTTCGATAAAAGGGCTTTGTTTAACAATCCGTCGAGTTTGTTCTTGTCATCCGTTTCACAACGGCGGCTACGATCCCGTTCCCTGAGCTATAAATTATGGAAACAAAGCAATTTATTCTTGTCCTGGCGTTAAGTTTGGTTTCTATGATGTTGTGGCAAGCATGGGAGAAGGATTACGGTGAGCCTGTAACACCGTCTACACATAAGCCGACAGTGACGCAACAAGAGAGCGATACACCCAACATTCAATTAACTGAAGAATCCACAGAGTCAACTCCGATATATAATTCACCTGAAGAATTCACACCAGTTAAAACAAAACAAGAAGAACCCGATCAATCTCTGATTGTTAAAACCGATTTGTTGTATCTGGAAATTAGCCCCAGAGGCGGAGGCATTCAAAAAGTAAAACTTTTAAACTACCCAATCGAGGCAGGCCATCCGGAAGATTCATTTGTACTGATGAACAACAGCCCAGAGTTGTTTTATATCACACAAGGAGGCTTGTTAAGTAAACAGCCAGCACCTACTCACGAAGATATATATTCAACCTCAAGCTTCAGTTACACATTACCGGAAGGCGAAGAAGTCATACGGGTTCCGTTAGTATGGACATCTAACAATGGTATAAAAGTAACGAAGATTTTTGAGTTTACTCGGGCGAGCAACCTGATCAAAATTCGCTATCTTATAGACAATGGAAGTAGCGAAAAATGGCAAGGGAGATCTTATCATCAAATAAAAAGAGCCTCTCCCAGTAACGGAGGCTACCTCATAAACACATACACTGGAGCCGTAATTTCCAGCCCGGAAGAACGTTATGAAAAAATTGATTTTGATGATATGCAAGATCAAAAACTGGAGAGTGACATCGTTAATGGCTGGGCAGCAATGCTACAACATTATTTCGTCACGGCGCTGGTGCCTGTCGACACAGATCAAGCTTATCGATACTACACAAAAGCCCTGGCGAATGAGCGCTATCTTATTGGAGCCATTACACCTTCATATCTTGCCGAGGCTGGAGAAAAAACAGAAGTTGTAGAGCAGATATATATTGGACCAAAGATTCTGCGGGATTTAGAGAAAATTGCAGAAGGCCTGGAGTTGACAGTAGATTACGGTGTCTTGTGGTTTATAGCCAAACCTTTGTTTCTTGTCTTGAACAAACTTCATGACCTTACTAATAACTGGGGTTGGTCCATTATCTTAGTGACAATAATCCTTAAAATAATATTTTTCCCACTCTCGGCGGCTGGCTATAAGTCGATGGCTAACATGCGAAGGGTACAGCCGCGCATGATGTCTATAAAAGACCGATATAAGGATGACAAGGCCAAACTCAACCAGGCCATGATGCAAATTTATAAGGAAGAGAAAATAAACCCCCTCGGAGGGTGTTTTCCCATTTTGGTGCAAATACCCGTTTTTATTGCGCTTTATTGGGTGCTTCTGGAAAGTGTTGAAATGCGGCAAGCTACATTTATCTTGTGGTTACAAGATCTATCCAGTGCTGATCCCTACTACGTTCTTCCCTTGCTAATGGGAATAACAATGTATGTGCAGCAAAAACTGAACCCCGCTCCAATGGATCCAGTACAGGCGAAAGTCATGTCCGTATTACCAGTAGCATTCACTATTTTCTTTGCTTTTTTCCCATCGGGATTGGTGCTTTATTGGGTAGTAAACAACATTCTCTCTATTGCACAACAATGGCAAATCACCCGCAGCATCGAACGAGCTGGCATCAACAACAATTCTTAAATATTATCGGTCGTAATGATCGAAAATAAAGAAACCATCGCAGCTATTGCTACCGCGCCTGGCAGGGGTGGTATCGGTGTAGTTAGAGTTTCCGGCCCACAGGCTTCAGATATTTACATATCAATCACTGGTGAAACACCTGTCGCCAGACAAGTTAAATATTGCCGCTTCAAGGATCCAGATGGTGTAATACTTGATAAAGGCCTCGCGCTCTTTTTTTCAGCGCCAGCGTCTTATACGGGAGAAGATGTGGTGGAACTCCATGGACATGGAGGACAGACGGTATTGAACATTATACTAAAACAGACCCTGTCCTTGGGAGCGAGATTAGCCAAGCCTGGCGAATTTACCGAAAGAGCATATCTAAACGATAAGCTGGATTTACTACAAGCCGAATCAATTTCAGATTTAATTAACAGCACATCAGAGCAAGCTGTGCGTAGTGCTATGCGATCTCTTGATGGAGAGTTTTCTAACAGTATTAATTTTCTTGTAGAGGAGCTAGTTAATATACGAGTTTTTGTTGAAGGTGCACTGGATTTTCCAGAAGAAGAAATTGACTTTCTAAGTGGTTCGGACATAAGGGAAAGGATTGAAAACTGTTTGTTACAGCTGGACAATATATTTTCCAGGGCATCTGAGGGTAGAGTATTGAGAGAAGGAATTAGTGTTGTTATCGTCGGATCACCTAATGTTGGAAAATCAAGTTTATTAAACGCGCTATCGCGCACGAACAAGGCAATAGTCACGGATCACCCAGGCACCACCAGAGATATAATAGAGGATTGTATTTTAGTAGATGGCTTACGTTTGAATATCATTGATACAGCTGGAATCAGAGAAACTGTTGACAGCGTTGAACTAGAGGGAATTAAGCGCGCTAAAAATGCAGCAGCAGAAGCCGATTTATTAATAGTGGTAAGAGAAGCTGTACCAATGAACAATGTTATTCAAAATGATTTAGAAGCTCGTTTACCAGCTGTATCGAACAGAATAATAGTCCATAACAAAATTGATTTGGTGGGCATAACGGCTCGGGCAAATAGCGAAAAAGATTCGACTCCTGAAGTTTTTTTATCAGCAAAAACCCATGAGGGAGTGGGCTTGTTAATAGAGCAAATAAAACAAGTCGCGGGCATAGTAAATTCAGGTGAAGATACTCTATCTGCCAGAACCAGGCATATCGAAGCGTTGGCACAGGCCCGAGAACAGGTTAAAAAGGCACTTGATGTAATTGAAAACAAAAAACCAGCTGCAGAACTGCTTGCTGAAGACTTACAACAGGCACATCAATACCTGGGACGAATAACGGGTGAGAGTTCAGCCGATGACTTGCTTGGCGAAATATTTTCAAGCTTTTGTATTGGTAAATAGAACTGATGTTACAAACACCTGCCGAAATAGAAAAAATATTGTTCATCACGCTAAGCTGCGTGGGTGATGTTGTGATGACAACGCCAGTCCTGCAGGCATTGCACCAACTCTATCCACATGCACGAATTGATATTGTCGCGGACAAACGTTCAGACATAATATTCAAACATTGCCCTTACAGAGGCGATTTTTATTACAAGCAAAAAAATAAGTTTTTACGAGGGGCTCCCGCACTCATTAAACAACTAATGGGCAGGAAGTACGATGTAATCGTTGATCTAAGATCAGATTGTCTTGCCTATCTACTAAAGGGCAGAAAACGTTATACAAAATGGGGCAGCGAAAGCTATGGATTACATGCAGTAGAATCCCTCATGGGAATTATTAGAAGTACTTTTGGAAACCAGCCAATACCAGCACCGCATATTTGGTTAAAAGAAGACAATATAGCTTTCGCAAAAAAACAATTAGATAATCTACCTGGAAGTAAAATATTGGCTATCGCTCCAGGCTGTGGCAGCCATAGGCCGGAAAAATACTGGCCGACCGAGCATTATGCAAAATTGATAAACCGAATGAATAGCTTTTTTGATGGTGTGCTTGTGCTTGGAGGGACGGGAGAGGGAAAACTGGCAAAGGACGTTACTAAAGATCTAAACGTCCCTTATATTGATATGTGTAGTAAAACTAACCTCCTGGAGGCCGCAGCTTTACTTCAACAATCTACTGCATTTGTTGGCAGCGACTCCGGTTTAGGTCATGTTGCAGCGGCAATGAACACTGCCACATTATCTTTTTTCAGTATGGCTGATCCTAAACGTTATGCACCATGGGGCGCATCCGCAACTTGCTTGATAGGTGACAATGATGACGCCAGGAATATTTCTGTAGCGGATGCTGAAGATAATCTTAAAAAGATTTGCCAATCTAGATGAAAATTACCCAGGTGATGTTAGCAAAAGGTTTCGGTGGAGCAGAACGCCTATTTGTTGATTTGTGTTTAACTCTGGCGGAATTTGGTGAAGATGTGCAGGCAATATGTGCTAAGGGCTCAGAGTCTGCGCAGATATTGGAACGCCATTCCCAGATTCAACTAAATACAATAAAAGTGTTTGGCACCTGGGATCCATTTTCACCAGGGAAAATTTGCCAATTGTTGCAGCTGCATAGGACCCAGGTTGTTCAGGCTCACCTGGCCCGCGGCGCCTATCTTGCCGGTAAAGCATGTAGAAACTTAGGTTTACCATTGGTGGTGACCACACATAATTACATAACTACCAACATCTAAACACATGTAACTGCTCTGATTCTACCAACTAAAGATCAATATGAATTTTATTTAAATAAACGAATTAATCACGAACAACTTAAGATAATTAAACATTTTTCACCAATCGAGGCAATTGATAACCCGTTCTTAAGTGATCCACCAATATTACGCATTGTTACTCTTGGCAGACTTGTAGAAAAGAAGGGTTTTCATATTCTATTAAGTGCTTTTGCAAAACTGCAGGAGAAGTCGGATCAGAGATGTGAGTTGCTAATTGGAGGCGCTGGACCTGAAAAGCAAAACTTGATGCTTCAAATCGATTCCCTCGGACTTAAGGAAAACGTAAGTCTCGAAGGCTGGATTGGAGACATAGAAGGGTTTTTGAAGGAGGCTAACCTTTTTGTATTACCATCACTGGACGAGCCTTTTGGCATAGTAGTATTGGAAGCGATGGCGCTAGGAATACCAATAGTTTCCAGCGATAGCAAGGGGCCAAAAGAGATTCTTGATGACGAGACGGCCTGGTTATTTAAGACTGGTGACGTTGATTCTCTTGCTCTCAAATTACAATTAGCGGTCGACGACCATGTGGAACGTTTTAGAAAAAGTGAAAATGCATTAAGAGTGTTTAAACAGAATTACAGTAAACAAGTAGTGGTGCCCGAATTCATACAATTATTCAACTCTTTATTGGCAGCAAAGTAAATACCATTTCCGCCGTAATCAAGTGCAGGTTATCAATGTTTGATTTTTGAAAGTCAGATGCTGTCCATGCGGAATTAGGCTTATCCAGACTTATAACATTATCCAGTTGACCGATAGCATGATTGCGCCGCCAATTTGTTGGTCCAAACAGGGCATAAACTGGAATTTTTGCGCACGACAAAACATGCATCGGTCCGGAATCATTAGTGACAGCGAATTGTGCGCGTTGTGCCAGTGCAATGAGCTCTGTAACGGAAAATAAATTGCTGGCATCAATACCTATATCATTGGAAAGTTTTCGGTTTAGTTCGACATCATCATCTGCACCCAGCCAAACGACATTATAGCCAGAGCTTGAAAGTTGTTTTGCAAGACTGAGAAAATGTGGCCAGCGTTTTTGTGGATGTGAGAGACTTGCTCCCGCATGCATCAATACAATTTTTTTCTCAGAGAGACCTTTTTCCTCTATCCAGTTTTCAATATGTTCATGTGTTGACTGTGAGATAGGCAGCCAGGGCATGGCATCAGCCGCAGCAATACTTACGCATTTTAATAATTCATTGTGTCTGTCGAAAATATGATTTTGTCCTGTGTAGCGATTACCTGGATGATGTGTGTAAGGGAAATGACTATGATTACCTATCTTTTCGTCTGCGCCTGAAAAGAGACACAATATACGTGAGCGATCATTTGACTGAAGATCATAAATTCGTTTAAAGCCTTGTTTAAGCCCCCA
>JAAHTH010003586.1_pt1 | contig 10454 bp, 8 predicted proteins | sample 6116091 | NCBI WGS metagenome assembly JAAHTH01 (sample SAMN13939990, study PRJNA603662) | sponge metagenome | isolation source: marine sponge | host: Mycale hentscheli | place: New Zealand | collected 2006
TTGTAAATCTATCTCCTGCGTATCTTGTAATTGCCATAACTATGAAAAATTAAATTTAAATCCGTAAAAAGCTCCACTGTTATATAATCCATCATTAGTGTTGAAATATATTTTTATAGTGTGTTCTCCAGCCACCAACGTATTATCTGGAGTAAAAGTTGCTTGCCCCCCTGCTGTTGTATACCCAAATCTTCTGTTATCTTGATCTACGTAAATTCCCCCGGCTCGGGGAGGAGCTGGGTCAGGTGTTTGAGTTCCGTCTGAATTAAATAATTTAACCTGATTCATATCCCATTCTCCTGTGGTAATGCTATCACCGGGAGATCCCCCTTTGCATATATGAACATCGTCTACTGCTAAATGCATTTTTTCAAAATCTGTTTGATTCCTTTCCCCCAATCCCGAAACTGTAATTGATAAGTTTGAATCAGATGCTAATGTAAAAGATCCTTCGGCATAACCGCTTTGAATAAATTTATTGAAAGTATTTTTAAAGGACCTCGAATTATCCTCAGTACCATAATTGTTCTCTATTCTATTTTCCTCTACAAGTTCCTCTAGAGTTCCTTGGTCAGATTCGAAAAATAAATTTAACTCTTTACCGTTATTATCTAAAATCCAAGGATTAGCCCTATGAAAATCTGATAAATCATTTTGATCATAACCAGCTAACAACCATCCAAAAAAAGCTTCGGATTCATTTGAAGTGGTAGTCTCGATATATGTTGGATAATAATCTTGTCCCTCTACCGTATACGGATGGGCGCTAGTTATCTCTGAAAAAGAAGGCGGACTACTAGAAGTAACTTGGCTAGCCCCTATATTGCCATTTGTACTATAATAAAGATAAAGATTCCAATCGATATCAACTCCATCGTTACTATCGCTTGGATTGCTATCCTTCCAAAAGGCAGTTGGAAAATTAAGTGACATTACAATACGTATCCTGTAATTGCCGAAGCAAATATAGCTTCATTGTAACAAATAAATGTATATACGTTAGTTCTTGCACCATCTATATGAGGAGGTCCTCCAGTGCCTCCCCATTTCACATAAGACCCCGAGGCAAATGTAGGTAATATAGATGTGGACGAGGTAGTATTCTCAATATACATAGTTAGAGTTTGACCATGTAGGGCATTAGTGAAATTATAGTTTTTGGCTGTGCCAATCCCTACTTTCTGGATACTCGATAAGCTCCAATTTATATCAGTTCCCACGCCGATATCATTTACAAGATGACGAGAGGTTTTTTGTACAATTACATCTTCTACGGTTAAATCTCCTCCGGTATTAGTTAAATTGCCTTGAACAGTAACAGGCCCATTTAAATCTATTTCTGAAGATCCGTTTAGCTCTACTTCTGGCGCTGTTAAAGATACTTTAGTATTGCTTGGAGAATTAATCGATATGCCCCCTGCGGAGCTCCCTATATTTCCTCCAGCTTGAAAATGTATTTCAGAGCCAACATTCGAAATATTATTATTCTGCATGTTTACAGTAGTAGTAGCTGTACAATTCCCCATGTTGTCTCCACCTACCGCAGCTCCAATACCACTACCTGTCACCAACAATCCATCAGAAGCTCTCACTTGTAGATATGGATTTTGAGTTACGACATTAGAAGCAGTAGACCAATTAGCGTCATTATTATTAAAATAAATGTCTTTGTTAACTCCCGAAAGGGAGTCGGCAGGAAATCCAATATATGTTGAATTGTCTCCTGTAAATATAAAATCCGCTAATTCTTTAGTAGTAATTTTCTTAGTAGTATAAGGGCCGGTAGTAGCCCCTGCTCCAACAGGGAGAAGAAAAGAGCCGCTGACGGCTTCATTTGCACCCATTCCAACTAATTGAGATATTTTTTTGTTTGCCATTTTACCTTAAACCTTATATTAATATACACTCTTTTAGTATGGCGGGAGTAGATTTGTTACCAATAGAGTATCGTTTTCTTGCTGTAAATAAAACCCATCATTATTATCCCCTTCCAAAAGGATAAAATCCTCAACTTTTTCCATACCCAAAACCCCGCTTATAAAAAGTCCATTCGTTCGATTATCTGGGTTTATCTCTACGTTAAAATCTGCAGTAAAAGTTTTATTAGGTCCTATAGAAGCATTATATGAAAAATTTAAAAGTTTAGCGCCCTTGAAAGTATAACGTAAAGCCTCTTCTTGAGTGTTTATAGGGATCTTGCCCGCGTTAATAGGAGCTAAGGTGGGTTTCCCACAACTATGTGGATCGACTTTAATTGTAAAGTCATATCCGCTATTTATAGAAATCAAATCAACAAGAGTCCCGCTATTTCCTGATTGCACTAAAGCTTCGATAGAAAGATTAGCGTACACCGAACTCGTAGCTCTATTATCGACAGGGAATTTATAACCTAAATTATTTAACTCTTGGCGATTCAAATCCATCGAAATACTATATCCCTGTATGTGAAGCTTATCAAAATCTACTCCAAGCCCCGAAAAAGAATCTGTTGTCAAAGTTATGTCTCCGGGTTTAAGAGCAGAATATCCTTCTTCAGCTAGTGTTTTTGGTATAACAACTTCTCGTTCAGGACTTATTGTTCCACTTTTTGTCTCTATTCCCGGCGCTTGAAAACCACTTCCGCTCATAGTGAAAGAAGCATTATAAGCTGTATAGGAAACAGAAGCAGAAGGAAACCCTCCTACCGCAGCACTTGTTGAATAAGAATTAATGTAACAGTTACCAAACCCTATAACGTGATAATCTGGAGAATTTGGATCTATAGATTGGTACTCGTCAGGTTGAGTAAAATCTTCTTTAAATTGACGACCATATAAATCATTACCTTCTTGGTTAACTACCACATATATATTTTTTCCATCTCTGTAATTGTTTAAAGTAAAGTCTTCCCAAACTTTTTTAGCTGGGTCATTTTTACTTGGATTGAAAAATCCTGATAAAAGAGAGACTTGATCATTATTTGGATAATAAGATTCTCCACTAAAAGGAAAGTTATATAAAGGGTAATTTACATTAAGACCAAGCCGTGCTTCATTCTTCGTTCCACATAATAAGTAATTAAAATTTAAATCAACGGTAGGATAATTAATTATTGGCCTATCAACTAGGCCTCGTTGATTAATTTGAGTTATATCGGTATATGGTACATTTATGGAATAAGAAACAGATTGAACCCTATCTATAGGATTCAACCTGTTGATTTTTTGAACTAAATTAGAGTCGTCGTTTACCGGTGAAATTTCGTAATAATTAAAAAAATTTTTACCGCTTTCCGGCGCAGGCCCTAGGAATAAAGCTTGACAATTGTAAATTACAGTTGGCTTCGACATTATACATCTCCTTGATAAACGCTTGCATAAAGTATTCCAGCTAAGAAATCATCAACTTGATGATCTAAAGCTACATCTTGAATTTTTTTAACCCTTTCGTGATTCCTGTCTGTAGGTTCAGCAGCATAACGTCCAGCTTTAGCTAACCAACTTTCAGGGTCCTCATTAGCTATAACAATATTTGTTATCTCTCGAGCGATCTCTTTTTGCTGTTTACTAAGCCTCTTTCTATTATGTATCTGCCTCAATGAAGCTTCAACCTCGAGATTTAATTTATCAGAGAGGTTTAAGTTTTCTTGTATTTTAGATAAACTAAAATTAAGAGAAGCTTTAGCACCTACAGGAGTTTTAGTATCCGTCTCTTTGGGGGTATTAGAACCTGCAGGCCTTCCGTTCATTTGCGGACCTTTCGCTCCTCCAATAATCGGAGCATAAAGCCCTTCATTTCTAAGTTCTTTAAATTTGCGTTGAGACTCAATAGATTCTTCTTCTGTTGGGAACCTTCCAGACTCGATAGCTTGAACACCTTCTTCTGGAGTAAGAACCCCAAGCTCTATCAGTCTGCTATAAACCCTTGAATATACCGAATTATCTCTCAGATCTACATCTTCAAAATGAGCATTAGGATAATTTTTAAATCCCATTTCTTTAGATACCCTTCTAATTTCAGGCATCAAAAAGTTTTCAAGAAATACCCTGCGGCCCTGTTTTAGTCTTTCCATGAAGACTTGAACTTTTATACTAGTATTTGCAAATTTTTCGTCACTTAATAGGATATTATTAAGACCCATTTGAATATCCTGATTAACCACCTCATATTTTTTTGAATCAAGAATATTAGCAATGTCCGGTATTACAAATTTAGCATCGGTAGTATAGTCAGAAATAAGAACTCGACCTACAGATTCATTCTCAAATAGCTTCTGCATAGCCATTAAATTCTTTTGGTTAACTCCTCCATCTTCGGGCTTAGACCCCATCGTGACAAGAAGGATGGCTTGGTTAGTAGTCCTAGCCACCGCCATATCCATCTGTTTCATCTCCTGCTTCCAGTTTATGTCTTCCAAGACTGGATACCCCATAGGGACCGCAAAAGGCTCGTAATCCTGCTTTTTGTAAAAAACAGCAATAAGTTTGTCAGTATTTAAAGGAATAGTTACAGCACTCATTCCTACGCCTTTTGAATCATTTATTAAATTCTTAGTCTCTTGTGGCAAGCTATCAAAGACTTCTTGTTGGTCTTCCGTTTGAGGATGCCTTAAAAGCTGCAATTCATAATCGGTTACTACTTTGTAATAAACGCCTGTGCTAAAGGTAATACTCCCTTGAAGCTGTATGTCGGAAGGGTTTAAAATAATATATTTTGCTGGAATTTCTAAATCTTCAGAAGCTTGGCTTATACCAAAAGTTTGATTTATTTTAAACGCATCAGATTTCTCCATTTTGGCATTAAACCTGTACATAAAGACATTTCCCGATCGGTAATACTCTCGGAAAAACCTGCTTTGTAAATCATCAATATTTATTTTTTTAAATAAAGTCTCAAAAAACTCCCTTGACTTTTTACTGCCCCCAGTATAGTAAAGATCACTAATAGAGAATTCTGTCATTAGATCTATAGTGTTTCGAAAAACTGAAAAGTTGTAATATGCTTTTTGGCACAGAATGATAGTATCTCTAACGTCAATATTAGAGTTATTGTTAACTCCGTGAGAATATTTAAACGGAATCATGCCGTTATCAATATTCCTAAACCTATCTGTTCTGGGTATATCAGCAGCAGCGTTCCTGCGAGTCCTCGTCTGAGAAGCCTTAGCTTCATTCATCGCCATCAGAGGTTCCGCACCTTGTTCCGTTTTCTTCCTTACAGCCATAATTTACTTTAAATTTACACTTAACCTAGCATTCTGGGAGTAAAAGTGTTACTAATTTGTTCCACCTTCGTGTTTTTAAGATCATTATAAGCTTTAATTCCCCAGTTTCCTAACATTAAAGTGGTATAATTATCTTTTCTAGCTCTATTAACCGAAGTGCTTCTTTTTAGATGCTGCGGAAGATCAAATGTCTGCATGCCTTTAGCGGTAGTCTTAACTTCTACAAGAGCGCATTGTTTCTTTGTCTGGTAAATTATATCATCTTGAAATTCTATTAAATCGCCTTTGTTTTCATAAGGCATCAATTTGATAGGAACTGCTTGAGCAGAAGCTTTGTCGAAAAAACTACCACATGCAGCGGTACGCGAAGCGAACCATATTCTTTTATGATCTATTGAGGCTTGCAAATACTCATTAGCTTCCCTTAGAAATGTGCTAGAAAAAAGTTGTTTAAAGCAAATTACATTTTCTTTTACATTATATTGACGTTTTGCCTTAAGAAGCATTTGTTGATAATCATTTCCATTCTTGTCACTATTAAAATCGAAAAACTTTAAATCTATACGTGCGTCTCTGAATAATTCGGATTCATTAGCGCTATCAATAAATTGATATCCAGCATTATCTATAATCAAAAGCTCTATTTTAAAACTGGTCATTAAATAATACAGATATTTAATATGATCTTTTAAATCACCTCCAGCAACGGCATAAGCATGAACTAAAGTAGATTCATTACCTTTATCTTCATCTAGTTCTAAAACAGACATAGCAAAATAATCAGAACTAGGGCTATTGCTAAAACTTGGATCAATCGCTAAAATATATTTTTTTTCAGGATCCCCTTTAATTAAAGTATGTTGCTTTTCTCCATCAGGTATGGTGCAATCGTGCATTTTCTTTGCACTAAAATAACTATCGCTTCCATCCGTAAATTGAGCACAATATTCCCGCTGAAAAGAAGAATTAGATGAACCACCAGCCTGAGCTTCTTCAATTACTGTTCTGTCAATCATATCCGTAGGAATAGAATTAAAACCCATTTGAGATATAAAATAATTAGATTGCTGTATTTCTTCCGAGTAGATGTTATTCATCCATTCTTTATAAGTTTTAAAAAGGTTTTCAAAGCTAAAGCTAGCAGAAGATAAAGCTATCATTTTGGAATTATTTGTAAACTGGACTCTATCCTTTTCTTGCATCTGTCCTTTTTTAATTAAATCATCTTCCATTTCCCTTATCTTAATCCTTTCTGCCATGTCTTGAGGAGCGACCAAAAATGGCATAAGAACACTTTTAATTGTTTCTTCGGGTAAAAGGAGGAACTCGTCTAATACCAAAATATTAGCACGGAATCCTCGAATTTTTTCACCGCTTAAAGGAATAGCTGTAATAGTGCCTTCATTTATTTTCCATTCAAACTGATCGTTGCGTTTAGATTTAGCGCCAAAAGCATGGGCTAACATTTGAGCTTCTTTCGATTCAACTATTTTTTCTAGGTTGTTAAAAATAAACCTAGCTGTACGAAAAGTTGGACCAGCAATTAATATCTTTGTTCGTGGTTCAAAAATACACTGAAGAAAACAATAAACAGCAGCAATAAAACTCTTACCACATCCGCGACCCCAAACGCACATACTAAAGTTTCTATTAAAAAAAGCCTTTAGTGTTATTTCTTGATAAAGGGCTAACTTAATGCCTGATAAAAGTTCTGTAGAAAAACCTAAATTAGAACGCATGAATTTAGCTAAAGTAATTTTAGCTTGACGATCAGGTAGTTCCCCTTTTAGCTTGAGAAGCTCTTCATTTAAATTAGGGACGGGTTTAGAATATTTTTCAGGACAGTACCACATTATAATAATTTTAAATCGTACGCCAATTGCAAATCATATTTTTCTTTTAAAACATCTGATAGCAAAAGTTTTTTTATTATCCTCACGCACTCTTTTCGTCCATCTACAAAAAGAAACTGTATGTGAGAGAATTCTTGAATTAAATCCCTTACATTATGAAAAATAAAATCAGGAGTAACTCTAGTATTTTTTTTATAAACATAAGGCAATCTATTAAAAGCTAAACACTCATCTAGTTTTCTTTCTATTAAAATGACCATATAAGCGTCTTCTTCTGCCGCTCTATTTATTTCATTTTTAAATCTCTCCAACCCTGAGCTTAATGTTCCTATTAAATCGGGTACAGATTTTCTTTCTATATAAGTATTGTGAGTTTTATCTTTATCATTTAAACAATAATCTCCAAATTTCAAACCTTTTACTTCTGTAGGGAAATCGTTAATCCTTAAAGGGTTTTGTTCTCGAGAATCTATATAAATTAAATGATCCTTAGAATATGTTTCTTTATAGTCTTTTTTAACCGGAACCTTCTTAAATTTATTTTTATATCCTATCTCTTTGCAAAGGCCATAGTAACTATCAAAAATAGTTTCATAATAAGAAATAGGAGGAATAGTTAATGTTCTGAGCTCTACTTGAGTAGGGGTATAACGCAAACCTTTTTCTTTTTTTCTTTTCTCTAAAATACTTCGGCAATATTCTCGAGCTTTTTCTAGAGGAATTTTCTTAAGCCAGTTTTTTAAATTTGTCTTGCTATTGAAATCTGATGCAAAATACTGATCTTTATTTTTGAATTTTATAAAATCTTTTGTATGTAAGTCTTTGCGCGGATAATATTTATGATAGTAATCACCAATAGACAATTTATGAGCTTTAAGATGAAGATGAAGCCCTCTATCTTTTTCGAATTCTTTTCCGCATTCTTTACACTTAACCATTTAAAATTTCTTCTTCGCTGATCCCCATAATTCTTGATTTTATATCTTCCATTGTGCTAAGTCTCTCTATCTCGGAGGATATATTTTTCTTACGAATCTCAGCAATTTTAATCATTTTATGTCTAGATTCTTCATCTTTCCAAAGTTCTACAAGATTAAGTATAGAAGCTGATTCCTGAAGTACTTTGCTGAGTCTTTGGCTTCTTTTTTCTTTTAGCTCATTAAGAAGTTTAGTCTGCCTATTAACACATTGATTATATTCCGTTTGAGCAGTGTTTATTGCTTCGACCAAACTCATCGCCATTCTGCGACCTTCTGTATCCTCTGCATTTTGATCTAACAGAGTTTGTAGTCTTTCTACTCTTCGTTGAATATTTGAAGCTATTACTACTTCGGCAGCTAATACTATGTACTGATCAACCTCTTCTTGAGAAAGGTCAGACTTATCCCAAGTGTAACGAACAAAGCTACTTTCAAATAATTCTCTATCTGTTTCTATTCCATATGTACTAATTTGATGCAAGAACCTAAACGTATGCATATAAGCAATAAGAGTGCTCATGTTCCTTTTTAGTTTAGGAGTAATTTTTTCTTTATCTATTCCGTTATAAACATACTTATTAACTCTTACTACCGCTCTTGATTCCGATTTAGGTGGAGCATATCCTCCTTCTGCTGGAACGTCTTCGTTACTATCAGAATACTTAACTTGATTAGGTAATGTCCCAATGTAATCAACTACAACTTTATATCTTAAATCAAGAGCAGATATTTTATTGTCATCAAAAATTAAACGCACCATCTCCATAGGTCTCATGGCGCTGCAGTTATTACTTATAAACTCTTTTTGGTCATCCGTAAGTTGAATTTTTTCTTTAGGGTAATATCTATGAGATACTCTAGCTTCAAGACTTTTTTCTGATAAAAACTTCCTGACACATCTCCCATATTTACTTCTACCATCTTTTTTATCTGCAGGGATATCGGTAAAGACTAATTCTATTAATTCTTTTAAATGAGGAGCACCCTCCTTTGTGCTATTCCATTTTTCAAGGATAGCTAATTGTTGGTCTTCTGTGAGTTCAATATCTTTAGACTTCATATGATCTCGATCTCCCCGTTATGAATTATTTTTTTAACTTTCTCTATTATCGACTTTTTAACATTTTTTATTTGTTTGTATCCGGGAACACGATTTTTTTCATTTGTTTTATATCCCATTAAAGTAGCGGCTTTTTCTTCAGAAAGATTATCTATGTATAAAGCTTTATATATTTTCCATTCAGCAGGCTTTAAGACATCTTTCATTTTTTCGTTTAATTTGTTCATGAGAGATAGAATATCTATATCACTGTACTGAGTGGAATTTATTTCATATTCATGATCGTTTATAGATACTGGAAGTTTTGCGTCGTAAGCTTGTTTTCTAGTTTTAACCCAATTCGCATATAACGGACAAGCCTCGGATTGTTTACCATATATATAACATAAATCACCAGATTCAGATGCCGCACATTTTAAACAAGGACGACAATAGTTTCCGTAATTGTTACGAATTAAATTTTTTATTTGATTAGAAATTATTCTATTAATCCAAGGATTAAGAGCTTTCTTTTGATCATAAAGATGCCACTTCCTAAAAATATGAATTCTCAGGATTTGTGAGACGTCGTCAAAGTCCATCCAAGCAAGAGCTGTTAAATTCCACTTGGATTTTCTCTTCCTTATCTCAATATCTATTTGCTGTATATAATCTTCAAATTTGATTTCATGTTTGGACATTATTAGATCGAGATGACCCAGCATCTTTTAGAAAATCTTGCATTATAGTTTCCTTGGAATAACTTGAGTCTACCTCCCTCTGATAGCCGTCATCTATACTGTTTGGACTTGATCCCGCAATATCTTGTAATCTTTGTGGTTTTAATCGTCCTTCTCCTTGGATTTCAAAATCTAATTTATTTATATTAGTAGAAAAATATTCTTCTTCTTCTTCTTCGACTTCTACTTTAGTGACCTGTGACATAGGTCTAAATACTTTCTTAGTTGGCGCAGAGCTAGCTACAGAAGTATATGAATTTCCACAACCTGAACAAAATTTAGGTTTACTTAAAGAATATTCTGTGGCTGAACCGCAATTTGGACAATACGCTTTCATAAAAAAAGTTACACTATATATATTATTAATCCCTACTACTTTTTCAAAAAAAGTGTACTCTATTTTATATATGCGAAATTCCCACTTTACTAATTCGGATGGTGTTGAATATCAACTAATATGGAAAAAACCTCATTATAAATATAAAGCTGATGGATTATGCAGCGATCCAGAGTCAGAAGAGCCTACTATCGAAATAGATCCAACTCTAAAAGATAGAAGAAAGATGAGTGTCCTCGTTGAAGAAGTCACTCATGCTTTCTTTTGGGATATCCCCGAATATAAAGTTAGAAAATTCTCTG
>JAAHTH010003588.1_pt1 | contig 10451 bp, 7 predicted proteins | sample 6116091 | NCBI WGS metagenome assembly JAAHTH01 (sample SAMN13939990, study PRJNA603662) | sponge metagenome | isolation source: marine sponge | host: Mycale hentscheli | place: New Zealand | collected 2006
TCAAGCAACCTTCTGGTATTACTGCGGGTATCTGTTAAACCTGCTTCATCTTTTTCAAGATCCTCAAGTTGTTTTCTTTCTAACGCTTCGTATCTTTGGGCTAATGTTAACGGGGTAGTAGCTCTACGACGCAACAGTTCTGGAGCTTGAGTGCCTCTTTCTAAAGTTTTTAACGGGCCAGTGGGTAGTCCTGAGATACCTGCGGCCATAGCGTTATCGCCTATTTCAGCTATACGTCGTCTACCTTGTTCTTCTCTATTAAGTAAGAAGTCAGGTACTGGGGCACCACTAGTTGGCGCAGCCTGACGCAGTGTTGCTGGTGCTTGTGATGCACCCTCTGTCATTTCGACTACCTGTTCCATTGTTATTTCGTCAGTTTCAACGGGAGTAGGTTGTTGTCCGGCAGCGGCGGCTATATCAGGTTCTCCAGCGGCGGCAGCGGCTTCTCGCGCAATGAAAGGTGACAATTCTTCTTGAGATCTTTCGGGTACAGGCGCTAAAGGTGCACCGATATCGAACTGTTCGGTCATCTCCTCTGTCACCATTTCTATATCAGAAGGTTTTGTGCCTCCTTCCCTACGGACTCCTTCGCCTAACCCCATCGTAGGAGGTAGTTTTTCGTATACACCCCCTCTTTCAGCAGCTATTCTTGATCTAATAGCGTCATCACTTAACCGCTTAAAAAACCTATTGGCGCTTTCTAACTCTTGGCGTTTCTCACGTACGTCTGCTTCAGGTATGCGACTTATTTTTGGTTCATATTGTGCACGTAACCTTGATGCAATTTGTTCATCACTCAACCGGGCATAAATCCTGTTAGTGTTTGTAAGCCTGCGTCTTTCTTCTTCTATTTCTTCTTCCGTGGGTTCGTAAACACCCCCACCAACGTTGTACCCAACAATCCCACCGTTGTACATACGCTCTAGATTCGGTGCACGTTGCGTCATTAAACCACCTGCTGCAGCCATCGTGGGTTGCCCCTGTGGACGTTGTTGCTGTGGTTGCTGTTGAGGACGCTGTGGCTGTTGCCCCATCTGTTGCATACGTTTCTGTTGTTGCCGTTGCTTCTGTGCAAGTACGCCAGCTACGCCTTTAGTGCGGTCACGTAAGTTCTTCATACCCGCTAGGTCAGGTGCCATGTTTTCTTTTTCGGCAGCTACAAGCGTCTGCTCTAACTGGTCAGCTACAGTCGGTGGGTTACCCTGCATCTGCAATGCGGCAAGTTGTTTTTCCTTTTGTACTTTCTCTGCGGCACGTTGGGCTGCAATCAAGTCAAGGATATTTTTACTTTGCCCATACTGTTGCATTAACGCATTAGGGTCATTCTTCATCCTAGTAGCGCGTTGAGTAATTTGTTGGTCAATACCACCCATCGGATTCATAGCCATTAGTCCCACCCTCTAAACAGATCAAGAATACCGCCAGCACCACTTATAAACTCGCTTAGTGCACTAGGTTCTTGGTAGCTATACTGCTGTGCGCCGATAGGCAACCCTTGCAGCAACGACTGTTGGTACTGTACTTGTTTGTACGGGAAGTCACGTTCTTCTTCAAACTGCGCTAGGTCTGCGGTTATGCCTTCCTGTTCAATGGCGCGTTCTTGGGCACCAAGGTTAGCTTGTGAGGCTAATGCCTCTAGCCCGTACCGATTTGCGGCATCTTGCGCTGTCTGTTGTCGTTGTTGCTCGACGTTAAACTGGTCCATAGCCTTATCATATGCAGTCTGGTACCCCTGCCCCGTAATACCTGCTAGGTTTTGCGCGAGGTTACGGTTTAGCTCAGACTCCATAATAGCCTGACGTGACCCACCGTAAGCACCTGCTTGGGTTAACCTGTTAGCGTCACCTAGGCGAGTAATCTGCGCCTGTCGTCGTGCTTCTTCAATTTGCGGATCTAACGCAGCTTGAAGGTATGGGTTCATGTAGTCCTGTGCCGCTTGCGCTGTGAACTGCTGCGGTTGGAAAGCCCCCATCTGTTGAGTGGGTACTGCAAGTCCTGCTACACCTTGAAACGCTGCCTGTTGTCCAGCAGATTGCCCAGCGGTGAGTGGCCCTGTATAAGCCTGATACCCCTGATTAGCAAGAGCCTGACCCTTGCCAAGCATCTCAGTTACATAGGGTGCTGCATACGGTGCTAATGAACTTGTTTCTGAAGTTGGGTCACCTACGGCCATAATCATTACCTACTTGGTATAAATTTATTAGGGTTAATCTCGGTACCCTGTTTCGTATTACCGGTACGTGCTTTTCGCACCCTATCCATCATGCTGTATAGGTTTTTTGCCCCGGCATTGGAGTTACCGTTGCCCAAATGACTTACCACATCAGCAGGGATTACGAACTCACCATCACTTAAACGTGCTTCTTGCTGGTTATCGATACGGGCAGGGATCTTATCGGCCATACCATCTGTACTACCGCCTAGGTAATACCCCGGATTGGCGGGTTTTCCACCAGCAGAATAGCCATTATATCGCCTGTTGTACGCAGAGGCGGCACCACCTCCATTTAGAGCAGCTATACCACCGTACTTATACTGAGAACTAGCAACGCCTCCAGTAAAACCTGCGTTACCCCCACCTACTGTTCCAGTACCATAAGTTACCGGGTTAGTGTTAATAACACCTGAAGCGGGACCGCTACCATCGTTACCCATTGTCATACCCGTAGGAGCAGGGGGTGTAACAGGGCCGGGGTAAGGCATCATATTACCAGCATTAGCACCTTGTAGTTGTGCTGCTTGTGCTGCAAACGCTTGTTGGGCGGGAGATTCTGAACCACGCGGGGTATACGCATAGTCGGTAAAATACCGCTGGCCTCGACTGCCCGGACGACGCTCTGGGTCATAGGTTCCGGGGACACGCCCTCGCACGAAAGAATAGTTCGGTATGCCAAAAGATGTTCTACCTTCCGTATCAGTAACTACACCACCAGCAGAGGTGTCTGTAGTATAGGTATTACCAAACATTAACTGTGCTTCAGGCAACGCAGCTAGGCCCGCTAACGTGTCGGGATCAGCATTCTCACTCATTATGGCGAGTGCGTCAGTGTAGTAATCAAACAAACTCATTGGTTGTCTCCATAAGACATTATCTGCATGATTTCATCGGTAAAATCATAGTCTACTTTACCCCCTTGCGCCATACCCCCGATCTGCAATGGGCCTGACATAATACCTCTTTTCTGCGCTATTTGCTGCTGTTGAGCACGTTGGGGGCCACCATAAGGTGACGGGAATAACCCTTTTTGTTGGGGTGTAGCAAATACATCTGAAAAATCGTATATGTAGTTGATTCTTGCTGGGTCAGGCGTCGATACATCTACCCTACGTCCACCAGCGTCACCTGCACTCATCATAGCGTTAAATAAAGCGGTCTGACCTACAAGCTGCCTAGTATCTGCCGCTTCACTACTGATTAACCCTTGTGTTACTTCTGCTGAATCATCTATATAGCCTTGCAATTCAAGTTGGCGTTGAGCAGCGTCAGCGTACAACCCAGTAGCAGGGATTTCACCGACACCCTCTACCCCTGCGTCAACAAACCCTTGCAATAATCCAATGTCAACATCGTTGATAACCCCGTCAAAGTTGGCGTCATACAAACGAATATCGTTGTTGATATCCGTGATAGCTTCTTCTTCGCCCAGAAGCCCGACAATACCATCTACATCTTCTTGAGTTATCTCTGAAACAGGAACACCGATAATGTTGCTAATATAGGTAAGGTACTCGTCAGTGTTGTCTTCTGACTCTGATATGGCATCTAAAATAGTTGATTCTGAACCGGCAATACCTGCGTAAATACCTGTTGGTAAAGTCTCATCTACATCAGTATTTGGGTCATCTACATCCGCACCGGGGCTACCTATAAAATCCTTTAAGTCAGTGTTGCTATCACTTATAGCAGTGAGAACTTGTTCTATCGTGTACTGACCATCGCTGGTAAACGTGTTAATCGCTTTTATTATTGCGTCACGTTCTGTTTCGCCCGCAGCCCGATTTGCTTCGATAGTAGCGAATAATCCGGTAGGTAGCGTCTCATCTATTTCGGTATCTGGATCGTCTACTTCTGCACCGGGGGTACCTAAAAATCCCGATATCGATGTAATTTGTCCGGGTACATCCCCGAGAACGGTATCTATATAATCTTGTACGTTTTGGCTACTTTGTCCTACGTAACCGAATAAACCGCGCCCTTCGTCTACATCAGGAGTGCTAGGATCATCAGGTACCCCAATTAGTTCCACTACATCGTTGTAGTCTAACCCTGCTTCATAAAACTCAAGGTATAACCCAGTGCTTTTGTCTGTTAGCTCCCCGGTCTCTTCGTCAATATCGGGTACACCTACGATCCGCTCTACATCTTCAGTGGTGGCTAGGTCTTCAACGGCAGCATCAATATAACCGTATAGACCTGAACTGTCGTCGGCACTACCGATTGCGTCTTCTATATTTTCTATATCTACACCAAGAGAAAATAAATCCCCATATATACCAGTACCACCAATTACTTCGCCACTTTCATTCGTAGTGGGAACACCAACGGCATCTATAATATCTTGGGGTGTAGCTGCCCCCTCTACTAAGGCATACATGCCTGTAGCTTCTTCGGTCACTTCCCCTGTCTCTGGGTCTTCGTAATTAGAAGGAGTACCTATAATGTCTTTAATTTCGTCTGTATCGAAACCAAGTGCCGTTAGTGTTCTAGTGACAGATCCATCTTCTCCAAAGTAAGTATCTAGTGTGTCTTGTACACCCTCAACAGTAGCGTAATCAGTAAGAGCTTCGCCTATTAGTGTATTTATGTCTTCGTCACTACGCGTAGTATCTTCGGTGATATACCCGTTATCCGTTAGGTAAGTACCTATTGCACTAGCTAAATCTTCATCAGATATCTGTGTATCTTCAGGTAAATCTAGTTCGTCTATGATGCCTTGAGCTAAGTCTTTTATTTCTTCGTCAGTACGTACTGTATCTTCAGGTATATCTAGTGCATCGATAGCGTCTGCAAGTTGCTGCTGCGTTACATAGTCATTAGGGTCTGTACCCTCTGGGAAGTTGCCGTAAAACTCGTCAGCGGCTTCGGCACCTTCATCGTAAGGGCTTCTTGTTTGTGAACCTTCTTCGTTTTCTTCATCGAGTTGCTCATACACAGGTAGGCCCGTTTCGGGGTCAAAGCCTGTAGCAGCGGTACCATTCTCGTCTACTTGAGGAGCTATATCTCCGTTTTCATCAACCTCTATCTCAAACGGATTGGGGTCACCTTCTTTCCAATCAGGATTTTCCAGCATCCATAACGGAAACGACCTAACAACATCCCCCGCAGCGCCAAGGATTTGTAATGCTTCACCTTTGATTTGAGCAACAGTTTGCGATACACCTTCTACTACTTGAGCAATAATCCCTGTTTCAGGGTCTATGACTAACGCCGCAGTCTCTGAAGGAGTAGACGGCCCTACATAATTACCATTTTCGTCAAATATAGGAATGACTATTGGAGGGCCATTAACCGGTAGTGGTACAGGTATTTTTACGTTTGCTCGGACTGTAGCGCCCGTTGGATTGGAAGCAGTAGCAACACCCGACGGGTCGAACACAATTTCAAGCGGGAAACCGGGCAGTTGGTTCTCAGGGAAATACTTTCTTTCTATCTGTTCTTCAAGTATCTCTAGCCATGTTTTAGGTCTACCTCCGGGGCCAGTACCGAACAATATGTTGCGTACCCCAGTGGCGAGTTTAGTTATGGATTCTTTAAATCCCCCAGATGCTGCCGTAGACGTTAACGACATTATCATTGATTCATCAAATGCAGCTTCTGACCCATCTCCGGGCGGCATGGACTCTTTTATCTGTTCTGCATACTCTTCAGGAGTTTGACCTGCTGCCTCGGCTTGAGCTTCAACGTCTACCCCTAACCGTTCTAGTCTTTCTATTACTTCGTCAGTTGTTACTTGTCTTGGGTCTACATAAGCTCCGATGGACTCTCTAGTCGGGTAGTCACCACCAGATAATACTTCCTCTAACTCTTCGGGGGTAGGGTCGTAACCAAGCTCTTCAAAATATTCTCTAGCTACTTGTTCTTTTCTTTCTGCTATATAAACCGTGCTTTGTTCAGTGGTTTCTCCCCTTAATATAGCGCCGTATTCGACATAGAACTCGCCAAATTCTGGAGTGCCGTACCGTGGCATACTATCCACACCAAGGATATCTAACGCTAAATCCCTAGCAGACTGGTTTATCCAACCTTGAATCTCTCCCGGACTAGCATCAGTCAACCCTCCAACTAACGTAGTAAATTCTTCTGGGTATAGCTGTCTCAAGGTACCTAATAACTGAGGCAGATCTTCTGCATTTATGCTACCTGAAGGTAAGTCAAAAACTGATTCTACTTGACCCGCAAAATCTTGACTCGCAAAATCTTCACCGTCAGGTATACCCCCAGTTACTACTGAGAAGTTCCTTAAATCCAGTTGAAAAAATGGGTTTAATGAAGGGCCACCAAGAGTTAAAAGACTCGCTAACCTATTTGCGCCTCGGTTGCTAGGATCTCCTAACCCGATTGCTTGCGACATAGTACCTATGGCCGCACCAAGTGCTCCCCCCGCAGCGGCAATCTTTTCTGCTAAACTAGCCATGTGCACGCTCCGTAGTAGCTACAACGTTATTTACGTACACTATTAGTAGGTGTTTTTGAGGGTTTATTTGGCATTGCCCGATCCGGGCACCCATCTTAGCGGCATAACGCTTAAATATGCTAGTTACTCGTACAAGCGACCCTTCTATAACTGCTGTGTACGTCATCACCCCTTTGTTACGGACGTGTTCAAAATACTCTATACAGTTGGAAACAAAGTTTCTTGCAGAATCTGCGGTAAAAACTTGCAAGGTTGCCGTATTTTTTGAATAACTTGTAACGAACAAAGTGTTTCCTTTTTGTAGCGATTCTTTGCTCTTATCATCTATAAACGCTAAACACGCATCCATAATGCTATCTCTATCGCTGCCCCCAAAACCTATGTTGCTACCTACTACCTCTAGTATTTCTGCACGGCTAAGAACTCTATCTTTTTTGCTATCTACGACCATCATATCAGTTTGCTATTAGCACCCCCTCAAATGAGGCACCGACAACTACGTTGGTTGTATCGGAGCTGGCTCGGCACTCTATATCTGATTTCTCGGTAATGCCCAGCGGGTAATGAAACGGCAGTACAAGCAGATTGCTCTGTACCGTCTGTATGATCTTTGTACGAAACGTGTTTGAACCAAAGTCTCTAGTCACAAACTTAGCGGTCACGTTCTTGTTAGCAATAGCGATAGCTGCTGTAAACGTAACATCATCAAGGAATAACGTGAATCCTGCAGGTACGGTATACACTGACATCTGACTCTGGTTGTCCCCCTGCACGATCTGGCCGTACGTTACTCCGGTCGGAACCCCACTAGTAACGCCGCTATTAGCCACGTATATGGTACCTGCAGCAGTGCCGCCTGATCCTGAAGTAGCAACAAATATGCGATTAACCCGCAACCAACCAGAAGCATCGCCAATCTGCACTTGAGTCTGCCCATTCATGCTGACAGTGACGGTCTGGGCTGCGTAGTTCTCGTCTACCCCCTCAACGGTTACGGTCTGGGCACCCGTACCTGCACTAGCGTCGGCGGTGCTAGAGCTACTAATAAACGCAGTAAACGCAGCGGTAGGCCACGGGTAATCACCACCAGTGCTCCATACCGTTTCTTCAGTGCCATCAACATCTGGATTAGTACCAAACTTATACAACGTAGAAGCGCCAGCAATCTGGCCTTTAGCTACTTGTAATTCGTAAGGTTCTTGGATCGCCATAGCGTTTCTCAGAGCGTTATCTAGCTGGTTAAAGTATATCCGAAGTATGTTATTAAACTGCTCAAATGACTCCTGATCGTATACCTGTGGGGCATAGGGCAGTGCTGGGGCACGGAACGGAACGTCATACTTGGTGGTGTCTCCAGCCATTAGCGTCGTCCATCAGGTCGCATATCCAGCCTTGGGGAGCCTAACTGCCATGTCACACCGGACTCGGTAGACTCGATCTTCATCACCATCTGCCGCCCACGTACCCGAGTATTGAGCTGTCCGGTAAACTTTTCTATCGGTAGCACAGCGGATCTGGCAATTGTACCGTCATTTGACCCACCTACCGAGGCAGGAGAGTTATACCCTGAACCAGAGTTCTGCATGGGTAACAGGGTCATAACGGCACTAGGATTAGCAGCTGTAGACCCGTCGAACGTGATATCAGGAAGTACACGCCAGATAAAATTGAATTGATGTCCGTCATCTAGATCGAACTCAGCAGTAGAGGCATAAGCATGGATAGCCGTGCTGTCCCCTAGCTCATTATTATCGACGCCTTCTTCCTGATTCACGAGGTTGTTATTGTAAGTCGCCGCTAACGGAAAGTCTCGTAATCCCGAATCTAACCATGCCGTACGGTCCATTGTGCCGTAATACCAAATGTTATCCAGATAGTTATACACAACGTATCTGTCGGCTGTGCTTGAATCTGTGGAACAGTAAAACCACCAGACTTCATGGTATGCCTCTACAGTGCCCGAAAACACTTGGCGATACTGGGCAGTGTTAAAGTCGTTGAAGACAAACTTACGTAGGTTACAAGGCAGTGGCTGCGTGCGCCCGTCGTACTTATAGAACTTATCCACACCCATCCAGTAGGCCACACCATTGGCGTACGCTACCGCATTCTGAGAGGCTATGGAGATGTTTTCACCGACAAGCTGTGCTCCCCACACTACCGGGGCACCGACGTACTGGAGGGCATATAGGGCCGAATCTGACCATACTAAGACTTCTTGACGTGCTTGCTTAGCCGCTATGATTTCTGCACCACGCGATAACTGGAGGCTACCTGCTTGGTTTGTTGCCGCAGGAGTCCACTGGGTGGCGTTTTCTTGATCTGACCAACGGATCAACATCGGGTTTTTAGTCGCGGTAGCTAAGTCATTACAGCCAAAACAGAACACAAATCGACTAATATCCGACACTAAAATAAGGTCTTGTACGGTCGGTACGTTAGCTCCTACAGGTGATATTGAGGCCAGTGTGACGCCTCTAGAGGTCAGTCCTGACGTAGCATCCCAGTAGTATATAGGCCCACCGCGAGGCCCAAATATAAGATCTTCACCAAAGTTTATCTGTGACCATAGGCGGATCTGGGTGTCAGATGTACCGCCAGTGCCCCATGTACCAGCACCCCACGAACCTGCTCCCCAGCCTGTTAAAGGTACTACATAGGCTGATCCGGTGTTGATTTGGTAGGCAGCGGACACCGTACCGCCCCCAGTTGCCGTAGAAGTGGCGTTACTAGAAGCTGTTATGAAGTAAGTATTTGTTGCCGTCGTGTCGATGGTGATCTGAAATTCACCGTTTAAGGTCAGTCCACCAACCGCAGATGCACCCGAAAAAGTAACAAAATCACCTGATGTGTACCCCCCATTAGCGTCTACAACGCTGACCGTAGGAGAGCCATTTGCCGTGGTAAACGGGTTAGTAAGACTGACTGTAGCCCGTAGAGGCGTAATATCGTTGTATGCCCCACCATTCTCGATATAGAACTTAAGGTTAGTACCTACGCCAATAAGGTTCTGACTGCCTAGGGTTACCCAGTTCCACAAGGATCGACAGACGCCAAGAAAGGTAGCATCCGATATACGCTGCCACCCACCAATCTTTTCCGGTGTACCTTGCCGAAAGCGAATCTTGTCGGATTCGTACCAACCACCTTCACTGGTGTATCGGGTGTTTTCTCTATTAACCCCCGGCTTTAACGCTAGTTTCTGTAGTGGCATAAGGAACCCATCACATTGTCTCGCCAAATACCGGCGGTAGGGTTGTTACTTGGATTGACGTATTCTGCTTCAAGTTTAAAGAAGTACCACAATCAGAACAAGTATCTGCTTCTAGCTCGTTCTCGTCTACATCATATCCACATTCGGCGCAGAGAATCTCTATATCGTGAGCAGGTTCAACACTGCCGTCGTCTAACGTTTTTGGTGGGTGGGATGTTTTCATCGCTGTTGGTACTCCCCAGAACTAATCATCTGGCAAACTTCTAATGACCGGTCACCTACTTGCTCGGCCCAACGGCTACGGTAGAACTCTTGCCCAGCTTCTTCGTAGTTACCATCAGCCATATGCCCCAAGGCTTTAACGAACTTACGCAGTTTGGTCTGACCAATATTAAATGACAAGTCTATTAAGGCTTCTTGGCGCACGCTATCAAGATCTTTAAACCAATCGTACTCACCGATCAGCTCTTCTTTGCACCGTCTAATGTCATTGCTTAACAAGTAGTCTATTTCGTCATCGGCAAGCCCAAGACCAGACTCTGATATGTTTCTGCCAACACCAATGGTTTCGTAACCCGCAGAGCACATGTAGACCTTATCTC
>JAAHTH010003590.1_pt1 | contig 10451 bp, 2 predicted proteins | sample 6116091 | NCBI WGS metagenome assembly JAAHTH01 (sample SAMN13939990, study PRJNA603662) | sponge metagenome | isolation source: marine sponge | host: Mycale hentscheli | place: New Zealand | collected 2006
AATTCGTCAGCAAATTCATCATTAAACTCATTACCAAATTCTTTTCTAGCTTTTTTCTTTTCTTCTTTTTCTTTCTTTTTAGTTAGAGTCTGAAAATTTTTCTTCATACCCTCAACTATATTGTATAATTCTGGATTTGTTTGCGGGGTAATTAAACCATATTGATTTTCAAACCTTAAGAATTGCATGTTACCTCCAGTAGCTAAATAAGCAGCAAAATTTCTTTCACTTACATACAAGCCAAAAGACTTGTTATCTTTGTCTTTTAAATCTGCTACCTGCATTAAAAATGCTGAAAGTTCTTTATCTTCTATATATTTTTCTATAGACTTTTCAAATCTTTCTTTTTGCTTACTTGCAGTAGATCTTTGATATTTTGCAGACCTGTCTATATACTTTGATAAAACATCAGGATCTGCCATTACTATAGCTGCATTATTAAAGATGTAGTTATCTTTTTGCAATGTACTATAGTCAAATATTTTTTTAAGAACATTAAACAAATCGCTTTTATCAACAACATCATCTTGAGCACCTGCTAAATTATCTAAATATCTTTTAAACAAATCTCCTAACCTACCCTTGTGCCTAAAGTCTATTTCACTTTTAAATGCTTTTTTAGATTTTCTATTCTTATAACTATTTGCTAAATACTTATTTACATCTTGAACTTTAGCAGCTTCTTCTGATTCAAAAAACTCTTCTATTGTAGCATACTTGTCTTTATGTTTTTCATATTCTTTTTCTAATAGAGACTGCATATCTACTCTTTTCTCATTATAGAAATTATCAATAGCAGTTAAATCTTCAAGCTTTTGCTTTACTTTACTATATATATCATAGTTTTTATTTTCATCTAACCCTTCTAATTCTGATTTAAGACGAGTTATTTCTGTAGACATGTTTTCCGGTGACAAAATAAGAACTATTACCAATGCAGCTATGTTCTTATATAAAGGTATTTTTTCTAAATCTTCATATATAGACAGCATTCTTTCTGAAGTCCTTCTAACTTTATCTGTAGCAAATAAAGTTATCATTTTGTATTTCTCAAAAAGAAACTTTTTTATGCGGGTTTCTCTATACTCTTCTGAGTCTACAGGATAAATACTTTCATCAAAATTATTTATAAGTTTACTGTCTACAATATTATATTGTTCTTCTATTTTATCTATTTCTGATAAGTATGATGTAAGCCTTTCTCTAATCTTGTCATTCTTTACATCCATTTTTGATGAAGGATGAGCCTCTGCCAGTTCTTCAGAATTGAGTTGTAAAGTATCTTCAATAAGACCTCTAAAATAATCTAACCCGTTATTTTCAATAAGGGTGTATACATTCATTAGCTTAGAAAAGTCTTTTAAGTTTTGCACTTGCATAAAGTCATCAGAAATAACAGCATCAGACATTTCCTCTGATATTTGCTTTTGAACTAAAAGATTTTCAATGTTTTTAATAATTGAACCTCCTTCATCTGTAGCTAAATCATTCCAAAAATCATTGCTGATTTCTTTAAGAGACTCCATAGCTTGCTCTCTTTTTGCCTCATAAGCTTTAAACTCTTTATTGTTAAAAACCCTTTGAGCAAAATTAGGTACTTTATCAAAAAGAACTTTTTGAATCATTACCATAGGTCCCCCCATAACAAAACCTGACATAAAGGTTTCAAATCCTTGACCTGACAACTGTTTACCCATGCCGCTACCTAATGTAGCTAAGTAAAGATTTACACCTCCTAACATTGGATCATCAAATACAGTGTTATAATATTGTTTAGCTCCTTCAGCTACAGCTTCTTGTGCTACTTCCTGAAGACCTTCAGCAATATTTGCAACAGTATATCTAAGAGTAACTTCAGCAGATTTCTTAATGCCTTTACCAATGCTTTTTACACCTTCTTTTTTAATAGACTCTAAAGCTTCTTTAATACCACCTTTTTTTACATCAAAAACATCTGTCTGCAATACACCATCTTTTAAAGTTGGTTTTGCATTTAATCTATTAAATAAACCTCCGCTAGGCTCTTCAAGTATTTTTTTTAACCTTCTGCTATATGAACTTAAAGCATTACCTAAAACAAACTGATTACTAGCATGAATAATAAAAGCGTTAGTAGCCAAACTATAAAATGCAGCACCATTAGCATTGTTTTTTGCTTTTTGTATTTGCTCCATAGTTAAGTTGCCATCAAATGATTTTTCTTGCATTTTAGCTATATTATCAGCATACTGCTGATCGTATAGCATACCTGCTTCCATCTTAGCTTCTGAAAGAGCATAGTTAAGACTTCTAAAATCTCTATATCCTGCACCTACTGTCTTAGAAAGCTTTGCCATAGATGACATGTTCTTAGCGGCATTTTTAGAAGTAGATAAAGTTTTAATCACCTCAACAGTTTCTGGAGCTACAAACCTTGTTATAAAGTTATCCCCAAGTTTTACAGAATTTCTAAAACCTTTGTAATTATTTATATTTCTTAAATTATCAACTAAAGCCATAGTGCCCTTAGCTACTTTCCCTGTGACTGTTGCATTCACAGAAGACTTTGCTATCCTAGCAGCCATTTTAGCGGGAGAAGCTAATACAGAAAGTCCACCAGTAACAGTAGCTAATGCAAATTCTTCTAAAGCAATTGCTGTAATAACTCCTGCTGAATAACCTAACTGAAGACCTGTATTAGTAATAAATCCACCTATACCACCTCTGCTTGTATTACCTATCCTTGTAGCATCAGCAAATTCTCTAGCTGATTCTAAATCTTTACCTAACAAATAGGAATCGTCATCAAATAAATCTCCTAATGATCTATATGATGATACCATTCCTGTACCCATTAATTTACCAAACTGTGCCCCTGCCCTACGTGCATCTTCAAACCAAGTAGCATATTCATTATATTGAGTTTCATTATCTATAAAAGGATTAAAGCCTAGCCTTGATATGGCCGGATGATAATAATAACGTTCAAAGTTAGTATTGTAAGAACTATGTCTATAAGGTACTAATGGATTATCTACTTTGTTATTTTGTAGTCCACTTAAATAATTATTAATACCATCAGTGCTTTGTAAATTAGGACTAGTATTAGATGTATTATCATTTGAAAAACCACTTTGTGTACCTGTAGGTAAACTAAGATTTTCTACACTAGGTGAATAAGTCTTACTTAATTTGCTCTCTACATCATTTAGCATATTAATAGTATCAACATCAGTTGGTACTTGTGGTAAATCAGCAGTTCTAATTAACTCGTCAATATCTTCGTATTTATATTGACTTTTGACAGGAACATTATTAAAATCAGTCATTATACTATAATTATAATATTAATTTAATTTTATTAGTAAGTTTATTGCTTAGAGCTTTTTAATGCTTCTTGAGCTTTAATTAAGTTGTCAATAGCTTGCTGAGTCTTTATTCTAATTAATCCTTTTAAATTATTATATTGATCATTAGCTCTTTGATCACTAACATCATAATACTTGTTATCATTTGTCAGTTTAAGTTCATCTACCTCTATATTGCCTGTTTTAGCATTGTAATATGGTAGGTATGCAGAATATTCTATTTGTTCATTTACATTTATTCTAGAATCTAATCTACCATAATTACCATGCTCCCAGGTATATTTTTTGTTAGGTTTATTATTTAAAATACGCAATATTTCATTAGAATAAAATGTTTCTGATTTTCTAGGATTAATATCTTCACTTGTAGGTATTTCTATAATAATATTAGCTCCTTCTTTGATTTGACTAGGACTATCTTTTGTAGCGTTTATTTCATCCATTGTTCTTACAACATACCTACTCATGCCAGGACTTACGTTAGGTATATATTCTACTGATGCTATATTTTTAGATTTTTTAGGATCTGATTTTGCTTCCCTATATTTATCTTGAATAAATTCTAATGTATTTCTAATTTGATCTTGTGTAGCTTCTGTGTTATCAGCAATTTTAAATACAGAAGATTTGTTTTGAATTGCATTGTTTAATGCTAAATATTGAGTTTGTAATTTTAAATATGAAACTCTGCCGTTTTTTGTTTTTGTGTCAATTTCATCTGGTGTTCTTAAAGGATACTTAATACCTACATTTGTTACTAAATCACCTACATTATTTGTACTACCTTGAAGATAAGAATTAACATCAAACTTTTCATATAAACCAGAATCTGAATATGCATTAGAAAAGGTATTATTTAACTGTTGAATTTGTGTATCAAATAATTTTTTAATTTTATCATTATTATCATTCATTAAAATTAATTCATCATAACTATTTTGTGTTCTATTAGCAATGTTCATTAAAATTCTTTTTGTTCTAACATTATTCGATCCAGAATTAGGCATGCCAAATGAAGGCTTAGATTCTCTTTGTTCAAAATATATAGGGTTAAACCTCTTTTGTGTTATTATTTTACCATCCTTTTTAACTTTTTTTTCTGTTATAAAATCATCTGGTAAAAGATCTGGATTATTATTTAAAATTTGAAAAATTTCTTTTTTTAAAAATTGATTATTTTTTAGTTCATTATAACCAACTGTAAACTTTTCATCTTGCATTAATAGCTCTGTATATTCATTTAAATTTGTAATTACAGTTTTATTACCATTATCATCTACTTTAAGAATAGTAGGTATTTCTTGTTTAATTATTTTTTTAATAACATCATTTGAACCTTTAGCCGTTTCAAAATTACTTACTTTGACACTTTCATATTTTTCAATAGCACTATTAAATGAATTTATTTGCTCTTGTACTTGGTCATATTTATTTAACAAATCTACTACACCACTTTCATCAGCCTTATCTTTTATTCGTCTATATGCCAAATCTAAATAATTTCCAATGTTTCCTACATTTGCTTCATTTAAAAGAACCTCTCTTTGCTTTTCTGCTGATAAACTACTAAATTTCTGATTATTACCTACTGTGACTTTATTATCTAAAAACTTTATATCATTAAGATCTTCAAGCATATTTATCAATGTAGTAGCAGTAACGTTTTCTTTTTTAGCAGCTAAATTTAAAAGTTTGTCATCTTGCGTAATTAGATAATTTACATCTGCAGCATCACTTGTAGGTTGGCCATTACTATCTAAGCCTTGAACTTCAGAAGATTTAATAACTTCTGAAATTTCACCAAATGGATCTGCAAATGTAGCATTAGACAAATCTCCCTCTAAATCTTTTTTATATTTTTCTTCATTCATTCTAAGACCAGACTTGAAAATTTCCATGTTTTTTTGAAGCTTGTCTTTATACTGTGTCATTTTCATATTTAAATCATGCTGATATTTTTTTAGGTATAGTTCATCAACTTCTACATCTACTTCTTTTGTCATAAAAGAATAGTTTTTAGCAGCTTGAAATAAATCATTTTCAATATTACTTTGAAACAAAATATTAAAACCTCTATTGTTTATAGAGTTTAAATCATTTCCGTTCATTAAATTAGTAGCTTCATTTATAGAACCTGATAAAGATTCTAACTGTGCAGATTTTCCTTCTATTTGATTTAAAACATTTTTGTATTTAATATCACTTTCAGATCCAGGAGGAAAACTTCTAGTTTTTAAAACTTTATCATAGTCTTTTTTCATTGCATTAAGTTGAGAAATTTGATCACTTATTTCATCATATCTTAACGCCAATTTATCTTGACTTGATTGTATAATCCCTCTGTTCCATTCAGCCATGCCTTCTGTAACATTGCTAAACTGACCTTGCTGCATACCGTTTTCTGCATACGTTCTTGCCTGCACATAAGCATCTGCAAAATAAGCATCTTGCACCAATGGATCTTTACTGAATATTTCTCTTATATCAGATAAAAACAAATCTGTAACATCCTCACCATTTGTTGTAGTAATTCTATACGCACCATTTTCTGTGTACTTAGGCCCTAGTTTTATTTTATATCCTTTATCATCAAGGTATTTTCTAGCTCTTTCATACAATCTTGGTGCTTCAATATATCTTGCCAAAGGCTCATTCAATGCTTGATTTGGTGATGAATTAACAAAATCTTGATATTGCATTTGAGCAAATTGTAAACCCTGGTCGTAATATCTTAATCTTGTTTCTTCATCCGGAGATGTTCTTAAGTTATTAGCAAGCTTTTGTATTTCATTTATATTCTTAGTTTGAACCATATCTCTAAGAATTAAATCATTATCATAAAAAGGTTGAAACACAGCATTTGCTGCATTTACATTTTGAGCTAATGACAAATCTAAACCAGATATTTTTTCAATTCTAGGCTGCAAGTTATTTACAAATTGATCTCTTGCCTCATTAGTGTCTTGCCGTCCTAAATCTGAGTATACTATTTTACTGTAAGCATTGTTGAGTGCTTTAAAATTCTTTTCATATTTATCTGTGCGTTTATTTAAAACATCAGATAAAAATGTATAGTCTGGGTTAAATGGTTCTACTTTAGGTAGATACTCTTTAACATTGGGTACATAAATTGCCATATTACTTTATTTAAATTCCTATTGCTCCAACAAAAAATGGTAAAAGTTTATGATTAACTTCTTTACCTTTTCTATATTCACCAATTGCACTGCTTTTGTCAACATCAAATGGATTATTATCAATATATTGCTGCCTAGCCTTATCCATTGCTGATTTAGTTTGGTTAGGGTAATATTGTTCCATAATCTTATTAATAGTTTCTTGTTTAGGATCTTTAACGCCTGCTTTTTCAAGTCTGTTTTTTGCATCAATCCAGCGGTTAAGATAATCATCTTCACCTTGCTCTGTATAATCCCAAGCTTTAGAATCAGTAAAATTAATTAAACCTCCTGTTGATGGATCTATATTATAATAATCATAAAGAGAATTAAGATTATAAGTATTAGCAGCATTTGTATATGCATTTGCAACTAAGTCTGCCATTTGCTCTCTATCATAATTCTTTTCGTTCATATAATTTTGCTCTACCTTCATAGTATCATCATACAGCTGTTTAGATCTTTTTCTTCTTTCAGCATTAATATATGAATCATATTGTGTTTGCAAAGCTAAACCTTTATTTGTAGTATTTATATTTCTATTGTGTACACCCGCAATTACATTTGCAATATTTGTAGCAGCTTTACCTTGAGCATTTGCAGTTCTTGCATTTAAAGACTGTGGGCCTGTAAATGCTCCTATTGCATCAGTCATTATACCTAACTGCTCATTTGTAGCCGCTATAGCTCTTGTAGGATCTTCCAGCAACCAATTTACTTCAACGTTTTCTACAGGCTGTTGCCAAGGATAAAACTTTTTACGTTTTCTATTAGCTACTGCATTTATCTTTAAAAGATCTTGCAACCAAAACCTTGGATCTTTTTTTGAATATGGTACTTTTAAATCACCAGGTTCAAGCTCAGATTCTTTTTTAACAGCTGGGTCAACGGTCTGACCTGGTTTATATTCTTCTGCCGTAGGAAATATTTCTTGAGGTTTTGTGGCAATTCCGAACGGTCTTCTTGATGAAGTAAATGTACCAAACTTACCATCAAGTTTTCTACCTGTTCTAGTATCAAATCCAAAGTCTTCCTTCATGCTTTGAATAACACCTTTTTTAAGACTCATTCTTTGAGCTGATGTTACATTACCTCCATATTCTTCTTTAATGTGATTGACAACCCAGTCTTCAGCAAACTGCGGTATATAAATATCATTAAACCATATTTGAAATTCCTTTACTTGCGGTAAGGATCCTTTACCTTTTGTTCTTTTTAATTCTTCTTGTAGTTTGTTATATCCAGGATAAACATCTGCCCATGAACTATCAAAGCCTAAAACATTTTCTGTAGCATCACCAAAGTGCATGTCTTTCTGAGATTGTACATCTCTATACTTTCTAGCATTAATATTTACAGGATCAAATGTAATTCCCAATTCTGTGTATATATCACCAAATGTATCATCGTCATAAGCTACATTTGTTTTATCACCTCTTGTTCTGCCTGCTCTAGGTTTTTTAGGTTTTGTTTGTTGCTGAACAGGCTGCGTTGGCACAGGATCTGGATCTTCAAAAACTATAGGGTTATCTTGTGCCATACCAGACTCAGTAACTACAGCATCTTCTAGTTGTTTTTTATAAGATTCAAGATTTGATTTTTCAATAAAAGATACATTTTGCAAAGCTTCATTAAGAACTTTTAATACATTAGGGTTGTCTAATAAATATGGAGCATTATCTATAATTTGTGGTAATATACCTGCTTTTTTAAGTTTAGCATACATTTGAACTCTAGACGCTGAATTTTTTAAGATGTCAAATGTAGTTTCTTCACCTGCTTGAGCATAATCCATATTATTTGTAGAAACTTCATAACCCATTTGTGCAAGTTGTTGATTATCCATTCCGGGAGGTGGTAGCATACCTTGCTGTTGCATAGGCATTTGTTGTTGCATACCTTGCATTTCTTGAGGCATTTGTTGCATGCCCTGTTGCATACCTTGACCTTCAGCTTGCTGCTGTTGATCTACTTGTGCCATGTACTGCTGCATTGCCGCTACCTGCATTTGTTGTTCTGGCGGTAAAGATTGTATTAATTTTTGCTCTGCTTTTTGTCTTGAAATTTGTTCTACCTTTTGAGTAAACTCTATTGGATCTTGACCTTGCTCTACTAAAAATGGAAATGATGTAACAGGTACACCATCTTCAAAATCTTTTTTCTTTTCTTGCATAAAAGATAACTTAGAAAGCTTTCTTTTATTTTTATCAAGCATAAGTTCTGCTGTTTTAGCTTGTATATCATCAGAGTATGGGTCTTTCAAAAGAGCATCATATTCATTTGTACCATACTTTTTAGATATCTTAGCTGGCGTTAATCTTTTTTTAGACTCAATACCCATTTCTGCCATCTCATCTTTTGTAAATTTCATTTTGTTGAAATCAGAATAAACAAAAGACTGCTCTGGAAGATTTAAAGGAACGCCTCCACTATTGTGCCTAGGTCCTTTAATGTCATATGAATTAAAAGATCCATCACCATTTAAATCAGCGAGTACAGTTTCTCCACCTTCAGCCTCAATATTAGCTTCATCTCTTGGTACAGATGTCATAGAATAATTAACTTTTAAATCATCATCTATGTATCCGTCTTTTGGTGTAGTAACAAGACCATAATTTCTTTGATCTCCAGTAGATCCTCCAGACTTTTTAGATTCAATTATCTCACCATTTCTAACTTCAAAACCGTCAGGTAAATTATTAAATTTTATTTTCATAGCATATTAAATTTAGCTCCTTTTGCCATTAATTTTTTTAATACTTCTGTCCCTACTTTTGCAATCTGACCTCCACGTTTTTTTCTAAGCTGTCTCTTTTTTGAAAAAGGATTGCTTGAACCACCATACTTTTTATTAGTTCTTTCACCGTACCCTCTGTTCAATGCTGCTCTCATTTCTGGAGATAAACCCTGACCAGATGTAACACTATTCTTTTCTTTTAATCTTTTATCCTGCATAAAAAGATCATAATAATATTGATCAATTTCTTTTAATTCTCTTTCTGTTGGCTTATAGTATGGATTTGTTTCATATCTTTTTCTGATAATATTATTGTCAGTATTTCCAAATTCCTTTTCTACAAACTCTCTACCAGACTGATTTTTTGGCAAAGTAATACCATCTGGAAACATAGGACCTGTATATCCTGTATATCTGTCACCAGATGTAACACCAGGTTTATCTTGCATTTGCTGCTCCTGCTGCATAATTTTTGCATAATATTCTTGCAATTTCTGATCAGGTATTTGCATTGGAGTTTCTAAAGCGTCTGGTGTTTTAGAATCTTGAGTGTATATATATTCTACCTTAGCATCAGGCCTTCCCATTCTATCTCTTACAAATGTTTCTGGTGTGCTAACAGAACCTCTTGATTCTATAATTGCTCTGTTTACAGAAGCTACTTTTCTTTTTGCATCTAAACCACTTACATTATCTACATTAATTAAATTATTGTCAGTTTTACCAAACATCTTGTACATTTCTTTTAACGTAGCCATATTTGGAATCTCTCCTTGAGATTGATATATAGGTAAATAATCAGATTTTATTTTATCTAAATAACTATTAGCTTGCATAGACATTTCCATACCTGCTTGCCCAAAACCAATGTAAGGAACTCTTTGACCGCTAAAATCCTTACCTGTATTTGCATCATCTTTCCCTCTACTCAATTTATTAACACTTGGCGTATATAAATTATCTGCTGTAAGATCATTATAATAATCATTTGGATTTCCTTCAGATGATATTAAATCATTAAGAATGTTTATTCCTTGAACTGCTGTAGTGAAAGGATTTTTTATTTTCTTTTTTTTCTTTTTTAAACCATCTGGCCCTTCATAACCTGTGCTAGGTTTTATGCCCATAGAACCTTTATTAACAACGTTAGATTTACTTAAATCTTCAGAAAAATCATAATCATCCTTAACA
>JAAHTH010003591.1_pt1 | contig 10450 bp, 11 predicted proteins | sample 6116091 | NCBI WGS metagenome assembly JAAHTH01 (sample SAMN13939990, study PRJNA603662) | sponge metagenome | isolation source: marine sponge | host: Mycale hentscheli | place: New Zealand | collected 2006
TTTTATGAGAGGATAAGAATATGGCAAATGGTCGTTTAGGAAAAGCAGCGGTAGCGCCTGGAGCAACTTCTGCAATATACACAAACAGTAGTGGGGCAGAAGCATCGGTTACGGTGATTGCTTATGCGGAAGCAGCTACAGATATTGATATTAGAATTGATACATCTTCTAGTGCTGTAACAGAAACAACAACCATTGTTTCGGAAGCTTTTGATAATTCTTATATTAGATATTCTGTATCAAACACTGGATTTACAGACTCAGGTGCTATGGCTTATGTTGGAAGGGTTCAGTTTAACAACAAGTCAAACGTGCAAGACCTACCAGTTTTTGAATTTTATTCAAACTCTGGTAGCACCACTTATACTATTTATAATAACTCCGATGCCAGGACTAATACTAGTCAACAAAGAGCTACTTATGATGTTTATACGGCAGAACAAATAGATACAGGTGGAGATATTGTTATTCAAGACCCAGGTGCGTCTGATACCAAAACCTTTAAAAGTTTTCCTGCGCCTACTACAGAAAACGAGTATTACAAAAATGTTTTTAATAGAACTGCTTCTGCTAGTGCCACGTATACTCAAAGTATTACTTATGGTAATGACGGTGTTGTTGTTGACCCTTACCCTCTTGCAATAACTGGAACAGGCGGTGCGGTAGACGGTAAAAAAATGCACTGGATTGTGGGTATAGATAACAGTGAAATGGTAGGAGTTTTTAAATATACTGGCAATACGTTTGAACAGCAACATACGGGTTCTACAACTAGTGTTTGGTGGAGAGCAGTAGGGTCTTCCTCCATGAGTAACCCAAGCACCACTACTCCATATGCTTACATAAGACTTCAACGAAGGGTGGGGTGTATTGATCCTCATGGTCAAAGTGGTTACGTTTCTCTTTTTACTATGCCTGATTCAACTTGGAATGATACTAACGTGGGAACAGCGGCAGGCCGTTCAGTAAAATATGCTAACAATGTTGTTTATCGTGTAACAAGCGGATTAACTGATCGGACTGCGGGTTCAGTCCTTTATTTTGAGTACAACCCTAATGATGAAAAATACTACTGTGCTTTAAGAGATAGTAGTACAGCAAAGCTTTTTACAACCACTAGAGATGATCTTCTTCCCATAGGGGTAGGTAATCGAACTAGTAGTACCTGGGGAACAAGTGACGATTACGTAACCTATGACTCAAATTTTGATCTTACCTTGAGTAATTATAGCATGAGCGATCAACAAGTTTGTTTTAGGTCTATGAGGATTGGAACAAGTCTCTGGGTATTAGTGGTTACAGAATATAGTCAAACTACCGCAGAAGAGGTATTTTACTCAACTGATTTAATAACTTGGACTGCTGCTGCAACCTTCTATGGTTCTGTTGATTATTCTGCAACACTAGGTGTTGCTACAATTACTTCTAACTCTGGTACTGTTTCAGCTACTAAAACAAGAATAGGGGTTTTAGGAACAGACGGTATTTTAGAACAAAACCTATCTATGACTCAATATGAAAGAACAGGAATTGTTTTAAGTAATGGCGATAGAATTTTAATTCGTAATCGAGGAGCAACACAAACTGCTGTTGTTCAAGTAATGGGATATGAAGGGACTTAAAAATGACTAGAACAGTAATATCAGGCGGCGCTAGTGGCGGTGGCAGTGGGGGAACAACTGTAATTCCATCCACAGGTAACTGGGCGACAGGAACTTTTGGTACAGGACAGCTTATGACTTTTGCGGGTGCAGGGGCGTATACCTTTATCATTCCTGCTGCAACTACAAGCATCAGAGTTCGTGTTTTTGGTGCAGGTGGCTCAGGTTCAACAAATGTGTCTCAATCGGGTGGCGGAGGCGGCGGTTTTGCTCTTGGAACTTTTACAGTTACCGCAGGAACTAGTCATACTGTAACTGTTGGCGCAGGTGGTTATAATAACTCATCAGGAGGATCATCTTCTTTTGGTAGTTTAATTTCTGCTACAGGTGGCGCAGGTGGAGCTAATAACACTAGTGAAAAAGTTGGTGGAACAGGGTCGGGTGGCACTGTTAATTATAAAGGAGGAAACTCTCAAGGTACTTACTCTGGCGGTGGTGGCGTTGCTTGTTTATTCGGTCCAGGCAATCCAGGGTCGTATGGGAATGGTGGAGATAGTGTTCCATCTGGTCATAATAGTTTAGGTAGATCAGGTGGCGCAGGCGGTGGTTTTGGAAAAAATAGCACTGTCTATGCACAAGACTACAAAGGTTTTAGTTTGGGAACTTTTGGCATGATAATGACAGGTGCAGAAGGCCGTCAGCAAGCTCCAGAAGCGGCTGTGTTTGCATACTCTCCTGCACAACCAACCACATGTGTTGATTTGTTAGGCACTGGTCCAGGAGGCGTTACACCTGGTGGCAAAGGTGATGGTATAAATGGCGGCGGTGGGTTTGGTGGAAACAACTACTATCCAGGTCGTGGAGGTTGGCCTGGTGGCGGAGGCGGTTCTGGTCAGGGTCAGCCTTGGGGTACGGGCGCAGATGGATGCGTAATTGTGGAGTATTAATATGTATTGTAGATTAATAAATAATGAAGCTGTGGACGTTGTTCCATCATACGAAGATAGATTTCATCAAGGTCTACACTCTGAGTTTGTAGAGTGTCCAGATGACGTACAAACGGGGTGGATTTATGATGCTGATGCAGACTCTTGGTCAGCGCCACCTGAACCAGAAGAAGAATCTTCTGAATAAGGATTAGCTAAATGTTCTTTGGCGCAACATCCATAGCTCAAGTACCGATAGGTGATGATGCGTCCGTTACTCGTATTCTTGTTACTGGCGTTGCAGCAACAGGTACATTAGGCACAATATCTCTTGTTACGGACAACAACCTTAACGCTACAGGACTAGCAGGTACAGGTGCAGTTGGATCAGTAGCAGTTGGCGTTGGTGGTGGTATTGCGATTCCAGTAGGCAGCTTGACAGCCACTGGTTCTACAAACGATGTAACAGCAGTCACAAATGTTATAGTAAACCTTACAGGTCTAGCAGCGACTGGAGGAGTTACAGTTCCAACCATTACAGGTACGGCGCTAGTAAATCTCCCGACGATCTCTGCTTTGGCATCTGCGCTTGGCACGGTAACAGTAAATGCCAGTGCAGTTGCTACTGTGACAGGGCTTGAGGCTAGTGGTAACATACATCAAGTTACCGTAATCGGTGATGCGATTGTGCCTGAAACAGGTTTAGCTGCCACTGCAAGTGTTGGTGGAGTAACACAAAGAACAACAGCCGTTATACCTGCTGCATCTCTTTCTGCCACTGGTGCCGTTGGAACGGTTACAGTTACAGGTGGATCTTCTGTTACAGTCGGAGGACTTGCGGGTAGCGGAGAAGTAGGAAGTGTGCTAGTTTGGAGTAGAATACTTCCAGAAGAAGACACAATCTGGACACAAATAGTAGCTGCGTAGGAAAAAACATGCCAAGTACATATGCAACAAATAGTGGTATCGAACTCATCAGAAACGGTGAGCAGTCTGGTACATGGGGTACAACTACTAATACAAACCTAAACATAGTTGATCGTCTTACCAACGGTGTAGGTACAATAGATCTCAGTTCTTCTGGCGCAGCGCACACACTTACAACAAGTGATGGAGCATTGTCAGATGGTCAGTTTAAAACACTGGTATTATCTGGGGCAACCCAAGCTTGTACGATTACAATAGCTCCTAATGATGGTCAGCATATATACTTTATAGTCAACGGATCAGGGCAAGCTTGTACGTTTAGCCAAGGATCAGGTGCAAACGTGACTGTAGCAAACGGCGACAATGCTATAATTTATGCTGATGGAGCAGGGTCAGGTGCCGCAGTTGTAGACATTACATCCAACCTTGGTATGAGCAGTGTAAATATCACAGGTGGTTCTATAACAGGAATTACTGATCTAGCTATCGCAGATGGTGGTACAGGCGGTGGTACAGAGTCTGCTGCTCGAACAAACCTTGGCGTTGCTATAGGGTCAGACGTTCTTGCTTATGATGCGAACTTACAAGCTTTTGTTACTGCTCTTACTTTACCAACCTCAGATGGTAGTGCGAATAGAGCTTTGACTACAAACGGATTAGGAACTATAGGATATTCTAACCTCGCACCTAATACATCAATAGCCCTCAGTATTATTCTGGGATAGGAGATAGACATGGCAGAGCCAAACATTGCAGCATTAACTACGATGACAGGTAAGGTTAACGTAACCAACCTGACAACAACCTCAATAACCTCGATTCTTAACAATGCAGGAAGCAACAATAAGGTTCTTAAAGTTAATCTTGTGCGGTTGGTAAATGTAGATGGTAGCGCAGCAAGAACCTGTACTGTGAGCTATCACAACGCCACTAATGCAGGCGGCACAGCTACAGAGGTTGTTCAACTTAAATCTGTAGCCAATAATGATTTCTTTGACGTGGTGACAAAAGACGCTCCTATTTATTTAGAAGAGAATGGAAGTACGGGTACTTCATTAAGTGCTACAGCGGGAACAGCAAACGATTTTAAAGTTATAGTGTCTTATGAAGAGATCAGTTAATGCCTCTATCCAAATTACAATTCAAACCCGGAGTAAATCGTGAGATAACTGCCTACTCTAATGAAGGCGGTTGGTTTGATATTGATAACGTTAGATTTCAAAAGGGCTATCCTGAAAAGATAGGCGGTTGGCAGAAAAGATCTACAAACTCATTTCTTGGCACTTGTCGTGCCTTACATCCTTGGGTTTCATTAGATCGGGATCAATATGTAGGGGTGGGCACAAACCTTAAATACTATATTGATGAAGGTGGTTTTTATAACGATGTTACCCCTTTACGACTTACGACTTCAGCGGGTGCCGTTACCTTTGCCGCAACTAATGGATCATCTGAATTAACTGTATCTCACACAAATCACGGCGCAGTTGTAAACGACTTTGTAACATACTCTGGCGCAGCTAGTCTTGGTGGTTTGATTACTGCTACTGTTTTAAATCAAGAATACTATGTAACAGAAGTTGTAAACACAGCAAGTTACAAGATTAAAGCTAGGGCAGCGGGTACTTCTATCTCTGATATAACATACGAAGGACAACTTAATCCTAGTCTTGTTGCGGCTAATGGGTCTGATACAGGCAACGGTGGTAGTTCTGTTGTTGGTAAATACCAAATCAACACAGGGTTAGATATTGGGGTGTCAGGCGCAGGATGGGGTGCAGGGACTTGGTCGCGAGGGACTTGGGGTTCTGCTTCTTCAGAATCAATCGTTACAAATAGTCTTCGTCTTTGGTCCCATGATAACTTTGGTGAAGACCTTATTATGAACGTCAGGGATGGCGGCATTTACTATTGGGATGAAACAAACACATTGTCCACAAGAGGCGTTGATATTACGACGTTAGTTGGATCTACAAACGCCCCGACAGTTGCAAAACAAGTTCTGGTTTCTGATAGGGATCGCCATATTATAGCATTTGGTTGTGACACAGAGGCTGATCCGGGTGTCCAAGATCCGTTGGCTATACGGTTTTCTTCTCAAGAATCTCTTACAGATTGGGCTTCTTTAGCTACCAATACCGCAGGAGAGTTACGTCTAGGTTCTGGATCTGAGATCGTAACGGCTCTCGAAACAAGACAACAGATATTAGTTTTTACTGACACAACGCTTTATTCAATGCAATTTTTAGGACCACCGTTTACCTTTGGTGTAAACTCTTTGTCTGAAAACATAACCGTTGCAGGCCCGAATGCAGCTATAGCGGTAGACGATAATGTTTTCTGGATGGGTAGAGCAGAGTTTTATGTGTACAGCGGAGCCGTTCAAAGATTGCCTTGTATGGTCAGAGATTTTGTTTTTTCTGATATTAACGAAGAGCAATTAGAAAAAATAAACGCGGCTCTTAATACAGAGCACTCAGAGATTTGGTGGTATTATCCTTCTGCAAATAGCACTGAGGTGAACAGATATGTCGTTTATAATTACTTAGAACAGGTTTGGTACTATGGCTCTTTTGGTAGAACTGCATGGATTGACAGGGGCATTTTTGATTTCCCTTTTGCAGCAAACGCTGACGGTTATATTTATGAGCATGAAATCGGATTTGACGATGGTACAACTAATCCAACCACACCAATTAATGCCTTCATACAGTCTAGCCCTATAGATATAGGGGACGGAGAGCAGTTTATGTTGCTGCGTAAGATGATACCTGACGTGGATTTTAGAGACTCTACTGCTATTCTTCCCGATGTAAACATCATTTTGGACGTAAAAAACGCGCCTGACGGAACTTATTCTAAAACAGAGACAGATACCTTTGTAAAAACACAAGCCGCTGCGGTGGGTGCAAGAACAGAACAATTGTACTTTAGGCTGCGTGGCAGACAAATGAGATTTAAGATAGAGTCCGAAGATCTTGGCGTTACATGGAGATTAGGATCTCCTCGCTTAGATATAAGACCTGATGGGAGGCGTTAGTGTCTAGACGTTTATCCCGTCCGTATTTCCCTATCCCGCCGGATCAATACCAAAGAACGTATTTTAGCGAAGTCATTCGGGCGTTTTCTGTGTTTTTGGAACAAATTCAAAATCCTGGGGATGTTAGGGCAACAGAGATAACTATCACTAATTTACCCACAGATGACAGTGGACTTGAAACTGGGACTTTATTTCAGCATGATGGTTATGTTAGAGTACCTTTAACCCACTCTGCTTTTCTTCGTGGATCCCAAGGCACTGGAACAGTAGGGTCAGTAACGGTGAGTACAACATGAGCGATGATGAACATATTATAGTAATAGGGGATGGTTCAAAGTTCAGACCATCCACTTCAGTAGATAGGTTGCAGTGCCATCACTGTGATAACGTAGTAGACACTCCTGAAGAGGTTGCTTCTTACCCAGACGGAACTTGCCCCAACTGTGGAAAGTCTTGGACAGGAGAGACAAAACGGCATACTGCAATAACCGTAACTGCCCCCGAAGCAATCTCAGGAGAGGCGTAATGGCTCAAAATTTTGAAACAATCACAATGCCAGATGCGGGTATCGGTTCGTTTCTTACGTCTAATATAGATGAGATTGATGACAATGTACTGATGTTTGGTAACGGCGGCGGTATAAACTCAATGAAAGAAGTTGCAGACCGCATGGCTGCAATGGGCAACGGCACGGACACTTATATTATTCATGCCTCTGAAAAAGAAATTATGTTGCCGCGAGAGGTTGCGGAAAGAAATCCTGAACTTGTTGGTCAAATAAAGCAGGCTATTGCTTCAGAGGGCGCGGACCCCGAAGCATATGTTGTGGGTTCTGCTAGTAACTCTATTAACCCGATGACGGGGCAGCGTGAGTTTTTTTTAAAGAAGCTAGTAAAGGGCATCAAGAAAGTTTTAAAGAAATCAGCTAAGATTATTGTCCCTGTTGCTTTAAATTACTTTTTTCCGGGTATGGGAACAATCGCTTCAGGGGCCATTGGCGCAGGTATTGGCGGTCTAATACAGGGTGAAAGTTTTGGAGATGCCTTAAAAAGTGCCGCTGTGGGCGGTCTTACCGCGGGTGTAATGTCTGGTGTCTCTGGAGCACTAGGTTCTATAGGAAATCAAGGTCAAACCTTGGGGCAGGGCTTTATGTCTGGTCTAAAAGGTGCGTTGCCTTCAACTGATCCGGGGTCTTTTTTCAAATTTAGAACAGCAGATTCTCCGGGATTTTTTGATCCGTTAGGCACAGGTCGAGCAGGAGACGCAGGTTTTGAACCTTACATGACTCAAGCCGCAGCAGCGCCTACCTTAGAAACTTTAACTCCCGGACAGTTAAAACATGCAAATGAATTAAAACAGGCCGGATCTCTTTTAGAGGGTAACGATTTAGCGGCAGCCGCTGTTAATGCTGTTCCTGGAACCGCCGCAGCCGCAGGAGGCTCTTCGGTACTTGGCACGGCAGTCAAGTATGGTTTACCGACCTTACTGGCAGCAGGGTCAATGGGCGCGTTTGATCCAATTCCTGCAACAGAAATAGAAGTAGAAGGCTTTGATCCTGGCGATACTTCAGAAACTCGTCTTGCGGATAATCCAGACAAATACAGCGTAGGTCAGCCCGGAAACACAAACTATATAACACCCACACAGGCTATCTATTCTGGACAGCCCCTTACCACAGCAGCTTATTTACCAAGTCAGGGCGCTTATAATCCAATTGTGCCGTCTGCAACGTACTCCAATCTTATTCCTACAGGTGCGGGAACTGCACCAATAACTCCAAGCGGGTCTAGTACCCCCAGTCAATCAGGTATAGCGGAAGTACAGTTAGCGGGTTATGATCCAAGAGTTACAGGTATGCGTCCTGCTTCAATTTATGGTGTAGATGCACAAGGTAATCCTGTAATGACGCCGTATGTAGATCCAATCATGCCTGCAAGGTTTGTTGGTTCTAATCAAGAAGTCCAGATGGCTGCATCGGGAGGCGCGATGAACTTTCCGCGGCGCACGGGCCAAATAGAAGGTCCAGGAACAGGAACATCGGATGATATTCCTGCGATGTTATCGGATGGTGAATTTGTAATGACTGCAAAAGCTGTTGAAAACGCGGGCGGCGGAAGCCGTGAGCAAGGCTTTAGAAAGATGTACGACATCATGCGGTCCTTTGAAGGAGGAGCGGTAGCGTAATGGCTGATAATACCACAGTACAAATCTCCCGGCAGGATCCTGCCATTGAGGCTTATCGTTTAGGACTTCTAGGGGACACACAAACCTTTATAAAAGATCAAATAGCAGCGGGGATGCCTCCCTCAACAGCCTATCAAGTTGCAGGTCTAACTCCCGCAGAAACAGCAGCTATTTCCGCCGCTCAATCTGGAATTGGTGCGTATCAACCCTTTCTATCCGCGGGCGAAGCGGCAATACAGGGCGGTCAAAATATACTGACTCAGTCTGCTATGCCCTCACTTCAACAAGCTGAAGCAACTACGGGATCTACTCAGAATATAATTAACCAAGCAGCCCAACTTGCTGCGGCGCAGCGGGCTGTACCTTATACCTACCAACAAGCGGCGGCTCAAACCGCAGCGGGTATTGGTGGATTTAATCCGTTTGAAGAACAGGTCGTTCAGAGATCATTAGGCGATATTGCAAGACAAAGAGACATTCAACAGCAGGCTATGAATGCACAGGCCGTGGGAGCGGGAGCTTTTGGTGGATCCAGGCAAGCTATTGCAAACCAAGAATTAAATAGAAACGCCCTTGAACAAATGGGTCGAACCTCTGGTCAACTAAGACAAGCAGGCTTTGATGCTTCAATGGCAAGACGATTACAAGAAGCTCAATTATATGGAAACATAGGACTTCAGTATGGTCAACTGGGTCAAGCGGACGTATCACAACTTGGGGATCTTGCAGGCAGACAGCTTGCGTTAGGTCAAGGCCTTGGCTCGTTAGCCGCGCAATACGGTAATTTTGGTAGCGGACTAGGTCAATTAGGGGTACAACAGGCAGGCATTGGCGAGATTGGTCAAAACATTAGACAAGCTCAAATTGGCACGGCTCTACAGGGAGGCAACATTCAACGCGGTATCGATCAGGCTGCACTTGATGCCACTAGGTTGACTAATGTGCAGGCGCAACAGTATCCATATCAACAGTATGGCTTCTTATCTGACATTTATGCGGGCGTACCAACGTCTCAATCCACCATAACGGCGTCATCTGCGCCACAAGTTTCACCTTTCCAAACCGCATTAGGGTTGGGTATATCAGGACTTAGCGCCGCTGCGGGCGCATCAAAAGCGGGGCTATTATAATGAATAAAGGTTTTCAGGCACTACCAGAGTACGTGCAAAGAAAGATCGACCCAGAGATGGCTAAGAAATTTATGGGCGGCGGCTCCGTGATGCAACGTCCGTTATTTCGTCAAGCGGGTGGTCCGGCTGAAGCTGACATGGCTCAGATGGCAGCAATGGGTCAACAGTTTCTTATGCCCGAGGCTCAACCGCCAATGGCACCTCCACAGGTTGATCCGCAACAGGCGGCAATGGTGCAGGCGCAAGAGCAGCATAACATGGAAGACGGTCAAAAGGTCGGTGAAATGTATGCCTCTGAGATGATGAACCGACTTGACGCGGCGGAAGATCCAAAGAGCATGATTGACGCATTTAGGGGCAATGAGAAGCCCCTTGAAGCGCGGTACACGGAACTTGCAGGGTTTGTCGGGGAGGCTGATGCGCAGCAAACACCAGAAAGTGTGTTGGCAATGGTGCAGCCTACCATAATGATGACGGAAGAGGGTGCGGTAGACAGCGGCATCGGTGAGCTAATGCAGGGGTTGGTTCAAAGCATTGAGATGGAAGACGACAGTCAGATGGCTCAAGGGGTTGGCGAACTCATGGCGATGGGGGCGGGCAACACTCCACCCGTAAATTTTAATCAAGGTGGCGCAGTGCGCC
>JAAHTH010001525.1_pt1 | contig 10448 bp, 10 predicted proteins | sample 6116091 | NCBI WGS metagenome assembly JAAHTH01 (sample SAMN13939990, study PRJNA603662) | sponge metagenome | isolation source: marine sponge | host: Mycale hentscheli | place: New Zealand | collected 2006
CAAGAAACAGAAGACGCTATTGTTAAATACAATGGCTCTTCTGATCCCGAAGAAAGGAGTGAAATATATCGTAAAGGTATCCATTATGGATTCTTTAAACTTACAGAGAATATAATTCATACTTTTAAATTTTATTATACAGAAGTAAATGAAATTGAACATCTTCAACATGAAGTTATAACGTTTTTATTAAGTAAAATTCATTTATTTGATCCTACACGGGGGGCTAAGGCATTTTCATATTTTGGTACGATTGCTAAAAGATATTTAATTATACAAAATACTAAAAATTATAAAAAGAGGGTAGATAAGGCACCAGTTGAAGAATTATACCATAATTTAAATTATTCATATGATATGGATTATGACCCTATGGAAAAAGACAATGATTCACTTTTTATGGATGAATATGTTACTTATTGTCAAAATAACCTTTCCGAATTGTTTCCTAAACTTAGGGATGCACAGATAGCAGATGCCATTTTATCTATATTTGAGCAAAGGGATTCTTTAGATATTTTTAATAAAAAAGCACTTTATATCTACATAAGAGAAATGGTAGAGGTTAAAACACCTCAAATTACTAAAATAGCCGATAGATTAGGTAAAATTTATAAAGAACATTATCTTTTCTATAAAAATAATGGTTATACTAATTTTAAAGAGGAACCATATTTATAAATAAAGAATAAATATGGGACAGCTCGATAAAAAAATATTTGGTAAGAAAAAATTTTCCGATATATTGGAAGAGATTTACCTAAACCAAAAGAAAAAAGAAGAACAAATTTCTACTCTTATATCAGAGCTAAAACCTTTAATTCAAGATATTGGGGATGCTACTTTAGTAGTTCCGTTGCTTAAAGAATATCTCGAAATATCAGTTAAAAACGATGAACAGCTTATTAAAATGGCTACTATCATCCAACGTGCCGTAAATAATGAGGGAAATGATGATGGTAATTTTGGCATGACCGAAGATGAAAAATATCAGTTACTAGAAGAAGTCAAAAAATTCAAGGACGATAAAAAGTAATGCCTAGCTTTCAATATGGTATAGCGGGACTTTCTCAAGGAGCTTTAAGCCCCCAAAGTAATGTTGTAGCTCCTACAGAAAAATTAATTTTTTCAAGTAGGGTAAAAGATATTATATTAGATGAAAACCATCCCGAATTTGAAATATATGGTGAGTGGTCCGCTATTGGAGGTATCTTAATAGAAGATGTAAGTCAACCTTCTAATACTAATTCAATTACTATAGCAAAACCCTTATTTCCTAATATAAAACAATATCCATTACTTAATGAAGTTGTAGTAATCTTAGTTTTACCTTCTACAGGATTAGAAACTAACCAAACTTCTAATAGTTTATATTATCTTCCCCCTCTTAACATTTGGGGGAGCCAACACCATAATGCTATACCAGGTTTTTCTGAATTAACTCCTTCGCAACAAAAAAGTTATTCCCAAACTTCAGTAGGTAGTACTAAAAAAGTAACTGATGAAGGTACTACTATTAATTTAGGAAAAGGATTTATTGAACAGTCTAATATAAATCCTCTTCAACCTTATATAGGAGATTATATTATAGAAGGGAGATTTGGAAATTCTATAAGATTTGCAGGTGATGAAGGAAAAGATCCTATTACAAAAATTAGAAATGGTCAAGGGCCTAGAACAGAAGAAGGATGGACAACTATAAATGAAGATATAAATGAAGATAGTGGATCTATATATCTAACATCCACACAACAAATTGGATTACACGCTAATATATTTAATTATAACTCATATAAAACAGCCCCCGAGGCAGTTAGCGATTACTCATCCCCTCAGGTTATACTAAACTCTAGTAGAATAATATTAAATGCTAAAGAAGATAGTGTTTTATTAAGTTCCGCTAAATCTATAAATTTAAATTCACAAGATTCAATTAATGTAGATAGTGAAAATACTTTTATAGTAAACTCTCCTAGTATATTATTAGGTGGGAATGATGCTACTGAATCTGTGTTAAAAGGTGATATAACTATTGAACTTCTTTCTGAATTAGTAGATGAGATGAGAAAATGGATGACTCAATTTAATAGTAATCCTTCTCCTTATTTGGCATATTTAAAAGCCTCATCTACTCCTTTAATAGCAACCTTAGTTAAATTAAAAGCAGATTTAGAAACTAAAACTAAATCCAAAATAAGTAAAACTCTTTAATGGCTAAGATAGAAGAAAATATTATTACTAATGCTACCCCCTTAAATTTAAAACAAAAGGGATTAGCAGTATTAGGTACTATACTTACTAATCAAGCTATGGTATTTGCTGATAAAATTATTCCTACTTTAGAAAAAACTCTTTTAGGATTTAAAGAAGGATGTCCCACTAACAAAGAGTTAGCTAGGATAGTAAATACAAGAAATAATATAGTTGGACAATCTGATTCAATTTCAAAAACTATAAGTAAAATAATATCTACTATTGCCAAAGCTTCTATAGGTATAAGTACTCTTATTGGATTGATAAAAATTTTAAAAATAACAAAAAGAGGTATTGCTACTGCTGCTAAAGTAATTCCTGCGGGGTTACCTGGGGCTATTCCTGCTGCTATTAGTGATATAGATGATCTAGTTACAAATAAAACTTTTGATATTGAAGGTAATTCCAAAATTGCTCCTATAAGATCTGCTATTGATGGGATTGCTGTTCCTTTAGCTTTAATTAGTTTTTATATAGCTAAATTTATATCAATAACATCAATTTTAGATAAAAATATACAAGAGTGTAGTATTAACCCTCTTACCCTCCCCCCAGTATCTGAAGAATTAGTAGAAATTTCCCAAATCCAAGATCAGGCGGAAGAATCTCCTAATTTATCAACATATCAAGGGTTTATTTTAGAAATAGAAAAAGTCCCTTATTCATCTACTGTAGACAGAATAAGGGCTGTTGGTAAAAACCAGGATGGAATTATTCTAATACAAACAGAACTTTCATTTACTCCTGTAGATCAAATAATGATAAATGAATTAAAATTTATTATCGATAGAGATAATTTAAAAGCTTATTAAGTAAATATTTATAAACAATGAAATCGCAAGTATTAAAATCTTTAATTAAAGAGGCCGTTAAAGAGGCCATACAAGAAGAATTAAGAGAAATTTTATTAGAAGCTGTAAAAGCTCCTAAGCAAACAGTAATAGAATCTTCTCCTAAAGTTACTCAATCACCACCCATAAGTGAAGATAGAAGAGCAAAATATGCTGATATTTTAGGTGAAACCGCATCTTCTTTTACTTCTAATGATGTTAAACCCCGATTTAATCCTCAAGGTGTAATGCCTGGAGGTGATTTACCTAGTGGGGAATTAGGAATGGATCAAATAATGGGATTAATGAATAAGTAAGAATGGCAATTGAAATAGGAAATATCCCAGCTTTTGACCAAAATCCCGTAGTGGGGATTGGGTTGTCTGTGCCTTTCCAATCAAATGCTGTTTCAGGTTCTGATTCTCTTTTTAACATAAATTACACTACAGCTGAACAGATAAAGTTTAATATAATTAATTATTTTTTAACTAGTAAAGGGGAAAGGGTGTTTAATCCTACTTTAGGTAGTAATATACGTGAGTATGTGTTTGAACCTAATGACCCTTCTACACTTGAAATTCTTAAAAAAGACATTAAAGAAAATATAACTTTAATTTTTCCTATGGTAACTCTAAAAGAAATAAAAGTATTTTCAGATACTGATAATTTTAGTATTACAGTTCAAATTTTTTATTCTGTATTTTCAAGTTTAAATGAGTTTGTAGAATTTAACATGCCCCTATAATGCCCTATCCTCTAATAACAAATAATAACGGAGTTAATAGAAATATTGAATATATTAATAGAGATTTCTCTGAAATGAGATCTACTCTAATTAATTTTTCTAAAACCTATTTTCCAAATACTTTTACTGACTTCAATGCCACATCTCCTGGTATGATGTTTATTGAGATGGCTTCTTATGTAGGGGATGTTATGGCATTCTATACTGACAACCAGATTCAGGAAAATTTTGTTCAATACTCTAAACAAATTAACAATCTATATGATATAGCGTATATGTTTGGATATAAACCTTCAGTTACTTCAGCGGCTTCTACTCAATTAGAAATTTTCCAAACTGTACCAGCTATTTCATCTGGGGGAGAATATGTTCCGGATTTTAATTATGCTTTAATTATTGGTGAAAATTCTCCCGTTACGGGAACATCTGGGGTGCCTTTTCTTTTACAAAATAGAATTGATTTTAGCCAATCTAGCTCATTAGACCCTACTACAGTATCAATATACGAGGTATCAGGAGGTAATCCTGTTTCATTTTTACTTAAAAAACAAGCCCAGGCAATCTCAGCTACTATTAATAGTACAACTGTATCTATAGGGGACCCAAAACAATTTGAAACTTTTAATGTTACTACTTCTCAACCTTTAGGGATTTTAGATGTCATAGATAGTGATGGTGGAGAATGGGTTGAGGTAGACTATTTAGCTCAAGAAACGGTATTTGAAACTATACAAAATACCAATCCTTTTGGTCCTGACCCCAATACTGAAAGTGAGTCTGGGGAGGTTCCCTCACTTTTAAGACTTAAAAAAGTTCCTAAAAGATTTGTTTCTAGATTTATAAGTAGTAATAATTTAAATAGTGGTTCTGCTACTTTACAATTGCAATTTGGAGCTGGGACTACTAATGATTTTGATGAACAGATAATACCTAATCCCGATAATGTAGGTATAGGCTTACCATTTGGTCAAAATAAGTTAACAACTGCTTATTCTCCCACTAATTTTATGTTTGATAAAACATATGGTATTGCTCCTTCTAATACTACTTTAACAATAAGATACTTAACTGGAGGAGGTGTAGGATCTAATATTCCTGCTAATACTTTAAATTCTATAAGTACTACAGGTAATGTTTTATTTTCTACAGATAATTTAAATAGTACTTTAGCTCAATCAACTTTTAATTCATTAACTGTAAATAATCCAAACCCTGCTACTGGAGGAGGAAATGGGGATTCGACTGAAGATATAAGATTAAATTCAATGGCAAGTTATGCTTCTCAACTTCGAGCTGTAACTCAAGAAGATTATCTAGTAAGAGCTTACAGTTTACCTTCTCAGTTTGGTTCTATTGCAAAGATATATACTGAATCTCCAAAATTAGAAAACACGTTGCCTGGAGAAGGTAATTCTGTTTTAGATCTATATGTGTTAGCTTATAATAATAGTAACCAATTAGTAAATGCTAGTAGTGCTTTAAAACAAAATTTGTCTACTTATTTATCTCAATATAGAATGATTAATGATTCTATTAGCATAAAAGATGCTTTTATTATTAACATAGGAGTTAATTTTGAAATTGTAGTATTACCTAATTTTAATAGTAATCAAGTCCTTACATCATGTATATCAAAGCTACAATCTTATTTTAGCATAAATAATATGCAAATTAACCAACCTATTTTAATAAATGAATTATATTTATTACTTAATTCTGTAGAAGGGGTGCAAAATGTAAAAGATATATATTTTACTAATAAAGTAGGAGAAAGTTTAAATTATTCAAAATATGCCTATGATATAGATGGAGCAACTCAAAATGGTGTAGTTTATCCTTCTCAAGATCCTTCTATTTTTGAAGTTAAATTTCCTAACACTGATATAAAAGGTAGAGTAGTACCCCTTTAAAATAAATAATTATGGCTAAAGATCCCAAAAATTCTCATTTAATAAATTCTTTTGATAAAACTAATTTAGATCTTGAAAATCCTTCACCTTTAGGAGGACCTAATAGAACTAACTCTGAAAATATTGAAAGTGGGCAATATACTAATATTAATTACACATCTGGGAGAGCTATAAATACTGTTACATTACAACAATGGACACCCAATAAAACTTATTTAGATAGTTTTAAACTAAAATAATAAAAAATGGCAGTATACAAATTATTTCCTGAAAAAGATGCTTCTATATATTCTCAATTTCCTTTATTAAACACAGGAATTGATGAAATTTTAGATGTATCCACTTTTTTTACTTCTGCTAATCCCCAAGTAAGTAGATTTTTAGTTAAATTTTCCCAATCAGAAATAGAAGATGTATTAACTAATAAAATAGGAACATCTTCATTTCAATCTAACTTTAAAACTTATATAGCAGATATAACGGGTTTAAATTCTACTACTACTTTAGAAGTATATCCTGTATCGGGTTCATGGAATATGGGAACTGGGAGATATTCTAGTGTACCTCAAACTCAAAATGGAGTATGTTGGACTTCTAAATTAAGTGCTAATGATGGAAATTGGTCTACTTCATTTTCTCCCCGAGTAACTGGATCTTTTCAATCTATTAACCCAGGAGGAGGAACTTGGTATACAGGGTCTAGTTTAGGTTTAAATGTTACTCAATCTCAAGAATTAAGTTATTCAAGTAATAAAGATTTAAATGTAAATGTAACTAATACAGTTTTAACTTGGTACAGTGGATCTAATGCCCTAGGGGGATTTTTAAATGATGGGTTTCTTGTTAAGCAAAGTGATAGTGATGAGTTTATAGCAAATAGAAATTATGTTACTACTGTAAAATATTTTTCTATAGATACTCATACAATATATCCTCCTGAGCTTGAAATGCAATGGAGAGATTTTGATTTTAATACTGGGTCTTCAACCAATACTATTATTGATACTACTCAAATGGTAGCTTCTTTAGGTAACAACCCAGGAACTTTTAACAGAGGAAGTATTGAAAAATTTAGAATAAATTGCAGACCCCAATTCCCAGAAAGAGTATTTCAAACTGCATCTTTATATTCTATTAATCATTATTTACCTACATCTTCTTTTTATGCTATAAAAGATTTAGATACTAATGAGTTTGTAATAGATTTTAATACTGATTATACTCAAATAAGTGCTGATAGTGAAAGTAGTTATTTTACTTTGTATATGAATGGGTTAGAACCTGAGAGATATTATCAAATTTTAATTAAAACCATTTTAGGTGGAGAAACACTTATATTAAATGATAACTATTATTTTAAAGTAATAAATGGATAATTCTCTTAAACCATATGATTCTGGGAGTGAGTTAAAATTATCTAAAAAACTTTATGATAAACCTGCTTACTTAAATGTTATTAACACCCAATTTACTGAATTAGTTCCCCCAACCCCTCCAGTTGAGGAACCTATTAGTGTAGATGAATTTTTTGTATTATATAATACTTTATTTTATGAAATTCCTAAAGAAGGTGAAGTTAATTCTCATCAATTTTTAATAAAAAATAGTGTTGAATATGTAGGTTCCCAATCTACATCAAATGACTTACAAGCTTTATTAAATGAAATAACTTCATTAAGAGAAGAAAATTTAACACTACAACAAAATATAGTAGACTTAACAATATCAACAGATGATAACACTAACTCCATTAAATAACCCAGAAGGAGCCACTCAACAAGAATATAATACTTCTCAAGAAGTACTTATTCCGGCAATTAATTCTGCTTCAGAATTTAATCCTGTAACTGATCAGGTTATTTTTTCTGTGGAAACTGTTAATGGTGATTTATTATCAAGTGGAAAAGTTTCTAATTTTAGTATTAGAAATTATGAAAATACTTTAGATGAAAAAAATATATCTTCTGTAGTAGTCTTTCCAGTTAAAGATATTGAAAAGGCAGGATATAATGAAGGGGTTTATAATGTATATTATAATTTTTATCAAACCACTTTAAAATCAGATGAATATAATTATTTTATTCAAACTATATCTCCTAGTAGAACAGAAATAAGATTATCAGTAAATAATGTTCCAAATGAAGAAGTAGAAGAATTAGTTCAAAATTTTAGTTCTTCACTAGAAGTAGAAGGATTATTTAAAGATTTTTATATTGAAGTTAATAATTCTTATTATATAGCTAATAACATTTTATTAGACACTACTACTGAAGAATTTAGTATTTTAATAAAATTATATCAACCTTTACCTAATTCTATTAGTGTAGATAATCAACTTAAAGTAGTATTTGAGTCTGCAGAAACTGTAGGGTTTAATTTAGTATTACCTTCTACACCTATTATTATTGAAGAAGATATTCAACAGATAAAGGGTCCTAATTTTAGCTACCAACTATCAGATGAAATTAATAATTCTACTATTGAACAAGATTTTACTTCTTTAGAACAAAATACTCAGTTAACTTCATCATATAATGAATTACAAAATATTCTTAATCAAAAGGGTATAACAGTTAATATTGATTATGCTAATTTTGATAATTTTATTCAATTTAGTTCAGCTTATCAAAGGTTAGTAAATTTTTATTATAAAGTAGGACAGATTGAATCTTTTCAAAACAGTATAAATACTTTAACAGGAGTATCTTCTCCTGGGAGTAATGTGTCTTCCTCTTTAGGGGTATATCAAAATCAAATTACAGATGTAATTGAAAATTTTGATGGATATGAAAATTATCTTTATTATACTTCAGGAGCTTTAGCTTATCCTAAATCAAATACTACCCAACCTTATAGTCTTCAATCTACAGGGAGTACTGAGGTATTAAATTGGTTGGGAAGTGATAATGAATCTTCTGTGTATTACGGAGGTAGATTATATACTTCTTCATTTTATGATGATGAAAATCAAGATAATTTATGTAATACTATTCCTACTTATTTAAGAGAAGACCCAGCAAATGCAGGGTATGAATTATTTTTAAATATGATAGGTCAACATTTTGATATATTATATTCTTACATAAACACTTTAACTGATAGGTTTAATACTGATAATAGATTAGATTATGGTATTTCTAAAGATTTAGTAGCTGATGCCTTAAGAGGAGCAGGACTAAAATTATATCAAAATAATTTCTCATCAGATGATTTATACTCAGCTTTATTAGGTATTAATGCTTCTGGGAGTTTATTACCTCCTACAGGATCAGAAGTAATTACTAATTATATTACTGCTTCTAATGATGCTTATCCTTTAGAAGATATAAATAAATCTACATACAAACGTTTATATCATAATTTACCTTATCTATTAAATAAGAAAGGTACAGTAGCTGGGTTGAGAGCTCTCATAAACTGTTTTGGTATACCCGATACAATTTTAAGAATTTCTGAGTTTGGGGGAAAAGATAAAGATAATACAAATGATTGGGATTACAATTATAATAATTTTAATTATGCTTATCTTAGAACAAACCCATCAACTAGCGATTATGCCGTTTCTACTAAGTGGTTAGTTAATAGTGCTTGGGGGTCTCCCAATAATTCTGCAGGTACTGGGAGAGTACCTAATACTGTACAATTTAGATTTAAAGTAAGTGATATACCCCCTGCAAATGGTAATATATCAGCTTTATGGCATACAGGATTATCTCCCTCTGAAGTTGAGGGTTCTACCCTTAGTTTAGAATATAAAGGATCAGGTTTATCTAGTGCTTCATATGATGGTTCTATCCCTTCATCTTCTTACCAATATGCTAATTTAGTATTTAGACCTGATTCAAGTACTACAAATGCTAATATTTCTTCTAGTATTTCTTTACCATTCTATAATGGTGATTGGTGGTCTGTTATGATTACAAGTGGGAGCTCAAATGGATTTGAATTACATGCTGCTAATAGTATCTATAATGGTGATGATGGATATACTATAGGTTTTATAGCTTCATCTTCAATAATTTCATCTACAAATCCTGTAGGATGGAATGATAGTTCTAGAGATTCATTTTTTGTAGGGGGTGCTTCTATAGCAGGTGTTAGTACTCCTTCTATAAGTGGTTCTATTCAAGAAATTAGATATTATAATGAAATTCTAAGTGAAAGTGTATTTAGGGATTATACAATGAATCCTCTATCTATAGAAGGTAATGGAATAAATAGTGCCCCTAATCAATTAATTTTTAGAGGAGCTTTAGGAAGTGATTTAATTAATATAGGGAGTGATCTTGCTGGTAAGACAGGAACTTCAATTCATCCTAAAGTAACAGGATCTTGGGCAGCTATTACATCATCATTTGCACTTAATTCAACCTTTGAAATTACAGGAAATGCTGCTCCTATATTCCCTACTTATCTCCCTAATATTGAAACTTTTTATGTAGATCAACCTGCAGTAGGTATTAAAAATCGTATTTCTGAAAAAATTAGAAGCCAAAATTTAATTTTACCTGTTACAGGGAGTACCTTATCCCCTTATAGAAGTATTCAACAAAACTACCCACAAAGTAGTAGTGCTTATACTAAAGATATAAATTATGTTGAAGTAGCATTTTCACCTCAAAATGAAATCAATGATGATATAAATGCTTCCCTAGGATACTTTAATATAGGGGATTATATCGGAGACCCCCGATTATTGTCGCAGTCTGT
>JAAHTH010003592.1_pt1 | contig 10447 bp, 7 predicted proteins | sample 6116091 | NCBI WGS metagenome assembly JAAHTH01 (sample SAMN13939990, study PRJNA603662) | sponge metagenome | isolation source: marine sponge | host: Mycale hentscheli | place: New Zealand | collected 2006
TTACAAGAGATAAAGGATAACTCTGTTTAAAGTCAATCACCTGCTGTCTACCTTTTGGTTTTTTTAATTTAACTGGAGGGCCTATAGGGCCAGGTTCTTCTTGATTTAAATTTAAAACTTCAGTATCTGCTTCTGTTATAGTTTCTCCTGCTGCTACTTTACCTGATATGGTGTTAAGTAAATCTATTACATCACTATCTGATTTAGTAAACTCAAAACCAAAGTTTATACCCAGTTCTTTTAAAAAGTCTTGTATAGCTTTTAATAGTTTATTTTTTTGCGGCTTACTCAATTGAGTATATTCTGCAGACATTATTCCAAGTAGTTCAGCTAACCTTTCTTCATTTTGAAAATCAGGTTGGTCATTATACAGAGCAGCAAAGTCATCAATTCTTTTGGATAATGCGCTTCCTTTTGGTAAAGCTTTTCTCACAGACCTCATCATGCTGTCTGCTAGTTTTGCTGCTTGTGGGTCACTCATTTTGTTTACTACAAGAGCATGGAACACCTCGTGTGGAACAGTGGTGTTAGTTGCTTTTTCTAAATTAACATGAATGATGTTTGAATCTGGGTCAAAGAAACCTTTACCTGCTGGGGCGTACTTTTCAAACTCTGCATTGCTTTGATGTAAAACAATCCTTGTGTTTGGAAGCACACTGCTTATTGCTTTACCTGCTTTTGTAGCAATGTCTGTAATAGTACTAACTATTTTACTTGGTGTTTCAGGAGCAGCTATATTATTTATAACTAAGTTATCACTAACAGTTTCAACACCCTCATTGGTTTCAGTAAAGAAAGTTTGTGTTGCATCTAATTTTTCAGAAGGTTCAGGCTCAGCAAACACTTCATCTAAAGTTTCTTCAGTGGTTTCTTTTTGTACTGGTCTTTCGTTTACCTTTGCAAGCTCAGCGTTTATTTGCTGTATTTCTTCTAAATCATTTTTAACTAAATTAGGGTCTTTGTTTTCAGTAGCATCCTGAAGTTTTTTTCTTCTCACTAATTTATTCATAACACTGGCAAACTCAGCATCAGATATATTGTCAGGTATTTGTGATGCCAATGCGATTGCTAATTCATAATCTGCTTTGACTTGTTTAGCTTGTTCAGGTGTTAAGATGCCTTGATTTATTTGAGCTTTTAATTTATTAGTAAATGCAGTTTGACTTATGTTCGGGTCATTCTTTATTATTTTAAAAGCTGCCAGCTGCTGTGGTGTTAGATTATTAAAGTTGTTTCCTGCATATGCATTAGATACTGCATTAGGAACACCAAGAATAAACCCACCAACAGCTTCCTGTGCTCCAGAATACAACACGTCCAAAATAAATTCTGTTGCAGTTTCAGGAGTTTCAAAAAACCCTTTGTCTTTCATATCGTTGTAAATAAGCTTGACTACATCTTCGGTAACTTGTTGTAGCGCACCAGTTTCAAACTCAGCCGCTGCGGCTCCTGACACAGTTAGAGCTGCTCTTACAGCTGGGGATTTTATTTCTTCTAAAACAAATTGTCTAAACGTAGATGGAGTTGCTCCTTTTGGAGTTTTATTTAATGCTCTTAAAATTACGTTTTGAATAACTCCTTTTTGTTGTATTACATTTCTGAATCCAATGTTTTCTAAAATTGCTGAAGGTATTGCTATAAGAGATTTTAATGTAGCCTTTTCGCTTTCCGGTATATCATCGAACATAGGATTTTTAGCCATCTCTTCATCTACAAAACTTGAAGTAAGTGTGTAAAGATTAGCCATACGCTGTGGAAAACTTGGAGTAAGTAAAGCTGGAAGAGATTCAGCTAAACCATACAATGCTCCTCCCCAAAACCCTTCAGTTTTAGCAGCTTCATATTGCTCAGAGACAGATTTATTAGTCCACTTTTCTAACACATCCTCTCTAATTATATCAGTCAGCGGTGCATTTTGTTTTCTATTATCATCTTCTATTTTTTTATTAATAACTTCAATCGCTGAAATTTTTTCTGTAACTTTTTCTTTAGCAAAAGGAGCTGTTACCATTCTTTCTTGGTCAGAAGGTTTATTATAAAATTCTTGAATTTCTTTTATACTAAGATTTTCAGCGTTGCTTGGCACGCCAAAACCAAACTCCTGCCCATACTTCAACATTTCACTTTTGTAAGGGCCCTCTCCCATTTGAAGTTCTAATGGAAAGAAATTTAGTGCATCTACAGTAGTTTGAGCATACTCCGAACTCATTCTTGTAAACGAAGAAATAAATCTTTTGATAGCTAATCTACCAAGTGAACCCTGCTGTTCTTTCATTGAAAAGTATTCTCCTGTAGCTAGATTTAATTCTTTTTCTTTTTGATTAAAAAGATTGGTAGATTTTTCAAGGTTACTTCTTGCTTGGTTGTGGTCTTTAATTCTTTGATTTAAATCATCAACAAATTGTTTGTTATTCATAAGCTGAACATCAGACATAGCCTCAACAGCAGCTATCTCTTCTTCCAGTCGGTCTGAATTTTTTACAAATAAATCATAGCCATCTTGCAATTGTTTTGCTTCCGCTGCAAAATTTTTATTTGTTTTTGCAAACGCTTCATCCGATTCAAATTTGATTTTGTTTGCGTTATACCCAATTTGTTTCTTTCTTATATTTATAGATTCTTCTCGGTTATCTATAATAAAATCTTTAAGCTCTTGTTCTCTTGCTTCTTTATCTCTTAATAAACCTAAGGGTATTTTTTTAGACTGACCATTGGCAGCAGTTACTTTTATTTCTTTACCTAAAATATCTGCTTCATCAAAAGTAAAACCTTGCTCGCCATATAAATAATTTAATTGTGGAACAATAAAACTTTCACCTTTTTCAAGAAGCTCAGGTGTAACACCGGTAAGCTCTTCTTTGTCTTTTATTCTTTGAAGTTGAGACGCTACCTTATCTACGGGTTGCTCCAATGAACCATCTCCCGATGGAGAATCCGATGCTGGTTCTCGAAAGTCTTTTTTTTTTCCAATAAGATTTTCAAAATCTTCTTTGGTTTTAGCATACCCTTTCGACTGAACATACCCATACATATCTTCTAATACATCATCATTAGAATATATAAGTGTAGTAAAATCATCCATGGTTTTACCATACCCCTTAGATTGAGCTCTAATATATAAGTCTTCTAATACTTCTTCCATAATTAATAATTACTATAATCATCTATGCCATCTGACCCACCTGTCATTTGGTCTGGGTTTGCAGTATAATACAAGAATACTTCTTGGTTAGGGTCGAGCACAGCTTTTAATTTCTTTTTAAATTCTACTACATCCTCAAAATCAACCTTCCCTTTTGTGTTAAAATTATACACTTCAGAACTTCCAAAAGTAACTTTTCCATTTTCATCTATAACATAAGGAGTGTTTAAAAGAAGTTGGCGAAGGTCATCATTGGTATATCTTTCCCCTTCTTGGATGTCAGTTAAAAATTCATTTTCATACCAAGTGTTTGATTTTTTTACAATTACATTATCTCTCTCTCTTTTTAATCTTGCTTTTCTTTCAGAAGCAGTTTCTTTTACAGGAGCATCTTCAAATGTCAAATCTTCAAATTGTTTTGGGTCAACACCAGGTATTGAAGCCAGCGCTAAATCAATAAGGTCTTTAGGTATTTGTTTACCTGATTGATTTATTAATCGTAAAGTACTTAGATATTGTTCGTATACTCTTTGAGGGTCTAATGATTCAGGTTCTTTTGCCGCTGGTTCTCTTCTATCTATGTTAAGAGCATTCATTAATTTTTGTTTTACATGGTCAAAAGCTGCTTGTTTTTGACTCTCTGTAATCTCGAATTGATTTGTGTCTTGATTAAAAAACAATTTGTTTTCTTCATCAGTTTTATCTGTAACTATTTTATAGTTCATACTATCAGCTAGCACACTTTCAAGTTCAAAGCCCTCATCTATCAGTGCAGATATCTCAGTGTCAAGGCCTTTCATTAATTCTTCGTTATTAACTATTTCATCATACAGTTGACCTTGATATTGTAAACTTCTCCCTTCGCTGTCTTTTAAAAACTTAGTGCCTAAATTTTGAGCTACAGCTCCTATCGCTGCGTTTATGTCATACTTATCTCTAGTAAATCTTGAAAAGTAACCAAGCTGTGAGACATCCAGAGTTTTTCCTGTAGGCTTTCCATCTTCACCCAGCTCTGATATTATTACCTCACCAGTTTTTTGGTCTACGTCAACAGAAACTCTACCAAAGTCTGTAAAGTCTTGCGTAAGCTCGTGCATAAAAACTTCTATCTGTGAAGCTGAGCCGTCCTGCGCTCGTTGAGCATAACCATCAAAGTTTTTATTAAAAGATTCTACAGCATCAAACAATAACTCAGTCCCTGACCTTGCGTTATTTTCCCAAGCGTTATACTCTTGTAAATTTTTATTCTTGCCTTTATATTGATTTAAATTACTTAAAGAGTATTCGCTAAGTTGGTTTGCGAATCCAGACATTATATTATTAAGGGCAGTGTTCTGACCTACTGGTCTATCTAAAAGAGTTTTCTGAAAGTCTGCTCTGTTATCTAGTATTTCTTTCTTTGTAGCTAACCTCTCATCTTCTTGAGATTTAAGTTGGTCAGTAAATTTTTTACTTACCGCAGCCCAGTCTACTGCTAAAGGCTCACTGTCTCTTACGTATCCGTATCCTGTTGGCATAATTTATATTTTATTTACCACTAACTGGCATTGTCTTATTGTCTTCATCTGTTACTACTACTTCTTCTTCTTCTTCTTCTCCATCAAAAGGGTCTTTTTTTCCAAGCCCTGCAGCTAACTGACTTAATAAATCAATACCTCCACTACGTGAAGCTGCCTCCTGCCTACGCTGGTCTGCCATCATTCCTTGAAGTCCGGCTATTTGTTCTAGTTCTAACTCAGCTGCCGCTGCATCTGATTGCTGTCCACCTATAGCTTGTCTCAATCGTAAGTTAGCTAACTGCTCGTCATACGTAGCTCCAGCTTTTTGTTGTGCCTCTTGTAATGCCATAAGTGCTCTACCTCCAGAAGCTAATCCACGTTGGTCTCCCTCAGAGACTCTCTGTAAATAATCTCCGGCTGTCTGTCTAGTTGTATCAAGAGCCATTTCTAAACCTGTTGTTGGTAAAGATAAACCTGCAAATCTATCGGTGTCTAATCTACCTTTTGCGCTTGCAAACAAATCATCTATTTGACCTTGAAACTCACTTTGTAACCCTTGTGCTTTTCTTGCCTGTCCAAAACTAAATGCTGCTGGTGCACCTTTACTTAATAATTGACCTGCTACCTCTCCTGCTTTTCCTTTCAACAATGAACCTCCTACGTTTTTAGCTAAACCAAAAAGTGCTTTAGGGGCTGTGCTTAATAATTGACCTGCTATTGTTTTTCCTGCTGCACCTGCTGCTGTTGCTACTTTAGGTAAAAGAGCTGGAATAGCAGTTTTTCCTATAAATGTTGCTGCTGATGCTAATGCTGTTCCTATTGGCATATTATAATTTTTTTATCATTTCATTACAGTTTACATCTCCTTGAACATAACCCCAATCTTTATATGTTTTCATAAGGTTGTCATTCTTAAGGATGGCGTAAACAAATTTACTTCCTTTTTCTTGACAGATACTTGTTAAAACCCCTATCAAGTATTCTACTGCTTCGTGTCTTAACTTTTTATCTACCTTTTTGTCTGAGATAATCCATTCTACCCACGATACTTTTGAGTTGGTAAAATACACAAAACCAGCGCAAACTGGCTGATTATCATGCAAAACCATTACTCCTCCTTGTCCATCTTCTGGTAAAAATTCTTTTGGCGGAGGAGTCCAACCCCATTCGTTCCACCAATTTACCAAAACTTCTTCATAATCAGAAGGATTTAATTCTATTATATTAAATTCCATTCTATGCAAAGATACTAATTTTTACGGATAGCTTTTCATTACCTCTGACTCTATAGCAAAGAGTTCAGTGGCTGTAGTGTTTTCATTTGTTAATGTAAATGTAAGTTGATGTCCTAACATTCCATGAGTTTCTGCCTCCATATTTTTAATATATAATATGTAGGGTTGAGATTCACTTATAGTTGTACTTCCTGTTACACTAGTATTTACAAACATTCTATTTATACCACTCACCAAATTAACCTCTATATTAGTTATTGTTCCACTAAAACTAACAGTAGTATAAGCTCCTTCAGAAAAATAAATATAATCACCAATACTTACTATACTACCGATTGAAACTAGAGGTGATACCGAAAAATTTAAAGTTAATACATTGTTGCTTTGTGACCATGTAGAAACCTTACCAATACCATTAGCTGACCTTAAAGCATACTCATCTGCTGCAGCTGGAATTGTACCTGTCTTTCTTAAATATGCAAAATATGCTCCTTCTTTTTTTTCAAACCATGTATAATCAATAAACCCGTCATTTTGTATATCAGTTTCTAAAATAGCTGACCAGGGAGAATCAGACTCTAGGTTTAATGTTTTAAACACTTTGTTCTCAAGAGGGTTTTGATTAAACACACTTGTTATTTGTGAATTATATTGCTGTCCATAATAGTTGTTTCTTTCTTCATTTGTGTTATGTTTATATAAATTTCCGCCATTAAAACTATATAAATAGTTATTCATACCTACCATCATGTCAGGTATATAAGAATAAAATGATGGCCACCCTTGAACGCTTTCGCTGTATGTTAAAGTATATTCTGTCTGAACAGGAGATGGAACAGGTGGAACTACACTAGGAACAGGAGATGGAACAGGAGTTGGTGTTGGAGGTATAGGTGATGGCCCTGTACATGTTGTAGAATTAAATATAAAATTATTTTCCCCTCCCATGTAACCATGATAGTAACACTCGTAACTAACTACAAAAGGCCCACCTAAAACATTTACAGTTACATCTCCAAAATAATATGTGTAAGGATTTCCGTCTAAACCATTTTTACTTCCTACAGAAGATGTTCCACTATATGTTAAAACGTTAGTTAGGTTAAAGTTTTGAAATGCTATTGGGTGTGCAGCAGGAACATTTTTTAAAATATAAGTTCCTACAGTTACACCGTATGTTCCGTAGTTTGCACCAAAAACAAATTTATTTCCTCCGCTTATATTTTGTATTGTAACCTCATCACTTCCTGTTAAACAATATTGAGGAACAGGTTGACTTGGCGGGGTAGGTGGTATAGGTGGCGTTGGCGTGACAGGAGTAGGTGTTGGTGCAGGAGATGGTGCAGGATTTACCGTACCACAAGCAGTGTTACAAGATACAGTAGTATTTACTGTTTCTCCTGAAGGAGAGTTTCTTCTTATACCCCCACTTGCTGCTGTTATATCAATACAAGGCGCTGATATTTCCCCTTCAAGTAAAACAATTGTTTGCTTTGTTCCATCCAAACAAGTTATAGTCCAAAAACATTCTCCACCAATTGCTCCTATAGGACACGACAAGCTGTAAATTATACCCGACATATATTAATTTTAATATACAAATTTACAAATTTAAAAGTTATGTTTAATTTTTAATCCATTCACGTACTAGATTATAAAAAGGCGTGTGAGGGTAGCTTGTAATATCATGATTTGGAAATGTAGCTTTGTTAAATACTTTGTCGACACTATAATGAACAAAATAATGATTGCTAGGATTATATTGATTATGAGAAGGTATGTAAGTGTTGTCTTGACTAATCATTTTGATTTTATGGTTGTGACAAACTATAGAAAATGCAGTCATACACGACCACCATTTCCACATTGGGTCACAATCTGATTCAATTATTTTTTCAGAAATATTTATAACATCATCTATTATAGCTTTTAATGTTTTGTTTTTGATAAATATAGGAATAAACCCTCCATTCATATAGCCTTCTTCGTTATGATGAAGATAAGGTTGAATTTTATAATAATTTTTTTTTGATGGATTTGAAATGAACATGTGCCAATCTTCATATCCATCATAACAAATAACATTATCATCACCTGGCATTACGTTGTCGTATTTTTTTAATGACACAACGTCCATGTCAGACAAGACTATAACATCATTATCATCGTAGGTTTTTATTAAAGGTTTTAGTGCGGCAAAAACATTTATAACTACACAATTATCGTTTTCACTTTTTACATATTTCCAAATAGAAGGCGACATGTAATAAGGTATACCTAATAAATTCCAATTTATATCATTGTAACTTTTATCTGCAAAAGTATTTTTTTTAACAACTGCTAAAATACTGTTTTGATATGCTTGGTCTCCGTAGATTTGTTTTTGACTAAACGCCCAAAAATTAGCCATCCATCTGTATCTCTCATCTACTATTGCAGTGGGTATAAATCTTAACATAATTAAAAATTAATTCCTTGTTGAGCTGGTTCTGGGTATTGATGTTTTAAATCTATATCATTTTGAATTAAATTTTTATCAAAATCTTTAAGTGCAAAAGGAAAAGTAATTTGACATTGTAAATGCTTATGAAGTGTTAAAGAATTATTTAGAGTTTCTATTATTAAATCAAAGTCTTTATGTTTAGTATCATATAAAATTAAACCCGTTAAAAACATATCTATTTTGTTTCCTTCATATTGTTTTACTGTATTTAATATTTTACTCATATCAACTGCATACCTTTCAAAAGACATCGAATTATAAAATTCTTTATATACATCAGCGTTATTTTTAAAAGCCAATAGAGGATATCCTTTTATTAATTGAATTAATTGATTTACATGTTCTTTCATAATCATCCACTTATGGTCTACATATAATATGTATTCAGCTTCGGGTTTTAAATATTTTAAAGTTTTTACAAATTTTGATTGTTTGCTTCCCTGAATTAAAGACTTAGATTCATTTTGATTTACAAAAAAAACCTGCCATCCTTGTTTAGTAATTTGTTTTGTTTGCTCATCATTTTTTTTCGTTGTTACAACGTAAGCGTTCTCGCAGTCTGTATGATGTACTTTGTTAAAATTTCCAAACAATCCTGTAACAACAGCTACTTTTTTCATTAATATCCTTCTAATTGATAATGGACATAAAAGTTTCTAAAAAATTCACCAGCAAAAGGTTCTTTTCTACCGTGTTCGCAAATTGCTGATTCATATAAAATCATATCCCCTGGCTTAGCATATACTTTATACCATTCTTTGTCGTGACCTTGTATATCTAAAGGCCAGTCATCTGCATATTTTTTGTTTTGACACCCACACGTCAAGTCTTTGTCTACTATTATTATAGAAGAAATATGATGAGTGTCTATTCTATCTGTATGTTCTTTAAGAGTAGCTCCTTTTTTATAAGACCTTATTCCATAAATATAATTAGGGATTAATTTATGATTACAAAACTCTTCATGAACAGGTTTAAGTTCTTGATGAATAATACTTTTTATTGTAGGCAACCAACCAAAATCCATAATAGTGCTTTCTCCCGGAATCCAGTTTTCTTTATCCTCAAAATTTTCTTCTATTTCTTTCTGTTTTAAAAGCTCATAGCTTTCCTTTATTAAAGACCAAGCTTTGTCAGGACACTTTATTAATTTAAAACCATTAGACGTAAGCTTTGGTATTTTGGAAGTTTCTTCAAGAGAAATATTTTCATTTACTTTTATAATTTTACTTTCGTTAATTGGAGCTTCTTCTGTTTTTTTATTTTTTTCATCTTCATAAAGTTGTGCATCTCCTGCCCCATCCCATTTTTTTTCTCTCCACCAAGAAGTCACTATGTATTTTTTACCTTCAGTAACCGGAACACCTTCGTGTAAAGTTTCAGGTAAAACTTGATTGTCTTTCATATTAGTCCACCACAACGCTTTACCAGTTACTGCAGTAACTTTTTTATTAAGGTTAGGAAAATTTGTTTCACCTCCTTTATAATCATCGTTAAGATATATCATTAAAGTATGAGTTCTATTACCAGATGCTTTACAGTGCATGTCATAAGCTGGCCCTGTAAAGAAATCGTTATGTGGTTTAAAATATTGACCAACCTCATATAGTTGTCCTTGTAAAGCCTCACCTTTTTCTAAAGGCAAATCTAAATGTTGACTTATTCTTTTATGAATACTATTTACTATAAAATTTGAAGAGTCTAAATTGCTTGTGGAAGATGTTCTATGGTCAGTTACATCTTGCCTATCAGTTCCTCCAACAACAACTGATGAACGGGTATGATTAGCGTCAATAAGATTTATAATCTCCTTACATTCTTCAGGAGAAATAAAATTGAGTATTTCTTGCATTTGATTTAATTAAATTTATATAAAGGTATTAAAATTATTGTTGCTGACAAATTTCACAAGAACTGAATGATGAGCCGCTCCAGTACCTAGAATAAAAATTGTCAGTTATATATAATGGAGCACCATAAGCAGAACTACAACTTGAGTTAGTTCCGTAATAAACTGTAGCTTGACATAAAGAGCTGTTGTTAAAATAATGTGTTTCTCTTCTAGCTG
>JAAHTH010003596.1_pt1 | contig 10442 bp, 21 predicted proteins | sample 6116091 | NCBI WGS metagenome assembly JAAHTH01 (sample SAMN13939990, study PRJNA603662) | sponge metagenome | isolation source: marine sponge | host: Mycale hentscheli | place: New Zealand | collected 2006
TATATAAATTTATTTTTTCTTTTTCCCTTTTTTCTTACGTGTAAGTAAATAACCTCCAACAACAGCACCACCAATTAATAAAGGTAACATTGCCTTGTTCTCAGTTTCTTCAGACCTTTCTTCCAAAAATTCTTCTCCATCGGGTGCAATGTCAATTCCTGTTTGATCTTCGACAAAATCTGCAAGTCCACCACCTATGTTAGAATCAAAAAAGCCACCACCTGAGTCTCCTTCTATTCCACCTCTAGTTTCAGAAAAACCATCATCTCCACCACCAAATCTATCGCTTAAAACATCAGCTCCTTTGTCAACTAAATTACTTAAAAAACCACCATCTCCCCTATTTTCTTGTCTTTGTTCTTGTCTTAGTCTTCTATTTTCTTGTCTTTGTGCCTGTCTCTCTGCTCTTGCTAATTGTCTGCCTTCTCTTTTTTGTTCTCTTTCTTCTCTTCTTTGTGCTTTTCGATCTGCTCTATTTTGAACTCTTGTCGCTTTTCTTGTGTCTCTTCTTTCTTGCCTTCTTTCTTTACCTGTCTGAGATTTTTTTCTTGCTTTTCTTTCTAATTTACCTTTTTGTTTTTCTGCTCTTAAACCTTTTGCTGTTGCTCTTTTTTGTTCTCTTTGCAATTTTCTTTCAGCTTTTTTTCTTGCTCTTTCTTTTTTTCTTGCTTCTCTTTCTTTTTTTCCTTGTAAAGACAAATCAATCATTTCATCAACAGTAGCAGAACTATTGCCAAATCCATTGTTTATTGATCCATTTAAACCAAATTTTGGCATTCTTTTAGCTATTCTTTTTCTACTTCTTTCAGCTCTTAAATTTTCTAATGGACCCATGTTGAATCCTACATTTTTAGTTGCAGATGCTTTCTCACTTCTCGACTGTCTTTCCCCTTTTCGTTTTGCTTTTTTTAACTTTTTTTTGATTTTTCTTTTAATCATTCCAACAGGAATTGCATTCATATCATTTACACCTTCTAATTGTGTAACATTTTTAGTGTCTTGTGGGTTAACTCTAGAAAAACCATTTAATGCTGATAATTTCATAAAACTTTTAATTTTGATTGTGTGTAATATGGTACTTGTTTAAATAAATACATTGTTCTTTTATTTTTAAAACTTTCATTACCCTGTTGATCTTGGCCAATTACTAAATCAATAGGCAAATTATAATTGTCTAACATTACAAATATATGGTTAAAACTTTTAGGATCGTTTTTTTCAGTTGCAACCATTTTAAAAGAATGTTTGACACCTAAATTAAGCAAAAATTGTGATAAAAGAACACTATAATCTACACAATTACCAAAACCATCTCTTAATGCTCTTGTTCCATATCTTATAATTTGATTATTACTTTTATCTTTTTCAAAATAAACATGGTTAAAAATAAACTTAGATATTTTTTTTATACTTTCTAAATTGTTTTTTAAATTATGTCTTGCAATATATCTAGAGAAAAAAGGATTTTTTGCTCCAATTATTGCATATTTTTTCATATTTTCAATCGTGTCAAATTGATCTGCCTGTCGTTTTATAAGAGTCTTCAATTTTATTCCAATTATTTGTTTTGATAAACTTTTTTCGGTCCACTATTTCCCCCCGTTTTAGGTCTTTTGGGTTAGCTTTCCAATGCAATATATTAATTTTTTCTCCTTTATATCTTTGTTTCTCTACGTTTTTAACATTCATGTAAACACAATAATTGTAATTAGCCTCTAAAAAATTTGGATTGTCTTTAATATTCATCATTATATAAGCTGTGTTAAACTTATCATAATTAGTATGAGTTATATAATAGACTAATTTTTTATAAGAAGTATGTTCATCAATATAATATTCATCATTTTTGCCTTTATTCAAATCAAATCCAGGAATCCAAACTGCATTATTTGGTCTATTTTTCCAATAAACAATTAATTTAAATCTAGATATATTCTTAGGAGGATTTTTTAGACCTTGTTTACCATTTTTATATTGTCTTTTAGGTTTTTCAGCCTGTAAATTTGCCTGTCTATGGTCGTTTTTAAATTCTTTGTATAAAGTTTGTAAATCAATTTTATTTCCGTTAATATTCATTTTTCAATTTTAGTTAGGGTGTATGTTCCGTTTTTATTTTCGCTTATTTCAATGTTATAAAAAGGATTATAATAATTTTTTTTATAGTCCTGTGCCTGTTTTAACTCTTGTATTGTCCCAATTATATAAGTTTTTTTTGGTGTGCTATACTGTAATGAAGTTAATTTTGCTTGCAATATATTTGTCCTGCTATATAGTTCTGTTAATAGTGCTGTTTTTGTTGCTAATTGGTCTTTTAATTTTACTTCCAATAACTCCAATTTTAATCTTTTGTCGTTTACTTTCTTATATGTTGAATAGTTAACAGTTCTTTTTTTAATTTTCATTTTCTATTTTATGTTTTAATTCGCTAAATCCTTTAAAAATATGGTCTATATCGGCTCTTCGGTTGGACCAAAGACCCTTTGTAAAACCTTTTTTAACAAAATTTATGGTTAGATCTAAATATTTAATTTCTTCTTGTTTCTTCTTCATGGATAAAATTTTGAAGGTTTATTAACTGTTCATAAATTTCGCTTAATTCTTGCTCATAATTAAGCCTATTATTATAAACAGAATTGTTTTGCATTGTTAATAACTCTTGTTCTCTCATTATTATTAAGAGACTAATTAATTTTTGCAATATTTCTTTTGTGTAAAAGTTGTTCATAAGTGTATATTATTTTTTAAGGCAAAAAAAAGCCACTTATAAAAAGTAGCTTTATGAAAAGTAATAAAATTTAATTTAAATCCCTAGATATTTTCGGTCTGTGTCGTTTGGTATTCCGTTATAAACTTCTAGTTCTTTAATTCTCATGTCTAATAAGTCCATTTGTATGTTTATAGCACTTTTAAGAGACTTATGTTGTAACCTGTAGGAAGTTTGGTAAATTTCAAGTTCCTTTTCTAATTCAATTATTCTTAGTGCCTGTCTTTGTACTGTTTCTAATTGGTTTAATAATGTCATTTTTTCGCTTTTTGTTGTCTCTACATCTGATTTCCCTTATAGTAGGCAAAGACCACCATAATAAAATCAAGAAACCAAATATATATAACAACATGTTAATAATAATCTCCTTCTTTAATCTTGCTTATTTTATCCTCTACTTCAAAAATAAGCTCAATTAATTCATCTAGAGCTTCGGTCTTCATTTCGTAGTCTATTCCTTTGTCGCTTTCCTGGTAAGTTTCGGATTTATCGTTAAATACTTCTTCCCTGGTGTAAACTTCATCCCTCAATTTCTCCTGTTGAGTAGCTAAGAAGGTAGCTATTTTAGTTAATTCTGCCATAATTTTGTTTTTTTCGTTTATAAAATACCACTCATTTATTGTCATAATCATTTAACTTTAATAGTGATATTTCTAAGCCTCCAAAAAAGTCGTCCATATCCCAAAAACAGGAACAACAATTATTTAAGTCGTTAAATTCACTATCATATGTTATACAAGATTTAAATTCTTCATCTCCTTGCGTGATTTCTTCAAGGTAAGAATCAAAACACTTTTTAGCTTTTTGCATTGTTGTAAAAACTCCTATGCAGAGGCTATCCATAGGACAGCCACCAACATAAGTATTCACAACATATAGTGGAAGTTTAGATTTATGCATTTTTACCCCCAATCGCTTTAGCTAGTTTAATAGTTGCCTCTTCTTCATCTTGCAAAACTTGGTTAACAATATCCTCAAGGTCTATGTCATAACCTGCCCAATAAACCAAATGATTTACTAAGGTTTCTTCATTGTTGTAATCTGTGTGAGACTCTCCGAAATGGTCATTTTCGTTACTTTTACAATATCCGATTGCCTGGAAAATATCGACTTTATGACTTTTTAACCATTCTTTAGCCTGGTAATAGCCAATAATATAATAGTCTTCGTTAAATAATTTGTGGTGTAAATCTCCATCTTCTAACAGTTGTAGTAAATTTTCACTGTTGTAAACATGAAGTTCTTGTATTTGGTCGTATGCGTGAGCCTGTAATTCGGCTATAATTGAATTTGTCATTTTTGTTAGTTTAGTTAATAAATTTTAAATCGCATTACAATATTAAAACAATTATTTTACAAAACCAAATAATAGCTAAAAAAAATTAGTTTAGTAATTAGACTTATGAAATAAGGCTTTATAGTATATTAAGTATATTAAAGTAATGATTTACTAAAATTTTAGTAAACTGTTGAATTTAGACAATACAGTTTTAACCATTTCAAAGAGTTAATTTTTTGAAATGAACATTTAAATGTCTATTTTTTTATAATTATAAGAGTCTTATATATTGGTTTTAATCGCTTTTGTATTTAATTAAACACTAATATAGTTAAATATTGGTAAATAACAACGTTAAAACCAATTAAATTGAGTATCTTTATACCTCTTAACAGTCAGTTAGTTGGGCTTTTAGGTTTTATTTCGCTTTAAATACCCTTGATTTTCTATATTTCAGGGGTATTTTTTTGGCAAAATTTAAGCAAAAAAGCATATTATATAAGCAAATATTGGCAAAAAAGGTGCATATATCTAAAAAAAGTTCCCCATGGGGAATTTTGTGGGGAAAAATGTTAATTTTATTGTTATGAAAGGATTATATAAAGGAAAAAATGTAACGTTAATGAGTCCTTCCAGGATAAGACCAGGGCAACCCACCTATGGCAGGAAAAAATTCCAGGTTTATGTTATGAATAATAATAGAGTTAAACGAGTTACGTTTGGAAGTCCTAACATGTCAATAAAAAAACATATTAAGAAAAATAGGGATAGTTTTTTGGCAAGGCATAGATGCAGTACAGCTAATGACATAACAACACCTAGATATTGGAGTTGTCAAAAATGGTTATGACCTTCTTGACATTAAAAAAATAAAAATTGGAATAGCTATTGCAAATCCTTTTACTATATAGTTATAATTAATATTATATAGACTTTCTTTTGCAGGATCAATGGGAATGCCATTTTTTTGAATACTAAAATGTAAATGTGGTCCTGTTGTTAATCCAGTGTTACCACTTAATGCAATTAATTGGCCTTGTTCAACTTTTTCATTAAGTTTTACAAAAATTTTTGATAAATGTAAATATTTTGATGTTAAATTATTTCCATGGTCTATTATAATATATAAACCACTTACAGAATCAAAATTTGTTTTTATGACAGTTCCTTCTTCAATAGAAAAAATTTCAGTTCCTATTGGCATTGATAAGTCTATACCATTATGAGGTTTTAATTTTCCTGTTATAGGATTAATTCTTCCACCTGGTTTAAATCCACTTGTAATTTTCCAAAATTCATCTGCAACAGGTTTTAATAAAGCCATTAAGTTTTGTTATCTGCACCAACTTGAGTTAATCTTTGTTCCAATAAAAATATAGCTTTTGAATAGGGTAATTGAGATGCATTGTTAAAATATGCTTGAGAATTTTTTAAAGTTTCTAAAAAACTCATTTTACTGCCTGTTAATGCTAATGTAGAATTAAAAAATGCTTTTACTTCTGCATCTGTAAATTTTAATGCTACTGTTAAAACTAAATTCATAAACTCACAAATAACTGCATTCGATGTGCTGTCTGCATCAAAGTCAAAAGTATCATTAAAAAAAGGCAATAATGATCCTGCAAAATTAGTTATTGATTTTGCTTTACCAGGAACAGGACTATTACTTGTTATTGGTGGAATATCTGAATAAAAATTATTAGTTCCTCTTTGATAAAAATATTTATCATCATCAAAAGGAATTAATGGTTTTTCCTGCCAAACACCATCGTTAGGATTATAAAAAATATAAAAATTAGCTATTGAATCTCCTGCTACTGATGTGTCTATTGGATCAACTCTTCCAGGATCATCAGCAAATGGATTTATGTCTCCAACTTCAGATATTATTTTATTTACTCCCCAAATTGCGACACCAACTCCAACAAGTTTGAATAAAGGAGCTTCGTTTAGAAACGTGGCTGTCTTTGATCTTGGTGTTGTTTTTCTTTGTGGCTTTTTTTTGAATAACTGAAACTTTTTTGGCTTTCGTACTGCTACTGCTTTTGCTCTTGCCATTTTTTTCAGTCATTACATTTTTTTGATTTTCTCCATTAAATCAAATTTTTCTTTTCCTGCTTTTGCAAATGCTTTCATCTCTCTCTCATAATCTGCGTATTTAGATAGATAGTTTCTCATTTGTGTAACAGTTTTGCTTTTAGGCTTTTTTGGTGGTCTTTTTTTAAATCCTCCAACTCTAGCCATTTTTAATTGTAATGTAGTGTTATATGTTTTTGCCATAACTCTCTTTTTTTATTTATTTGTTAATTTAAGAAATTTATAATTATTGGCTTAACTGCCATAGCTGATCCATCTTCAATTTTATTCGCAAATTTTTTAATATTTTCTTGGCCTAAATATTTTACAATAGTTGCCAAATTTTCTTCTAGTTCGTTAGTGTTCATTTCTGTTGTTACTTCTTGATTATTTGGGTCAAAACCTTGCATTGTTGTTGCTTGGCTATTATCCATTAATTTAGTAATAAATCCTTGTAAAAAATAACTTACTTTGCCACCCATTGTGTCTAGTTCTTTTAATTTATCTTTTAACTCCTGGACTTCTTTTTCTTTTTCAATGTCTGCTAATTTTTTATTAACTAATTCATCTACTCTTTTATTTATGTTAGATGAACTTTCTATAAAGTCAACTCCATTTAAATTAACAGGCTCAGTCTCTAAAACAGTTTGATAAAATTCTGTTTTAATTTCTGTCATGTTTCTTTTTTGTTCTCCTGCTGTTCCTTTACCTAAAAGTAATGTAAATTTTCCTGATATTATATTTTCTAGTTCTTTTAATCTATTTATTAAATCACTTGAATTATTTTTTTTAACTACTTCAAAAGGTCGTGTATTATCTATAATATCATTTTCATAAACAATAGCAGTTTTATAATTGTTGTCTTCAATTAATTTATATACATTATTTAAGCTAATAATCATCTGTCTCTATATTTTAATCTATAATAAATAATTGAAATAGTACATTTAACTTTTAGTTGATTATCAAAAGACAAAGCATCTTTAATTTCTACATAAGGAAATGAAGGACTATTAAAAATAGGTAAATTTTGAATATTCGCATCATCTTTAAAAGGTAAATTTACTGGACTTCCATTAAAAAAAACAATTACTTTAGGGTCTCCACCAGGTGTTATTGGCTCAGGATCAACAACTATACTATATCCAATGCAACCATTTGGAGTAACAAATTCCTCAGAAACTTCATTTACTAACAAATCAATTTGCTGTGCTGTAGTGTAAACCTGTTTATTTGAGAACCATTTAATAAACTGGTCTTGACTGCCTTTAGCACCTTGAGTAAATATTATTTCATTTGGCTCTACGTGGTCCATAATTAATTATCAAAAAACAATGTTAAATATACTTGAAATGGAGTTGTAGTTGCTAAACCTGTGTTTGTTTGAATTGTAAATGTAGCACCTGGATCAATAGAAATTGGTTGTATAAATTCATCTCTGCCTGTAGATGCTTGATAATAAGTAGAAGAAACATCTTTTATTATTTCAATACCATCTGCAATTATTGTAACTAAAGTTCGATGTTGTTGATCGTTTGCATAATTAACAGCATCTACTAAAGGAACAACAGTTGTAACAGCAACAGCACTTATTGGACCATTATTTCTAGGAGCAGTAAATGTACTTTGACTAATATTATTTGTTGTTGCAACACTTGGCACAACATGATAATATTGTCTCCTTTTTAAACCTTGACCAAACTTTAATCTAAAATTATTTAAATATGTTTGATGTTCTCTAGTACAATAATAGACAACTGCCTGTGCAGTTTGTTCAACTGCTGAATTCGGTGTGTTTGCTCCGTTCAAATCTAAAGTACCTGTTTGACCATCTGAAAATTCAGCACGTATTCTAAATTTGTGGTCTCTTCCATATTGATAAGTAGAAGTCCAATAAGGCAAATTAGTGTCCTGGACTAAATTTTGTCCACCAACATTTAAAGTAGCTTGACAATTATCTTGTAAACCTGCTGTTGTGTTGTTAATAGAATAAATGTCAAAATATTTTGAGTAACCACGATCTGTAGTTAATCTAAAATTTGAAGTTGCAGTTCCACCACCTGCGGCAGTTACAAGTGGGTAACCTTGTTGTAATAATACTGGTACACCTTTCATAAATCTAAATTTTTAAGATTATAAATAAATTTGTTCTAAAATTAAATTAGACCAATTCCAATTAATTCAAACCAAACTCCACCATCATTTGAATCATCTTGAACAGGCTGTAAACCATTTGCACCATTTTTAGATGTTAAACGTAAACTAATATCTGATTGAGCAGGAATCAAAACAGGCTGAGATAATTCAAACCTTCCTCTGTGTTGTGTAACTAAAGTGTTATCAAATTCAGATAATGGAATTCCTTTTTGCAAAACTATTCCATTTACAACTAGATCATAAATTGCTTTTAGTCCTGTTCCAGATGCTAAAGTTCCAACAGCTTGACTGTTAGATGCAATCCAACCTTTGTTATATTTTGTAATTGTTGAAGTTGATCCATTAAACTGAACATATCCACTTTGTATTGCAGTAACTAAAAAATGCTGTGATTGTGGTAAAACAAAAGAATTTCCAGGAAAATTAGTTAAAGTTGCATCATAAGTACCTGTAAAAAAACTTACAGACTGTTCTCCCGATCCTGCTGCTGCATCTTCGGTTTTTATAATGTGATATAATGATTGATAAGCAATAGTTTTACTGTTGCTTATTGGTAAATTTGCATCTGTTAAATATTTAACAAAATTTGCCTGTTCTACACCAGGCATTGCAATATTTTTCTCTATTGATAAAGGTAGTGCCATTTTATTTTTATTTTTTTATATTAAATTAATCCTATTCCTAGAAGTTCAGCTCTAATTGCGTAATTTGCTGGATAAGCTGTGTCCTGAGCAGTCTTAAAAGTTAATTCTAATGTTGTTTGACCAGGCCAAACGATTGGATTGTTTAAATATAGTGTTCCTCTTGACATAGTAGCCAAATCAGAGTCCATATCCATACCCCAAACATCATTTAAATATTGAACACCATTACAAATTAATGATACTTCAATACCAGGAGCAGGAATTTCAGAATTTGTGTCTCCTGTTGCTATTGGGTTATTTCCTGTGGTAAATCCTTTTTGCCAAACTGAGCCTTCTGCGTTAAAAGTTGCTTCGCTGTTGCCATTGTCGGTAAAAACTCTAATTCCATATATTATAACATGTTCAGATGCAGGTCTAACATAACTTCCTTCTAGATTTGTTACTCCTTGTGCATAAGTTCCTGAGAATAAACTAGAACTTGTAGTTCCTGATACAAATTTTGCATCATAAATGGTCCTGTCTGCTATTGTTTTTGATTGTTGAACAACATTATTAGATGCTCTAAAATAATTTCTTATTTGTTCTTCAAATAAACCAGGGTTGGCTAATCTTGAACTTGTTTGTGGTGTTAAAAAACTCATAATCTTTTTTTTCTATTTTTTTACATTAATATTTCATCAGTCATCATGTCATTTAAAGTAACTGATCCTTGCATAGTGTCAACAGGCATAACAGGAGCTTGTCCACTTGTACTAACTACATTTGGATCGTTACCAGGCTCTAGATAATTAACTCTTGAAAAACCTTGAAACATTTTATCTGCTAAATCATCTCCAACATCTAATCCTGTAGCACCTAACATTCCATATCCTAAAGGCTTATAAGAATCATCCATGCTATAAATAATTAAACTTCCTAACAATGCAGGAATAAATGGAACTGCTTTTTGTCCGTTTCCACTTTGAAAAAATTTTACTTTATCTTCTAATTGATCTACAAGTATTCCACCTGCGACACCACCTGCAACTGCCTGTAAAACTGCTGTTACATCAAATTGTTTACTATACTTACTTTTTGGCATTTTGTTTTTTTTAATTGTTATCTTTTTTTCTTTTTTGGCATTACTAATTCAGTAACTTTTCCACCTGTGGCAATATCTAAAACTAAAAGACTTCCAAATGCAACTGCAATATAACTCATTGGAGCATTTTTTCTAAACCATCTTTTTAATTTACGATTACCATTTAACTCAACACCATTCATTTGATAATCAAGTCTTGAAAATCCATCCATTTCTTGAGCAGGTGTTACAACTCTTGAAAATCCTATTTGACTGCTTCTTGGGTTCATATAAATATTTTTTTTTACTAATATATAAATTTATTTTTTCTTTTTCCCTTTTTTCTTACGTGTAAGTAAATAACCACCAACAACAGCACCACCAATTAATAAATGTAACATTGCCTTGTTCTCAGTTTCTTCGGACCTTTCTTCCAAAAATTCTTCTCCATCGGGTGCAATG
>JAAHTH010003597.1_pt1 | contig 10439 bp, 12 predicted proteins | sample 6116091 | NCBI WGS metagenome assembly JAAHTH01 (sample SAMN13939990, study PRJNA603662) | sponge metagenome | isolation source: marine sponge | host: Mycale hentscheli | place: New Zealand | collected 2006
ATGAACTATACATACAATGAGTAGAGTATATAACAAAAGCATATATTCCATAATTATATTATTTCTTAGATAAAAACGAGACCACACTTTCTATTTGATCGATTGATTTTATCTCAAAGTAATAACTAATTTGATTAAGGTAACTATGTTCTACAAAATCCACATTATGTTCTATATTGTATTTTTTATAAGTTTCGGTTACCACAATATGTTCATAAGGTATATGAGTATAAGTTTCATTATATTCATATATGTTATCTTCTATCATAAACTCATAACCTGAGTGTTTTAAAGAGAAATATTTTTCCTTCAACGCATGTTGTTTTCTCCAATGTTTTTTTTTGTAGTATAATACACCATTTGGAGTATAAACTATATCTTCTTTATACATATTATGAAATTCATTATGATCATAAATATGATTTTGAATAAATATTTTCATTCATAATATTTATAAAAAAGGTTTAAATAATATTTTTTATACTTAATAATGGTTATAGTTGTAACAATAAAAAAAGATGGTTCATTTAAAAATGAACATACAAAGGAACTTTATAAATGTTGTAAATATAAATCAGAAAAGGATTTTGTAAAAATACATCAATGGGATGATTATGAATTATGGGGAAAACGGAAAGGGAAAGCCGGAAATGAAAATAAATGTGAATTACCTGAATTGAATGAAATTTTTTTTGGTACATTATGTGTTTGTAAAAAAGACACAGATTTATCTCTGGATGAATGGTTAGAATGGTATAATGAAAAAATGGGTGGTAGCGAATTATTAGAAAGTGAATCTTTAAGCGAAGATTCCGAATATGAGTATACCAAACTATATGGATATTGGTAAAATAGTCCAAATGATGCAAACAAGAATAATAGTGCGTTAATAGGTCTCGAATGATCTCACCATACCTTATTGTGAAATGCTCCAGTAGTTCGTGTTTTTACAATATATTGGTAGATAAATCCTACACCAATCATCATATAAACCAACGATAGTATACGTCGGTACCATAACTTATATACTAAGTAAGCTAGTAACAAACGAACCAAAATACAAATTTGCAAAATAATACATTAATCTCATTGTAATAGTATTATATTTTTGATTTACCGTGTTCTAACATATATTTGGAAAGAAACACATTTGCCTCTAAAACTTGCTCACTTGTCAAATAAGTATACCAATTGTATTTAGTTCGACGAATCAATTCATCATGTGGTATGTAAACTCCTACATGGGAACGATGCAAATCTATGGTATGAGACTCCATTAAATCTTCTAATCGTATTGGGTGGTTATTCTTGTCTCTTGTTACTATAAGAACACCATTTAATAATGGTATATTCATTTTTTTTAGTAATTGGTCTGAAAAATAGTTCGATTCATTGGTCAAGTCTTTGAAACACATGTCCGAATAACTACGAATGTATTCTCCTAAGATAGGGTTTTGTTTGTTGGACCCCATTAGTTTGGTAGAATAAACCATATTTTGTGTTGTTGAATGTTCACCTTGGTTCGGTATTTCGCTAACATAGAAAGTATTGGTTTTATCTATGTTATAAATAGTGTTTCTCAAGTACATCGAAGGAGGCATCATCACACCCCCATAATCATATAATATTTGTAGCAATGATTTTTGGCGGTATTTATCTAATAAATCGCCTGATAATTTTTCATAATCTACATTTTGGTCAGGCAATAATGTAGATATATTAGAATCATCGAATAAAATAACATCATAATATTGTCCGCAATAGTCAATGATAGATTTGATACATAATACCATATAATCAATATTGAGATTATAAGAAGTTCGTGACCCAAAGTGTTCCCATTTTCGCGCATTCTTCTCAATAGGTAAATGAATCCATATTTTTCGTTTCATAGAAAGATTTAGATGTTTTACATCTTTGAAGAAAAAATCGTCTACGACCAATGTTTCTGACTTAAACGCATAATAGCGTTCCTTGTATTTTTGATAAGCTAGTGTACAAAATATAATAACAATAAGTAGCACAAAGATAGACATTTCATCCATTATATATTACAAAATACTAAAAAATCTTGAATTATAATCTTTTTGCCTTTGTTCCATTTTTTCTTGCCTCTTCTTGTATTCATAGGCCATTTTTAAAGATTGATGGGTGTTATTTTTATAGTCTTGTTGTAAAATGCGTTTGGACTCGATTTCACTTTTTACTGGTCCAATTGATGTTTTTCGATGTTGTTGATATTCGTGGATATTTTTATATTTTGGGGTTTGTTCTAATACCCTTTTTTCATCAATTCCAATGATACTATTTTTATGGGCCTCTTTTAAATCATAAAACTTTTGTCCAAATACATTTTCTGGTTTAGGTTCTTCACACACCACAATATCTTTGATTAAGGTTTGTCTCGATTTTTCAATATTGTCTTTGTCATAAATATCTTCGTTGGATTTCAACCATTCTTCATATCCATTTTCCTCATCATTGGTTTGTATATGTACGTTATCAAACATATGATTGAAATGTTTCAAAAAGTCTTTGTCTTTTAGCCCCTTTTTCTCAATATAGTCTTTGAAACTGGTATCAATGTCTTGTTGTTTCCTTAATTTTTCTTCGTTTGTTTCGTGTTGAATATAATTATAAATGGATTCTATTTTTTTGTAGGCATCTAAGTATTTCAAATAATGTGTCTTGATAGAAGGATTATGAATATGCTTATCTGGATGAAGCATCCAAACTTTTTTCTTGGCTACCTTTAAATCATGTTCACTAAAGGGTATAGATAAATCAAATAGAGACAAAAGTTGTTCTAAAGAAGACATTAGAATAACCTTCTATTTTTTATTTTAAAGTCTATCTTAAAACTTGGTCAAACAATTGCTGAATCATTTCAGGATTAGCACCAGTCACAATATGATGAGGTACATAAAACGTATCTTCTTCGTATTTTGATTTGTAATATACACAAAATGCAGGTATACCATTTATCATACGTTTTTTCTTAAAAAATGCATATGTATCAAAACACTCGTCTACGTCTATTTCATAATATCGAGATTACTTTCCATTGTGTTTTTCTAATAATTGTTTTACAATGGGATCGATTTTTCTACAAGGACGACACCAAGAGGCTGTGAATTTAAGTATAGTTACGTCACAAGGACTATTTATTAAAAAGGATTTAAAATTGTCTCTATTTTCAAACATTACACTATTACAATATTAATTATTTACATATTTATCTAATTCCTCAATCGGAATATACCCAAAATCTACGTGTGATTCCCAAAAAAAATGACAAAACGCATATTGAATGTTATACTCGGTTTTTTTTAAATATGGGAATTGTTTTATGATGGATTCTTTTGATATAGGAATCAAATCATAATTTTCATAAGGTAATACATATAATAATTGTGTAATAGGATTTACGAATGTGGTATTTTTGTTTGGAGACAATAAACGTTCATCGTCATCGATTGGGATTTCGTTCAAAAGAGATTTAAATAAAGGTGCATAACTCATTGGATAATATTTGTATAAGTCAATGGGATTTCCAATATAATAATCCCAAGTCCATTCTAACATTTCCAAATATTGTTTGCATATAGAGTTGTCGTTTTGTTGACGAAATAAAATCATATTATATTTATCAGGATAGGCTTTCAAATAGTCTTCTTCGTCGCGATCATAAAGAGGCAAATAATTCAGTCTATCTTCGTGTGTGATATTATGAACTTTTCGTGTGGTCTTCCATTGTATTTGTTGAACAATTCGCTCGTGTTCTTGTTTAGACAAACGTTCGAATAATATATACAATTCACTCCATACGATTTTATGATTTTGAATCAGGTTCAAAGACGAAGCATGTTCTAATAAATGATCTATTCCATGATTTCGAATATTAATAGACGGAAAATGTGGTAAAAAATCGTTACCACAAAAAAAACATAAAAAACAATAATTTTCTATAGACATAGATTGACTTATTTGTTTTCCTAATAAAGAAACATCCAATAAATAATCTTGGTTTTCCTGAATATAATTTAAATATTTAAAATATTTCGTTTCACGATACAAATAAATCTGTTTCGGAAGTTGTAATAGAGACAACATAATTAAATCTGCGTCTAATCCATAAATTATATGGTTTTCTTTACTATTATTGCATTTACGGATATGTTCAAAAATTTTGTATTCTCCTTCACCTGATTCATCGGAACCACTCAATACAATGGTTGTATCATTGTCTATTTTTTGTTTTAAATAAACATTCAATCCATTCATAAACAATGTACCTGGAGTAATACAATTCGTATTGAAGGACGACGATTGATTTAGAATCTTCTTGGTCAAATGTGATTTATATCTTCGCTGTTTTTGTTGAACCATTTTAGCCAAAGGAGCTACTCCATCAAAACAAATCATTGTTTTTTTGGGTTGAAATTTATTTATAATAGACATGATGGCCTGATAAATATGTTCATAGTGTTCATTTTCATTTTGTATTTGGTCATATATAATTGAGTTGGCATCTAAATATAAGTTGTCACATATTATAAAATGTCTTTTTAGAATATGTTTATGATGTTTGAGTATATATGAAAAGTAACTTGGAATACCCATTTCTTATTATTAAAATTAAATTTTTAATATTGTTTTATTATAAGTTATGAGTATTCAATATAGCGATGCCTTAAAACAAGTCAAACACGATAATCCTAGACATATTGGGTTAAAAATGGATATGACAACGATTTTCGGTTTCATTAGTTTAATTGGACCCTTTTTTATTATGTTTATGATGTTTACATTATCCTTATTTAATTCCAACTTCAAGGGTTTTGTATATTTGATTGGAGTTGCAATAATGTATGGATTTATAAGTATTCTAAACAAAACATTACAAAAAGAATCATCTGAAAAATTGAACGAATATTTTTTTCCATTTTGCCAATTGTTTGGTGATGACATGTATTATTCTATACCATCGTTTAATAGTTCATTGTATATATTTACATTGTTTTACTTGTTGATACCAATGATGACCCATAATACATTCAATTTACCTTTAGTTATATTTTTCATTTTATTGTTTGTATTGGATATTGTGACGCGTACTATTCATATAAATTGTACAAATACCAAAGGTGTAGCAATGGGAGCATTGATAGGATTTGTGTGGAGTATTGTATTTTACAACATATTATATCAAAACAATACTTTAAAAGATTTTTTGTATTACAATGATTTCAACTCAAACAAAGTGGCTTGTATGCGACCATCAAAACAAAAATTCAAATGTTCAGTTTATAAAAATGGTGAATTAGTGGAATCGATATAAAGAACGATGTGATAAAAAATAAGAGCGTGTATTGTTTATGACAATGTCTCTATGAAAACTGTACAACATCATATTTGAATTATGTTTTATGTTACTATAAACCTTAAAAAACTCATTCAAAATCGAATTTAAGCTTTGAGTATGTAATGATTCGATAGTTTCATAATCTACCGAAGGAACTTTTAATTTTATATTTACCTTATTATGGAAAAAATGGATAAATCTTTTTAACTCTTCCTTTGTCTTTATTTGTTTCAAATTTATTTTTTTTAAAATAGAGACCGCATCGTTGGAACAAAGTGGACAAGGTAAATGTCGACATATTTTTTCTATACATTGAATTGCATCTTGTATCTCGTCATAGTTCCCATCATTTATACATAAAGTCATCGTATGAAAAAGACGCCAAGTAATGTTACCCCATATTTTTTTGGACATAATATAAAGATATAAACAGAATAAATTTATGGAATTGTGTCTTATTAGTAAAGAACCTATGGTTCATTCGTTACGACTGCCTTGTAATCATAGTTTTGAATATATTTATTTGTATTACGAAATTATAGAACAAAAAAAAACATCATCGAAAGGGTTCAAATGCCCATATTGTAGAGTATATTACGAACAAAATATTCCTTATTATGAAATCGACGAAATCGAAAAAAAAAGTAATGTAAACTATAAAAAAACACTATCCATATTTAAATGTGGTGAATGTGACCAACCAGCTCATAAATATAAACACGGTGATTTTTGTATAAAACACTCTAAAATAAAATGTAAAGGGATTTGTAAAAATGGTCAACCTTGTAAACATAATGCTAGCGATGGATTTTTTTGTAAGTTACATAAAGATTGAATTTAAACTTTATCCATAATAAATCTTATGGAAGAATCGCAGAAAAAGAAGGCACGAATGCTGTTCCATATCAGCATTTTACAAACTCAATTGAAAATTATTTTAGTATAATAAAATGCTGTATATTTAAAAAATAACTAAAGGAAAAATGTGAGCAAAAAATAATTAAATAAAATCGGCGTTTTACACCTTTGCACATTTAAAACGCCGATTTTTTAATGTTTTTATTTTATTTCCTGAATATAATAAAAAATTGATTTATAATTTCATTATTATTAAATAACTTTTATGAACTTTATCAAAATGAACCAAACTAACGGATATATTTATGTTAGAAATCATCCATCGTATGATGTTGATGATGCGTGTAAAATGGGTAAGGCAATTAATATTCCTGCAAGAGATACACAATATGCTACTGGTGAGATTAAGAGAGGATATTTTGAAGTAGTGTATGAAGTTCCTATTGAAAAAATGGGAATTATTGAACGCTTATTACAAAATGAGTTTTGTGAATTAAATGTCAAATATGATGCTGGAACCGAGTTTTACAATAAAAAAAAAATTACACTAATTGAACCTTAAATAAGTACACCTGGGATTAAAAAGTAAAAAATTATCCAAGCAAGAAATTAGTGATTTGGTAAGATGCAACAGAGTAAGAAAAACCATAAAAAAAATAAACATTAAATCATTAATTCATATACTAAAATCCAAGAGAACAAATAAACAAATTGTTCCCTATATACCAAGAAACGACCAAATTATTATTATTAGAAAGTCAGTTATACATTTTCAACAATATGATAAAGGTATGCTTGTATTAACGTGTGGTGTAGGAAAAACTCTAATTTCATTATGGATTACACAAGAACTAAACTCAAATACTATTCTTATTGGTGTTCCTAATAAATTATTATTGAAACAATGGGAAAAAACTATTTGGGATTTGGATTTGGTTCAAAGTGTTCCGTATTTAATTGTTTCAAGTGGTGTAGATACTGAAAATATAATGCGATTTTTAGAAAATAATCAAAAAAAATGTATTGTAATAACTACATATTCATCCGCACATAAAGTATATACTGCGACACAACATACAAGGTTTGTGTTTGGTATGAAACTATTAGATGAAGTTCATCATTTAACTACAAATAATATGCGATTAGCACATACTACAAAAAAATATACTCAAATGTTAAATATTCCATCTGTAAAGCAATTATCATTAACTGCTACACTTAAACAATTGGAAAGTATGTGTGATGAGGGTATTGTAGTTTCAAATGATAATGTTGAATATTTTGGAGAAATAATTGATAGAAAATGTTTGCTATGGGCGATCAATGAAAATATTATTTGCGATTATGTTATTCAAACCATTATTACAAATGAAGAACAATTAGAACAACAATTATCAAGATTTCATATTATAGAAGAAAATGATAAGAGGTTGTTTTTGAGTGCGTTTGCATCTTTGAAAAGTATATTTGACGGACATTCACATCATTTATTGATATATTCAAATAACAAGAATAATTCGTTGAAATTAACTCAATATATAAAAATGCTGTTATACGATAATTACTTTGATATACCTGATTTATATTATTCAAATTACCATAGTAAAATGAAATCAAAAGACCAAAAAGAAATAATTAATAATTTTGAAAAGGCGAAATTTGGAATAATTACTTGTGTCTATTGTTTGGGAGAAGGATGGGATTTTCCATTATTGGATGGTGTTGTATTTGCTGAAAATATGACATCAAATATTCGTATAGTTCAATCCGCATTAAGAGCAAGTAGAAAAAACAAAAAAGATACAAATAAAAAAAAAAAAACATTTTACCAATTTTGAATAGAGATGACTGGTTAGAAAATAATGAAAATCCTGATTTGAAAAAGGTAAGAGAAGTTATTTATCAAATGGGTTTAGAAGATGAAACTATTACTCAAAAAATTAAGGTGTTTAGAATTGATATTGAAAAACAAAAACATAAAAAAAGAAAGAAAGAAAGAGAAATGGTTGATGAGTTTGGTGAATATGACGATGAATTAACTACAAAATTAAGGTTAAAAACAATAAAAAGAATCGCACTTTCTACAACATATGAAAAAGCAAGAAAAATAATAGTAAGTAAAAATATAAAAAATAAAGAAGAATATTTAGAATTGTGTGAAAAAGATAACAGATTATCAGATGAACCTGAAATAGTATTCAAAGAACAATTTACAAACTGGATAGAATATTTAAGTATTGAACGAATATATTATGATTTAGAAACTTGTATTGAAAAAGTAAATGAATTATTAATATTACATAATGAAATAAAAAATCATAATTTAGACTTGTCAATTGTATGTAAGGAATTATGTAAAATAGATGTGTTATTTCCACCAAATGGTTTATGGGTAGAATACTATAATGTAAAGGATTTGAGAGATTTAATTACTATAACAAATAAGAAAAAAAAGATGGGTGTTATTTTGTAAATATTCAGGAATTGTAATGTTTAGTAATAATTAAGGAAAAAATCCTTTTTTTTATAATATTTTAAAAAATTGATTTATTTTAATATAAAGAAATAATATCTTATAATACTATGGCAAGGTCAAAACAATATTCATGCGATTTGTGTAAAAAGGTCTTTAATCAAAAAATCGATTTCACAAGACACCAAAATAAGAAAGCACCTTGTATAACATTAACTGAAATGCAACAAATAAGTCAAACAAAAGAAGATAAAATGGATAATAAAACAACACTTATTAGTGTATTCAAAAGTTCTTTAAATATATTGAGAGATAATGAAGGTTTAACTGGTGAGAAAGCGTTGAGAAATCTGTCTTATTTATTAATATTAAAATTACTTGAACCCCATTTTGGAGGTGAAATAAATATTGATGATTATGAATATGATTTTAGTCATATTGAAGATGAAATGATTGAAAAACATAAAAATAAATTATTAGAAATTGTTCGTTTCAGTAATCTGTCAAATGAAAAAGAGGATAATATTCCTGTAAATATGGAATATTTATGGGATGATATTTTATCAAATCATCCTACCACAAAAAATATATTCTTGAAAGGCAAAGGATTTGATATTCAACACAAATCAACCTATAAAAAATTAATTGATAAACTAAACTCTCTTGACTTATCTCAAACTGAATATGATGTTTTGGGTAATGCATATGAGGAAGTTATTCAAGATATTATGACAGGTACAGTGTTGGGACAATTCTTTACTCAACCATTAGTTAAGAAAATGATGGTGAAATTAATCAATCCACAAATACATCCTGACGGAAAAATAGATACTTGTGGAGACCCTACTATGGGAACTGGTGGTTTCTTGATTACCTATTTACAACATATTTTACAACAAGCAACCGCTAAAAATATTCAACCTGATTGGGATTTTATCAAAACCGAAGGATTATATGGTAAAGAATTAGAACCTGATACATATCAATTGGCGGTTTCAAATATGTTAATCTCATCAGGTCATATGTTTGAAAAATTAGACAGAGGAGATAGTATTCGTGTTCCTATAACAAGAAAGTTTGATAATATTCTTGCCAATCCACCATTTGGAATTAAGGGATTAAAATATGATGATTTTCAAAGTCCATTAAAAAGTGAATATGTTCCTATCAAAACAGATAATGCTGTTTCCTTGTTTATTCAAGCAATTATTTATATGTTGAAGATTAATGGAAAATGTGCGGTTGTATTACCTGACGGACAAGATTTATTTTCAAAAACAAATAAAACTCTTATTGCGGTCAGGGAATATCTTATGAAAACTTGTGATTTAAAAGAAATTATATATCTACCATCAGGTATATTTACATACACATCCATTAAAACTTGTGTGTTTTACTTTGTGAAAAAGAGAGAAGGAACTGATGTTTTAAAAGTAGATATAAAATATTCGAAGACCACACAAAAAGAAACTAAAAGAGATTACCAGTTTTCAAAAACACATCAAACAACCAAAGTCAAGTTTTATGATTACAATCCTTATGAAGATGTTAAAAATTTATTGGTTGAAGTTCCTATTGAGAAAATTGTGAGTAATTCATATTCACTTAATTATGCTGAATATATGAAGGATGAAACAGAAGAAGAACAATACGAAGAAGGTGTTGTTGTGAAAACACTTGGAGAAGTTTGTGAAATAGAAAATAAATTAAAAAAATATGACACAAGTTATGGAAAGAGTGAAG
>JAAHTH010003600.1_pt1 | contig 10426 bp, 14 predicted proteins | sample 6116091 | NCBI WGS metagenome assembly JAAHTH01 (sample SAMN13939990, study PRJNA603662) | sponge metagenome | isolation source: marine sponge | host: Mycale hentscheli | place: New Zealand | collected 2006
GGGCGGCGGTGAGTGGACTTGAACCAATAGTCTTTCCGATCATAGACTTAGCAGTAGGCTCAGCTTCAGACTTAGCAGCAGGCTTAGCAGTAGGCTCAGCAGCAGCTGGCTTAGCAGCAGGCTTAGCAGTAGGCTCAGCAGCAGCTGGCTTAGCAGTAGTAGACTTAGCAGACTTAGCAGACTTAGCAGGAGGCTCTTCAGCGGCGGGAGCAGGCCCAGCAGTAGACTTAGCAGCTGGAGCAGGTGGAATCTTTGACCCATGAAGCTTCTTACCAACAAGTTTAGCCTGCATTTTTTTTACATGGCCTTCCTCTGGTACGTCTTTCTCATCAGGCTTTGCTCCACCACTTTGATGTATTTCACTTAATATAGAATCAACGAATAATTTAGAATCCTCATTATCTGTATTAGAATTAATTGCATTAAATGCTATCATTATATATTCATTAATACTATTCATAGTTTCACATATTTCGGAACCATCAACTTTAATTTTTTCATACGTGGTTCCTGGAGTAACAATAGCAGCTAACTTGGATATTTTTTGCACTATAACAGGTAAAACTTGTTCATATACTTCTTTCAAAGTTTTTTCGGGAAAGTCGTCAGTGGAAAGAGAACTAACTAACTCCATCTTCTCTATAAAGACATTGTAATCAACAGAATTACCTGTCGGTAATTCTGCAATAGCTGTAGAATTAAAATTTCGCACTTCTTTTAGTGCAAGTGGGCTATCTTTGGGTGCTTTTAGTTGATCAAATTTTTTTACAAAATCTACAATCTTCTGAATAAGCTCAATAACATTCTTTTTCTTAGTTTTAATAGATTCATATGTTATTTTATCAGAAATATCTGGAATATTCTTTGTTTCTGAATCACCTATATCAAATTCTTGTGTTTCGGGAATAGGCTGTGTGATTTCATTTACATTATTGCATAGCAATTTCAAATCATCACTGACTTTAGTAACTTTTTCATTTCCTGCCGAAATAGTTTCTAAGTAATTAGGTAATTGGGTACATAAATCTTTTAATACCTCACTCATTTCAATCTTATTATCACCTGAAACTTTTGCAGATATTGAATCTAATGTTGTGTTTAAAGAGTCATTTCGCGCAACAACACCGAATGATTTAATATTATTTAAAAGGGTTGTTTTATCCTGTATATCATTATTAGGTAATATCATTTTTAATGATAACTTGCTACTATGTAGTTGCATAATTTCATTTGTTAATGTTACAGCAGTGCTTATTTTACCCATCTTAGTAGTCGGGTCGGTAATTGTGATGTCAGCGTTGATATTTGCGTTTGTTATAATGTCATACAATAATTTTTGAGATATACCTAGTTCACTTGACAATGTGGTAATATTAGGTTTATTGCCCGATACAATGCCATCCCGAAAAGCTTTAATTTTTTCGGAGGTTAGATTTAACACATTCTGATTAAATTTAATATTTTCTTCATCTTTAAATAAAATAGAAAGAAAAAAGTTGAATATATTTATAAAATAATTAGATAGAAGCTGAGGTAGAATATTGGACAAAAAATATACATTTTGCATTTCTTTTAGTTGATCAATGGATTTCTTAATTTTTTCATTAAAATCTGTATTACCAGTAGACTGAAGAGATATCATTTTATTTCTAAGTTGTTGTATTACATAAGTAGGATTCGTGTCTAATGTGACTATTGAACCAACTGGTTCATCAATTGGTATATTTAAACATGTCGCAAAATGATTTTTGTAAAATTGATTTTTTCCTGGAGAATTTTGCTCAAAATCAATACTTTGAAACAATGTTTTATCACTAACTTCTTTGCAAAAGTTTGAAGTTTCAATCTTGGACATCGTACTACGCTGTTTAAGAGGCATAGTTAAGTATTCTAATATTTTAATAGAATCATCATCAGAACCATCATCGTTGGACATAATGGATAATTTATCCATCAATTCTGTTGATTTCATGGCAGGGTCTAAATTAGTGATCATCATGTTAAGCGCCATTTCACGTTTGGTCGTGTCCTTTGTAACTTTTAGAGAAGACGATAGTTCTGAAAAACAACTTACAAACAGTTCTTTATCAAACGAATCCAATTTAAGAGCTGATGAAATTTCAGAAGAAAAATTTTCATCTTCAATCAAAGCTTCTAACACTGTTCTAGCATTAGCATTTGGATCACCATATAATACGTTCATTACATCATCTAATTTACAATTCATTGTTGTAGCAAATAATGTTAAAAGATAGAATATTAAATTTCTGTTCTCTCTTGAACCAATAGAATCGTATTTACATGATTTTTCAAAGTTATCCTTCCGCTTAGTAGTTTTACTTATGGCATCAATTAAATACTCAGGTAGAGGACTTGTCTCTTTATTCAGGAGATTTGCGCATGTTTCATTATTATTGTTCGTTGTATTGCATGATAAAAACATTAAACAATATGCCACGGTAGTAGGTATATCAACACCTTTTAATGTAGGCGAGAGCCAGCGATGTTTGTTACTTAAAAACTTATTGACAAATGCAACAACATCACTAATTCCTTCTCCGGTTATAGTATCATTTATTGCCGTTCTCTTTTCTTGTTGATTAGTATTAAAAGATCTTAAATCGTCTTGAGTTACATATAAAGTGTTGAATACCTGTTTGATATATTTCAAAGCAGCACTTTCTTCCTCAATGCTCATTATATATATATCATAATATTATTATGATATTTATACTTTTATTTTGTAATATTGTATAAAAAACACAATATATTCAGGCCTATGCAGACATAACAGGTTTTTTTCATTTTCTCTATTGTATTAAAGCCATTCTTAACAATTCTTTCTCTATTGCTGACTTTAATATTCCTTTCAGTTATTTCTTTTTCTTTTTTATTACGAAATAAATTCATTTTTAAAATCATAAATGAATTTTTAAGAATATTATTGTTATTATTTCTCTCTTCTAAATTTTTAATAACTCTATTCAATGATACCTGTTGCATAAATATTTTTTTATTATATGTAAATGCATTATATTTGATTTTCAATAATGCAGATTTCAATAAATAAACATTATACATATTTTTCACTCTATTCTCTCTATCCTCAACATTCTTTTCATATTCTTCTACAGCAGTTTCCTTTTCTATAACTTGTAAAAACCGCTCATCAACTTCATCACTTGTAAACCGTGCTAAAAATCTATTTTCATCAAAAAAAATATCATCATCTCTGAGATGTTCTTCATCTTCATTGTATTTTGGCGATAAACTCATTATTTATTAATATATATATTTTTTATTAAGTATTTTGAAATATTAACTTTTTGTTTTCTCAATTTTACAGTTTAAGTATTTAAATCTTTCCATAATTTCATTTTTATATTTTGTGTGTAAGAAAGTATAATAACCACGACTTGAACCAAAATTCTCCTTTTCTGGAACTATTTCTTTGATCAAACGTGTTAACATATCTTTATCCTCAATTTTGCCTTTCATGCAATAAGTCAATGCTTCAACTGCTGCTTTATATGTAAACGTATCGCGTTGATACCAAGGTTCTGCACAATCATAATGAGACATTTATATTATACTATATTTATTTATATAAATCAATTTTACAGTATAATATTTAGATAGTAAGCTGCTTTACACAATAACTTTCCATTGGGAAATTTACACGCTTGTTCGTGTTGGTATTAAGAACCCACCATTCTTTCTTTTTTGGTAATTGTGGAGCATGTTCCATTTTTACAACCAAATCATCATGATATTTACGAACATAATCCTTGCCTCCGGCCTTTTCTATAATTTTCTTGTGCTTCTTCTTCAAATTTCCATCTTTTCCAGAAGTTTTTAGTATATATTTACAACGACGTATTTGTTTTAGAATTTTACTACGCCTCTGTAGAGCCGTTGCATATTCATAAAGCTTATTAGAAAAAAGAAGATTATCCCTATGTTTTGAGTAATTAAATACTTTTTCTACCTGCTTTCGTATGCTCAAATCTGGCCATTTTCTCTCCTTCTTTGATTTAGTATCAAAACAATCTACAACAGCCTTATGAAAAAGGCATGCACTTACTCCTAACATTAAAAATGAACAAAAATACATCTTAATAATAATTATATACTTCTTTTTAATACAGTTACAATGATTATTCTTCAAATACATCTGCCAGCGTTCTCTTAAAATCATCTGGAATAGATCTACCAAACCCCAAATCCTGATACAGAAACGATGATAGACTAATTTCTTTCCTCCATTCTTTGCTGTAATACTTCAAAAAATCATTATATTCTTCTTCAAGTGCGATAAATTTAAAATAAGGGTGATGAGGATTATCTGTAGGCATTGTCTCAGTATTCACAAAGCCAAATACGTCCAAAAGATCATCAGCATGAGTGTTCTTCAAGGCGTAATATTTTCCGTAAAATTCTGCAAGTTTGCCTGCAGTATATTTATTGCGAAATTGAGGTTGCTCCGTAGCTGTCTGCTGCATTAATATATATCATAAAAAAATTTTTATTTCAATTTTTCCAGAAATTATATTTATGTATTTTCTGTTGCAGAAATCGGAGGCTTATCATGATAACGTTTTATTAGGTTTGCATATCGATAATATGGATCGCGTGGCATGCGATAGTGTTTGTCGTTATGTTCTCCATAATAGATTGCAAATGTTGCAACACGTCGCATATTTTGTGAGTAGTTTTGTTCGGTAGAATTGCTTATAATACGAAAATCCGCAATATACATGTTAGTCCATTCCCAGTATCCCGGATCACCTGATGACGGATGATTTGATGAGATACGAAGCCAGTGTCTTTCATTAAGATTTGCAAACTCTGGTAGAAATTCTTCGTAGTTTTGTTTAAGCCATTCTATTGTGCTATTAAACTCTTCATCACTTATAATCGGTCTAGCAACAACTGGAGTTGTCGGCAATGGCGGCAGCATATTAATACATCCAAATGCGACTTGAACAGTTTCGTTATTATTATTATCTGTCATTTATAAATATTATTTATTTTAATATTATTATTCAATTTTTTTCAAATAACGAATTATTAAGAAATTAAAAAATATAAAGAAAAAATATCAAATTATACTATAAATGCGCAAGTGCGAGTATATCTGGACAGACGTTAATGGTGTATGTAGAAGTAAAACAAAAGTTTTACCTAGTGGATTAAATGTTAAGAGCTATTTATTTGATATTGAGAGATATCCTGATTGGAATTATGATGGCTCATCTACAGGACAAGCAGAAGGTAGGTCTAGTGAAGTTGTTCTTAAACCTGTCGTTATTTACAGTGATCCTTTTAGAAGTTCTATTTCTGGTGATGTAATTGTTTTGTGTGAAACTTTTAATCCAGATCTCTCACCACATAATACTAATACTCGTCATCGTGCTGCTTATTTATTTGAGAAAAATAAAGAACATTCACCAATGTTCGGAATTGAACAGGAATTCTTTATATGCAAAAATGACCAACCTATATACTGGAATGAACATAACAGTGAACCTGATGCGCAAGGTAAATATTACTGCGGTGTTGGAGGTGATTGTGTTATTGGACGTCAGTTTATTGAAAAGGCATTTGATAATTGTTTAAAAGCAGGCTTATCTCTTACTGGTTTAAATGCAGAGGTTGCACCAGGACAATGGGAATTTCAGGTGTGCGCTACCGGTATTGCCGCCGCGGATGAACTTACAATTATGAGATATATTCTTAACCGAACTGCCGAAGAATATGGATGGCAGATTAATTTTGAACCAAAACCTATTTCCGGTGACTGGAATGGCTCTGGATGTCATACCAATTTTAGCACTAAACGTATGAGAGAAGAAGGAGGTTATGATGTAATTATATCTGCTATCAAGAAATTAGAAGTTAATCATGAATTTCATATGAAGAATTATGGAACTGATAATGAACTTAGAATGACCGGTTTACATGAAACGTCCAGCTTTGATAAATTTACTTTTGGTGTGGCTGATCGCACATCAAGTGTTAGAATTCCACGAGAAACATTTAAAAATAAAAAAGGGTATTTTGAAGATAGAAGACCATCTTCTAATATGGATCCATATACCGTTACATCATTAATTTTTGAAACATGTATCAATTAAACGCTTTTACAGCCTCATCTAGATCTGAATAATCATTATATGTATATCTTCCTGCTGATGTATTTTCAATAAATCCCAAATTATTCCAATCATTATCAACACTTTTACATAGTTGATATAATTGACATATATGTTTTATCTTCAATATTCCACATGCAGATTTTTCAATTTCTAATAAACCATTAGTAATCCATCTATTAATTTTCCATGATGTATAATAATCACATTTTTCTCCATTATCAAATAATGCATTATTAAATATACCTGCACATGATATACGTGGCATTTTAGATATTTTGTCAATTTTGGGGCCAGTAAGAACCAATCTAAACATGGTTTTATATCTTCCAAATAATACAATACTTTCCATTACATCTTTTTTCGCCATCTTCCAGATAAGTTGGTGAATTTCTTCCGGCAAATAATCAAGCCATGTTCTATAGAACATTTTTGATTGTCTTTTCGAACTTAGCGAAATTTGTGCTGGACACATGTCTTTTGTTATTTTGCATTATTATATTTTTCAATTTTTTTAAAAAAAATATAATGAATTTATCAATTTTATAATTATAACTTTTTATTCATTGGAACCTGATCCTTCTTCATACCAGTCGCAAACAGTAGACATGCCGTCTGCTCGTGCTTCAAGGATCATCTTCATAATTATTTTTTCATATAGCCACATAGGCTTGCCATCATCTGTCTCCAGATCGTTGATGACATCATCCGCGATATCTGAGCCATCATCTGACTCATCATCTGACTCATCATCTGACTCATCATCTGACTCATCACCTGACTCATCTGAGTCTGAGTCACTTTCTTCACGCGACTCGGGAGAAGGAGCAGAAGATCTGTCATCGCGAGTTGGGAGACGCAAACCTCCAACCGTGGGGTGCTCACGAAATTGCTGATTGAACTCATACATTGTTTCAGGCTCATCAATTGCATTTTCATCCTCAGCATAATCACCCAACAATTGAAGATGTTCAGGAATTTCATCATCAAGCTCTTCTTCATTCTGGTTGTCATGAAGGCGAGGGTTGCGTTCCATAATGAATGCATGTTCATGGAAGATCTGATTGAGTCCTTTGGTAATTCCGCGAAGTTTTGCATAAATATAATCTGTATCTTCAAAATGAATTTCGCTGAATTTTTCATCTGTCATCTCTTTACCGGGTGCTCGTTTGGCAAGAGGCGCACGACACATCGGACACTTCTGCGAACGACGCATATTTTCGGCCAGGCATGTAAAACAGAACTTGTGACCACATGGTGTAACTGAAATGTTGTTTGCGCTCAAAGTTTCCAGGCAAATTGCGCATTCACATTCAGCCGTCAACTGAAGATCAATTGGTTTTCCGACCTTCATTTCTTTTTTTTCCGTTTTTCTGGCTTTGATAGCTTCGCGAAGCTGGCCACGAAATGCGGCATTGTTGGGGTGTTGAAAGTGTGCGTTTGTCTGACCACGAGGCATGATTATTTAGTGTTGTATCTCATATTTATTTTTTTAAAAACTTTTCAATTTTTTAAACTATTCAGAAAATGATAATACTTCAAAAAACGTAAAAAGTGGTGCCATGGCAAAAGATTGATACAAACTATCAAATAATGCTGGGCGATTATGTTCAAAGAAATAATGTCCTATAAATTGGAATATCCAACTTAAAATAAATATTATTCCTGCACAAAACATATGATTTTCATATATTTTTTTGAAAAATACAGCAGACAACCAAATAATAATTAAATGAAGATTAACTGCTATAATATCTTTTATATTAGTATTTCTTATTTCATAAGTAAAAATATACGTATAAAATCCTGCATAAAATAACATGAGAGTAAAACTATAGTAAAATGGTAAAAATACACAAATACTCCAGGAAATTAATGGGATACATAAAATATGAATTAATTTATTTACTGTATTTTTATGATATTTATTATAAAACTTATATGCTGGCCAATCACGGTAATCGTCAATCATTAAGCTATAAATATTATTAGGTTTAAGTCAGTATAAAAAATATAAGAATGATAATAATAAGTAATTGATAACTTAGTCAAATCCACATATATCACGCAATGACGCAAGCTGTGTTCTCAAATTTTGAATTTCTTGGTTGAGTCGCGCATTTTGTCCCACAAATCTGATAGTTTCTGCATCATGCTGCTGCTGCTGTTTTTTCAGCTTTTGCTGCAGAGTTTTGGTGCGCGCCCTCTCAGCCTTGAGTTCACCTTCCAGTGTCATTGTAGCTCCGATGTAGAACTGCATGTCGTCTCGCTCCAAGTCTTGTTTGTAAGGGAGGATAATTACACTTGTTTGCATCGTGGTGGTGGCCATGATTGGTTGATGTTGTAAAGATAATATACTTCAATTTTTGTTTCAATTTTCTGTATTATCTGAAATATATTCTGGATAGAAGTAATGCCACCAATCATAATGACTATATGGATTCTCGTGTTCATAATAATCTCCATATTTGATAAATTTATGAAGATTCAGTAGTTCTTGATAATTTAAATATTCAATGTAAACAATATATGGTGATGACATTTCTAACGACTTTTTAATTCTTGACAAAGAGTCACTATCAATTAAACGAAGGGATAAATTATAATTATACCATACGCACAGATGATCAAACAAACAATTGCTAGTATAAGAGATACTTTCTATTCTATCACATAATGTATTGCACAAGGTGAAGTCATAGGGCACGCCCTCTATTTTTTTCGCTGTGTAACTGTACATTGTGTTCCATTTTAGATCTTGTAATACCTTCTCATAATTAGCATGCGCGACATATTCATATATTAAATTATATAATTCAGTTGGTAGGCAGTCAAGCCAATTGTTTATTTGATCCATTGTATGTAAATAATAATTATTTTTTTTATCAATTTTATTGATTAAAAAATAATTATTAATAGAGATTCAGATAGCTGTAAAAAAATTTATCACAATAGCCTATATTCAATAACTTATTCACATACTAATTTTTTACCTTGTGACCTGATAACTCGCCTTGACACCGTTCCCAAGATCGATTCGGCCAGCGGTCTTTGCGTTCTCTCCAAGCCTGATCCCATCTGGACTGCTGAGATTAAACCGCATAGTAATCCCGCCACACGCAGGCGCAGCGGGAGCTGGGTCCAAATGGACAAGGTCGCCTATGATCGACCTGGGGCCACTGAGATCAATGTTGGCACCCATGCCATTCACTTCCTTCAGCATGTCCAAACACTTGTTTACCTGTGTAGTGTATTCCGGGTCATTCTTGGGCGGAAACTTGATAGCGAACTTGTTCATGACGTTGGCGACTGTGCCATCTTCCATGTTCGCGTATGCGTGGAAGAGGACCTTGTTATCACTGACGAGCTCTGCGAGGGTGGGGACGGGTGTGGACATAATGCATGATATATTTTCACTCATAAGCATTTCAATTTTATAATAAATTAACCTTAAAGATTTGATTGCATTGCATTATATTGAACTCGGCTTTCTACGTCTAGAATCAGTCCAACGTATTTTGCGATATAATAATCTGGGATAGGCCACTGCTTGGCCAGCAAGCCACACTGAATCAGCATCAATTTTTTGTTTTCAATCCACATGTTCGCGTCTTGATTTTTTTTCCAAACGCCTTTGTATCCAGGAGAATTCCGGGTATCCATAAGAAGCATGTTGCTCCAATCGTGGGGGTCACCGCAGCCACCCGCGTGCTGGCGAAGCATAGGGCGACATGTATCTTGGGCTTTTTTAATCAATTCTGGGTTTTCACACAACGACGTATGGTAGTAAGCAAGATGCTGACGAGCGGGGTCGGGTGATTTTTTGGCAGTGGTTTTTTGGGGGGAGTGACTGCGACTGTCAGTGTGTGTGTTGGACATATTCTTCTTTATATATTATAATATATTTGTGCACATTTCAATTTTCTGTAAAAAAATGATAATTGAATTTTTATATATATTATAATATTTATACGTTAACGGGGTCGTCGGGATGTGGCATTGTTTCCATTGGAGGGCTCATCATTTCATTACAACGAAGCACACGTTGTAGTTTCAAGTTTGCAAATTGGATTTCCTGTATCTGTTGTTTACTTGTGGCACTCAATTCTTCAACCTGTCTGGTGAGTGCCTCAATCTCAGTGGGCGCAACTGTCGTTTTCTGAAGCACAGTCTGGTCGTCCAGGACCTTGTTGACATTGCGGAGGTGCGTGTCGTGATGATCTTTGGCAGACAGCATGATTTATGAAAAAAAATATACATAAGAATTATTT
>JAAHTH010003601.1_pt1 | contig 10426 bp, 11 predicted proteins | sample 6116091 | NCBI WGS metagenome assembly JAAHTH01 (sample SAMN13939990, study PRJNA603662) | sponge metagenome | isolation source: marine sponge | host: Mycale hentscheli | place: New Zealand | collected 2006
CCCCCCCGCCCCCCCCCTACTCACCCCCCCCCCAGGACTGAACCTCACCATACTTGGTCTTACAAATACAATCACCATAAACATCTTCAATAACACGCTTGGCATAGGTTAACAGTTGTCGTCCTACTGCTGTGGTGGAGGCGGCGACATCTTTTTCATAAAATGTGGACGTGGTAGCACCTGTCTGTCCATACAGCGAATTAGCAGTAAGTTTAATAGAAAGCTGTCTTTTGTCGAGAATATTCTTCATAAAAGGATCTTGTTCTTTGGCGCAGAGTTTTTTAGTAGCTTTACGCTTTTTAAGGAGTTCGTCAAGTACACTTGGCATAATAGCTTTTTCACCGTCAGGGTATTGGGCCCAACGGCAGATTTTGTAGCCGCATTTTATTTTTTGAGCTGCGGCCTTTGGTGATTTACGGACATATTTATAGGTATCATACTGTACATTAACATATTCATATCCATCCATGTTGTCATAGATGAAATCTCTATGTTCATCTTTTTCACCGGAAACGCGCAGTTCATTTCCTTCAAGGTCATATTCTTTGGTCCAGACCTTACTGGAATGACAGAGATTTTCACTAATCATAGAAGACGGATAAAGTGAACTATAGTCAACGCATGCTACGGGAATGTCAAGATACAAATTGCATTTCGGTTCAAGGACGATTGCACCCTCGTATCCATCCTCATTGAATTTTTTTTCAATGACGGGCATAAGCGTGTTCTTCTCGCGACACTTTTTAGCAATAAAACTAGTTAGTTTAATACCTTGACCACGAATAACCAAGAAATTGATAGGAACACTGCAAATCTTTGCCATTTCAACAAAACCAGTCATAATATCAATTTTGTTAAATAGTTCATGTACAAGGTTGCAATCCTGAATACAATATTTTGCTACTATAGCTCTTTCTGCTGGGCCTTCATTGGTAAGTCTGAAAATATCTTGAGGAGTGACGTCGTCTTTTGCCAAGCACCATCGTACAGATAATTTCATATTAGGATTGTGTTCGCCTTCAATGGTGAATTTACCATTATCCATTGCAATAACTTTAAATTTGGCCCCGTCTTGATAATAGTCTGTAGTGTGGGCGGTTTCTTCGAAGTGAATAAATGCTCCGACTTGAAGTCCGGCCAAATTTTTACTGTAGATATCGGTATTGCCATCATTATGTTGAAGTTTATTTACATTATCGCCTATGAAGTGGCCAGCGACATAATCGAGTTTATAAGATGTAAGGTTAAAGTTTCGCCTAAAATCATTATAAAGATCCACTTGAACAATACCACTCATCTTAATATAATTGAGGTCATGTTGTCCACTAGCAATAACAATGCTAGATTTGTGGATTTGAATGGCCTGGGTCATAGGATCCTGAGAACCACACAGTTCACCACGATTTTTTGACATACGAAGAAATTCACTTAGACACCCGGTTTCTTTTGCTCTATAATACATAAAGTCATAATCAAATCCAAAGATGTTGTACCCCAAGATGAAATGAGGGCGTTCATTTAATAGCAGTTCCTTCCATGCAAGCAGTACCTCTTTTTCAGTTGCATATGATTCAATGACACAATTTTTGACATCCTTGGGAGTGTCGCACGAATCAAGGACAATACAGTGATTCAGATAAGGTTCAGTTTCTCCATGGCGAGTAAATGTAGTACCAATAAATGTCACTTTATCTCCCTCAAGTGGCGGAAAGAGTGCACCCAAGGCATAAGTAAGGTGGGTAATTTTAGTAGTGCGATCGTACTTATCATTAATAATGAAATCGGGAATCAATTGCTTATCCCCCTGCTCCTCTTTGACTCGCTTTTGAATTTCTTTAATTCCATCATCATCAAATCCCTCACTTTTGAGTTGTTGAATCATAAACAGTGTTTCTATTGAATTGGAGTCATCTGAATTTTCATCGAGTTGAATGGAACTCTTTCGTTTAAGGAGTTGCTCAGTTTTCATCTTAACTTGATCGCGTGAAATCTGTTTTTTAGGAAATACCAATTCAATTTCATCCATTGGGGCTCCATAACCAAAAGCAGTCATGATTGCTTTTTCCAAGATCTCGGCGGCATCTTCAACTTCATATTTTAGGATAAAGTCGATGATGTTGGTCGCCAGTTTTTTGTAAGATTTGACAGGGAGCGGAAAATCGCCATGACTACTACTGGCCTCAATATCAAAACTTGCTTTAACATAAGGAACCAAGTCTTCTTTATCATTTAGTGAAACAATGTGTTCATAATGAATTATATACTCGACATCACAAATGGTGTTGTGATCTGGAACTTCAATAATTTTGTCTTCAGGTAATCCAATCCATCCGGAAGGACTAATATTTTTAATATGAAAGAGACGCAAAAGAGGTGGAATATTAGCCTCATACAGCTGAAGTTGCTCATAGTCGAAGATATATCCTCCTTTGATGAGTTTTCGCCTAAAGTTTCCTTCCGAGTCTGTAAATTGTTCATACCACATGTTTTTGGCTTTGTTAAATGCCTGAATATTTTTAAAACTAAGAAAGATGAAGGTATGAAGTTTTCCTGCATCAAACCCATAAAGCTTCTTGTGTTTTTCAACCTTACATTGGACGATACTGTTTTTGTAGAATTTACCCATCTTTTCAAGAAGGTGTCGTTCAAACTTCTTGGCTTGGGATCGATTCCATTCGTCAGGAACCTTCACGTAGAAGAAGGGTTCATAGTTTTGTACAATAATTGATGCGGTTTTACCTTCAGAATCAATACCAAACATCTGAATATAATATTCCTTCTTATCGGTATATGATTTGTTTTCTTGATCTGAATCGTTATCTTCCTCTATGACTTTGTTATACTCATTAAAATCATAGAGTCTGAACTCGACAAGTTTGGAAGCCATTGAATAATTATAGTAAGAACTGTTTATTTACTTTCAATTTTTACGTTTTGTCTTTCTTAACTTATGGCTTTGTCGTTTTTTAGTTTTACTATGTTTAGATTGCAGTTTTACCAAACGATTATGGAGGTTATCATCTAAAAACCCATGGTCTTCTTTGGTGAAGTAATTTTTTTTAATTTCATTTTGAAAAAGAAATAATCCAGCAGGTACTGCCAAATCACTAAATAACCCGGCAATGGAACCACCTTCCTGAGGCTTATCGTAAGGCTGATTAAAATTTTTACCATAAAGAACACTATCTATCTTATATCCAACGGCCATAGGCTCTCTTCCATAAATAACTAAATCTTCACTTGATAATGCCATATACTATTTTTGTAGATAAATTAATTTGAATAATATCGCTTAATATCTTGTGAATATTTTATTTCACGTTTGTTTTTAATGTAATTTATTATTCTTTCAACTTGGTTTTTGTCGCTAATAATATCGCCTAAACATTCTTCGATATATTTAAAAGTCAGAGGTTGCGAAGTTTTTGCAGTAGCAAAACGCAGTTTTCCATCACTTATTTCAACAACCGTACTTTGAAGATTTCTCTCTTGTACAAAGCGATTAATGTAGTTAGCTGACTCATTTCTTTCTTCTTTAAGTAAACGTAGTTCTTCACTTTGCTCTCGAATTTTATTATCTAATACAACCCAATTTTTGATGTTATCTTCAAAAGACATTTATATATAATTAGGAATATAAATGTCTAATTGCGGCGACTCTTGCGGCGGCGGCGAGTACCGTTGGCCTTGTGGCCGCGTGTTCTCTGGTATCCATGCTTCATACCCATCAGAAGAAATGGCAGCAAATTAGTACCGAGATCTCCTCCGCGGCGACGGCGACCAGTATGTCTAGTTCCTCTGCGGTGTTTTTGGTGCTTCGTGTGCTTGCGCGTAGAGCGTCCTCCTTTACGTCCTCCTTTACGTCCTCCAGTGCATCCAGGCATTATATCTTATTGTTAGAAAAAAATTATTCCTTCTTCATGAAGAATTTCATACGCACCAAAAGAATAAAAATTCCTAAAGTAAGAAAAAAACTAAAAAGAACAAAAAGGATAGATAAATAAATATACGGATACAGCTCTTGTAAAATGACATCTACAATCGGACGAATTAAACGCTTAAGTTCATCTTTAATCTCGTCACGATGTAAAATATCAAGACATTGCGATAAAAAAGATTCGTAGTTCATTAAATTATTTTAATACTTTAATATTGCGTGTTTTTCTAAATTAAAAAAATATTATTTAGGAATAAATGGAACATATTTATAATCCATCTCAATCTTTTAAGTTTAATGAGATAACTCTTTCTCATCCAGTAAGTGTAAATGGTGGCTCTTATTTTACTAAATTAACAATGGAAAACAGGCCTCTTTTTATTCAAATGACCCAATGTAAAACAAAGCAAGGGATAGTTAAAACCGGAAAAAAGGTTTATTTAGATTTAATGTTTTCAGCTGCTGATGGCGATGTTATTGAGTGGGTTGAAAATTTGGAGAAAACTGTTCAAAAAATAATTTATGAAAAGCGCGAAGCTTGGTTTAATAATGATTTGGAACTTGAAGATATAGAGGGGGCATTTACTTCGCCAATTCGCATATTTAAAAGCGGTAAATTTTATTTAGTAAGAGTTTATGTTCAAAATAATATTCCCGGTTCTAACGGATTTACGTGTTATGATGAGAATGAAAAAATTGTTGAAACCGAGGATATCAATGACAAAACAAGCATTATCCCACTTCTAGAGGTAAGAGGTGTTAAATTTTCATCACGTAGTTTTCAAATTGACATCGTATTACGACAGATAATGGTAGTAGAGGAAAATAAGTTTTTGAAGGGGTGTTTTATTAAACAGACCAATTCTAAGGAAGATTTAGGAAATGTTCAACCAGATACGCAAGAAGTTGTAGATACTGAACCAGAAATAGAAGAACAACAAGAAGAGGTAAATACAGAATCAGAAGTACAACCAGTGGTAGAAGTAGAATCGGAAAAGGTAGAGACTGAATCAGATATACAACCAGTAGTAGAAACAGAAGAGGTAAAGCCAGAAGAAGATGTAGTTGAACCATTAGATACACAACCGGTGGTGGAGGTTCAACCAGAACAATTAACAGAAGAAGAGGAGTTAGATAAAAAAGAAGAAGATACTGAAACTTTAGGAGAACTGCAAGAATTTAATTTGGAAGTAGATACTTTGGAAGATGCTGAGCTTAAATTGAAGTCGCCAGAGGATGTACATTTAGAATTATGGAGAGAAGCCAGAGAAAAGGCCAAACAAGTAAGAGCTTTAGCTATAGCTGCTTATTTAGAGGCAAGAAATATAAAAGAAATTTATCGTATAGAAAATTTAGAAGATTCGGGTGATGAATTGGATGAAATATTAGAAAGTGGTAATTTTTAATAAACTCAGAAAAATTTTTTATCATTAGTTTTATATAATGAGCATCTTGAAGGACATTGAAAAAACGCTTAATGCAAATCACAAACTACTTTTAGTTGGCTTACTTGTTCTTACTTTAGCAATTGGATTGTACTCCTCGAGAAAGGGAACTGTTTCTGAAAAAATGTCGGGTCCAGGCGCTATGGCAAAGCGTCCTCCTATGGGAAAACGCCCACGCCCTCCTATGGGTAAGGGACCTCTCATGGGAAAACGCCCTCCTATGGGTAAGGGACCTCTCATGGGAAAACGCCCTCCTATGGGGAATGGACAACCAGGTTTAGGAGCCAGATCTCCTCAGGGACCAGGACAAATTCAATCTAACTCAACCCCAAACAACAATCCCCAAGATTTATTACCTAGAGGAGGACAGAATAGTGAATTTTGTCAATTAAACCCATCGATGCCTGGATGTGGGGCAACTCCTTCAGTGCTTGATGCAGGACATCATGTAGGTATTAACACGGTTGGAAGTAGTATGAGAAATGCAAATCTTCAGGTCAGGTCTGAACCACCTAACCCACAGGTGAATGTTGGGCCATGGGCAAATTCAACCATTACACCCGACACTACGCGTCAGCCACTTGAAATAGGACAAGGCCCTATGTAAATGTTTATTTATCAATATAATGTAATGAAGAGAGATTCTGTTCTTGTCATTATATTGATTTGCTTTATAGCTTATATATGTCATAAAATTTACTTGGAGTCAGACGTTTTTCATCTAAAATGTATTAATTCTGAAGTAGATGGCAACAAGTATTGTGTACGTGAAAGACCAAAATTAGAATTAGCTGCAAACCGTCTAGCTAGGGTGACAAATAAATGCAAAAAGGTCGTATCACATTTATCAGAAGTTGATCCGAATAATGAAATAACTAAGAGACTTGTTAATGGGTTCAATCCAAAACAGATTCAAGAAACCTTACCTTCAAGTCAGCATACTGCTTATAGTGAAAATAAAGGCGAAAAACTGGCATTTTGTTTAAATACTACCAAAGAAGGCGATAAACTTATTGATGAAAATACATTGGTTTTTGTAGCGCTACATGAATTAAGTCATATAGGTTGTGATGAGGTAGGACACACCCCTAAGTATTGGCGGATATTTAAATACATATTAGAACATGCTGTAGATTTAGGAATATATGATCCAGTTGATTATAAAAATGAACCAGCAACCTACTGTAGTATGGAGATAACAGACAATCCTTATTTTGACCTATAGACTTCAAAAGATAAATTGTCATCACTGTATAATTCAGTTTTTATTAAATGATCGGGAACTTTAGGAAAAAATGCATCACACTCATACGATCCTTTTACTCTGGTTATGTAAATTTCATCTATAAAATTGGATTTATTGATGAAATAGGTATAAAGTTGTGCACCTCCGATAATCCATACTTCATCATACCCCTCTAAATCGAATACATACTCGGGATTATTTAGAATAATAACACCGTCTTGTAAGGACATAGTCGTAGAAACAACGATATTATCCCTATTCTTTAATGGTTTACCTATACTTAAATAGGTATTCCTTCCCATAACAACGGCATTGTTTCCGCTTCCAATGGTTTTCTCTCTAAAATATTTCATGTCTTTAGGGATATTCCAAGGCAATTCATTCTTCAGACCTATTCCGTTATTAGTCTCCATTGCAACAATCATATTTATTTTCATTTTTACTACATGATATGAGGTTGGTTTTATATTAAAATGTCTAGATTTTATATAAAATGTACAAAGTTTTTGAAATGAAAAATGATAAAATAGAACAAATTATTGTTTTTGGTAGGCAAGATGCAGCTATTTTTACAGAAGAAGAGCAAGAAAATATAGATGCAAACGGTATTGAAGTGAAGTATGTTGATATTCAAATTTTTGGAGATGATAGCATAGAAGAAGTTAAACGTAAAATTATAATTGCATATAATGAACAATTGGCATTTGAAGAAATCTATTTATTTGGAGTTCAACGTGCTCGCTTTAATCCAATGACTTTGTATGAAGTATTAACTCAGAAGGATGTTTTAGAACTAACTAAGGTACGGTTGATACAGTTTCTCCTTAATTTTGTAAATTTGAATATAGATGATTTACAGGACAAGGAAGTATATGAATATTCGGATTTATTGGCCTTAGATTTAGGTAAGGATCATTTAGTAAAGAGACCTATTGGACAAAAACTAGTAGCTGAAAACATGCAATATCAGTATACTGTTAATCCATTTGATGTTATTACATATGATAGCATGTTGAAGGATGATATTTTGCGGACTAATAATGGGGAATTGTTGCTTAATTTTGGAGAATTGCACTCTAATGTTATATATTTAACAAAAGCCGATAATGTTTATGAATCGAGTTCGTCGCCAGAAATGGCTTCAAAAATATAGTACCCACATTTAAATGAACAACAAATGAATACCGTAGACGGTTTGCGGGACAAAAGACAGCAGTTGTTGGTAGCAAACAAAAAAAGAATAACAAACAAATTCGAACAACACATAGAAAATATTGAATTAATGCATTCTATTGGAGGTCCCCCGGTGCCTTATCTTACAAGGGGTATAAAAGATATAGATTTTACTATTTATTCTACATCCCTGGTTCAAATACCATTAGATGTGATTTTTAAAATGTTTAATTCATCAGAAAGTATTCCATTTATAAAATACCATCCAGGTGGACGAATGGAAAAGATTTACCGGTTATATGCGAACCAAATTTCTTCAGATGGGCGAAGTATACCTATATTAAGTAAAGGTTCGGTCTTTAAATTAACTAAGAAATTAGCAAAAAAAAAGGGAATAGGGATGTATTTGGTTAGCAATGATATTCCCTTCTATTGTAATTTAATGTCAAACGGCTCGATACAAATTGAGGCAGAATTTAGAGAATTGTATACAATAGAAGAGGTGGAGAAGAAGATAGGAGATGTTGTTAATCCAATAATAAACACTTTAAGTGAATTAATTGAGCAACATGGTTATTCGATTGGTAAATTTACAAATTTAAGAGATAAGCAAATAGAAATTAACAACATAAACTATTTGTATTACGTTCCAATTAAAAAAAATATAAAACTTACTACATTTTCAGGTTGTATTTCTAGCATATTTAATGTAATTAGTGATAATATAAAAAAAACCACGGTTTTGCGGTACAAGCGTGTAGCCAATTTTAACGAAATGACAAGTCAAGAATCAATGATAGTAGAATTAGTGAATCGAGGTGTCATGCAGTCTGAAATCATATATTCATTGATCAGTAATTTTAACTTGGATGAAGAACAGGCCAAAAAAATATTTGTTGGGTTTTTAAATGAAGTGCAAATAGAAAGTGATTTACACGAAAATAGGCAGTTGCGAGTAAAAGAAAATCCTGGATTTTTAACGACAATGAGATTAGATACTCATGATAGTAATTTGAAATTTGAAGTGTCGGGTATTAATAACATTGCTTACTTAACCCATATTCCTATTTATTTAGAATTTATTATCAGAATCTCTCAAGGACTCTATGATGAAGAATGGGAATCTAAAATTGCAAGTGTATGTGGGAGAAAAAAATTAAAGACAGAGGAAGTTATTGTTGCAACAGAACAAGTAAAGGAGCACCCACAGGAATTATTATTTGAGGAAGATGAAGGAGATGATGGTTTTTTGGATTTACTTGGTCCTGATGAAGAATCAGAAGAAGAGGGACAAGAAGCATTGGACATTGAGTTTGGAGATGATATTGAGCTAGGCGAAGACATTGAACTTGGAGATGATATTGAACTTGGAGATGATATTGAGGGAGGAAGTGATAATCCACCACCTGCTGATTTTGTAGGGTTATTAGAAGGGGATACACCTGAATCATCTGACGATGAAGAAGAAGAATCAATTAGAGATATAACCGGTTTACAATTATCAAATCCAAATTACTTCTTCAATCGTATGGATAAGCGTGATCCGGCTTTATTTTTGAAGAACAAGGAAGGTAAATTTAATGCATATTCAAGAATGTGTCCTTCTAATGTTCGTCGACAACCCGTAATTTTAACCGATAAGGAAAAAGAAAGAATAGATAGAGAACATCCGGGGTCATATGAACATGCAATTAACTATGGATCAGATCCAGACAAAAAATATTGGTATATTTGCCCTAGATATTGGTGTATAAAAGATAACACTAGTTTAACAGATGAGGATATTGACAAAGGGGCATGTGGAGGTAGAGATGCAATTATTCCATTTGGAGCACGTAAGGTGCCTCCAGGAAAGTCTATCTTCGAGTTTAGGGCAGAGGCAGAACATGTTGGGCCAGAAGGAGAATATTTACAGCACTATTCAGGTTTTATACCAGGCGATAAACATCCCCAAGGATTATGTATGCCATGCTGTTTCAAGTCGTGGGATGCTCCTTCTCAAGTAAAAAGGAGAGAAGAATGTATCCAATCTAGTGGCGAAAAAACAAAGGACACGCCGAAAGAGACACCAAAACAAGTGCAAGAATTGGAATCTTATATTAAGGGTCCTGACAAGTTTCCATTAGAACAAGGACGTTGGGGTTATCTTCCAATATCATTGCAATTGTTCTTCCAGTTCGATAACCAGCAATGTGCAGATGCTCAAGGGCTGAAACAAAACCATACGTGTATTTTAAGACACGGTGTAGAAATTACTAATGAATTTTCATTTATTGCATGTATAGCAGATTTGTATGTAGAATATACTACTCCCAAAATAGTACCAACGATTCATGAAATGCAAACTATATTGGCGGAATCTGTTTCTCTAGATTTGTTTACTTCGTTGCAAAATGGTAATTTGGTTTCTATTTTTGAAGCGAATAAAGAAGTTCAGATCGATAAATACACAGAGAGTCGATTGTATAAAGTAATCGATACTCAAAATTCGCATCAGATGGCATATTTAGAACGCTGTATCTCAGCTTATGAAAATTACATTGATTATTTGAGGAAACGTCATACGTTAATTGATTATACTTAATTGTGGGGGGGGGGGTGGGGGTCCCGTTCCGTTGTTTACTT
>JAAHTH010001064.1_pt1 | contig 10423 bp, 11 predicted proteins | sample 6116091 | NCBI WGS metagenome assembly JAAHTH01 (sample SAMN13939990, study PRJNA603662) | sponge metagenome | isolation source: marine sponge | host: Mycale hentscheli | place: New Zealand | collected 2006
GCGGGAGACCCCCACTTGCTGAATTAACGGCGCTCCTGTTACGATAAATTCTGCATTCGTATCGAGATCCTTGATCAGATCACCCTCTCGAACAGCGGGCGCATTGTCAGAAAGGCAGAAATACGGAACGGAGATCCGCAAGCTCTCCCCTTGAATTGTGCCCTCACGAGACGCGTTAAAACTGCCGCGCCCCCTTGATATTTGTGCGGGGCTACACGAGGAAATCGTTCGGCGAGCCTTAATAGATCCGCCGTCCTTTCCAATGTAACGGATCTTGATCAACAAATTATTCAGGGTCGCGCCTTGAATAGTGACCTCCGATATGAGCCTAAATTCCTTATTGCTCTGCGCCACACCGCTCAAAGGAATATCGATTTCCTCGAATTCAGCATCGCCCGAGCTGTCCGTTCCGTCAATTCTAATCGTTCCAGTAGCGTCAGCGGGTGCGGGCTGCACAGAGATCGAGACAATTGACTTAATCCGCTGAACATTGAGCGCATCTGCGGCCACCGTTATTAGTGGGCTGCCATCGGTCAAGGTTGTCGGTGTGATCGGATCAATAATTTCGTTTGATGTTCGATAGATCGCTACTCTATTCCTCGCCAGTGTTCTCAACATTATTATTCTCAGTTTCAGGGATCGGATCTTTTTGCGGCGGTGTCACAGGTTGCGCGGGTGCTGCGTATAAAGATCGAGTGCGATCACAATGAGCATATTTCTCAGGGGTGGCATATCGGATCAGCGCGCCATCGCATAATATTGTCAGTGAAATCCACTTTTGAGCAATTCCTCCCTTGGGCCGTGTGTATTCGGAGACCAAGTCGATAGTCGTACCATTAGGCACGATCACAGAAAAAAGAGAGTGCTGTGCAGCCAGCGCGAGCGATTCGGGTGTCGGATCATAAGTGAATATCACCGCGCGATCTTTCGATCCATTCGCCAGCGCTGCGAGATGCTCTTTCTTCTGCACAACTGTCCAGCCCAATCCGCCTCTAAAATATGACTTTGGATGGCCTCGGAGATCGTTATATGATCCGCTCAACTTAGCGCCCGATCCGTCTAGCATAAAACCATTTCCGCGCGGCTTCTTAGCATTTCCGCGAATAAATTGTGTCTGTACTCTAAGCATTTTTCTTCCTCCTTCTGCGAATTACGGGAGCTTCTTCTGTTATTATAATCCGTCCCCGTTTAGGCTGCTCTTTTACCGCTATATCTTGATTGCGCGGCGCTGCTTTGTGGGTATTGATTTCATAAATTACAGGCCGATCAACGCGGGCCACAACATCTTTTATCGCTCGGATCGAGATATCGTGACCGAGTGCATTTGCTAGCTTGATAATAGAATCGCCGCGCGGACTTGTCGGATCAGCTCCCTCGAGAGGAACTTTGATAAGAGCCGCGTAATCAGTTTCCTCGACGATATCGCGGATCATTTTGTGGATATGTGCAAAATGAATTTTCTGTGTCTTGGTAAGACGATTCGATCTGATCACAGGCAAAACAAACTTTAAGCGCCAGCCAGCTCGATCGAGATAACTAGCCACATAACGAAGCGACTCCTTGCTGAGTGTTGGGCTTGTTCGTCCATAGACGGCGTCACTATACCCAACGCACAAATAAGCGCAACACGAGCCATTCTCGGGCGGCACAGGTGGCAAGACAATATCCCCGCGAGAGAGCTGACCGACATAACTGCCAAGACCGCGCAAAGAATAAAATTGAATTGAACCAACTGCCGCGCCATTCACCGCCTTATCTACGCGGAGCGCAAACGGAACTTGATCTCTTGGGAAATTGCTTATCCTATCTAATAAAATTATCGATCTGTTACTCACCGTCTACTCCCAGCCAGTTAGGGTTATTCAAGTACCAACTCACGATCCCTTGAATTCGATCAGCGAGAGGCCTTGGCTGCCAACCTAGCTCGCGCATTTTTTCTCCACAAAGCGCATAACGAAGATCGTGCCCCGCTCGGCTACTGTGGAAATCAACTAGCTCGTAATTTGGCTCGGGAATTACTGTGCCGTCCTTTTTCTGAGCGGCCTCTTTGGTCGTCGACCAAATAAGATTATACAGCGCCTCGTTATCAATTTCCTCAGAGCCGACGATATTGAATTTGTCGCACCGTGCCAGCTCGCCAGCCAAATATTTATTAATCAGGAATAGCACCGCATCAGCAACATCAGCGACATCGATATAGTGACGAGATCCCGCCTCTGTACATTCTGAATTCGCGTGTATCGAGACCTTGTTGCCTGTTAGCCCGCTAGCAATACACAGCGGCACATATTTCTCTTTGTTCTGCCTATACCCTATCACATTCATTGTGTGTGAAATCGCCATCGGTAAGCCGTATGTGTTCGCATAAGCTAGACACAATTCCTCAGCGCCAGCCTTGGTCGCGGAGTAAGGGTTGCCCGAATTGTAGCGATCCCATTCCTTATAAAACACCCCTTTCGGAGCGGGGCCAAATACCTCGTCCGTTGAGAAATATAGGAAGAGATCGAGCTTGTTCGCGCTGTGCAAGCTGCGCGCATAGTCTAGAATATTCGCCGTTCCTACAACATTATCGAGAACAAATTCCATTGGCCGCTCAATAGAACGGTCGACATGACTCCCCGCGCCAAGGTGCAAGATGATATCTACATCGCCGAGTCTCTCAGCCACATAAGGGTTAATCGCTGCTTTGAGGTCGTGCCACACTATATCAAGGCGCTGATGAATATCGCTGCCTGAATACGACTGAATCACATAGTCCAAGCGGTCGTAACAACCGCTCGTATCTAGCCGATCCAAGCTGATCACTTTATAATCTGTGTGGTTAAGTAATTCCTCAATAACGCGGTGGCCTATAAAGCCAGCGCCCCCAGTTACGAGCACTCTTTTAGTCATAATGTCTCCGTCTTATCGAATTAATTAGGGTGTGTATCTACAATAACACAGGTTCGGTTAATTGCCAAGTGTTATTTTAAGCTCGGCGGGTGAGCCGAGACCGTTATGCGATCTCGACCACCTCTATCCACTCAGCCAGCGCGGCCTCGGCGATCTGCTCGAATCTTGCGATTCCGTCATCGCCCCAAAACACGACATCTGTCTGCGTTTCGCCCGCTCCGATATGCCAAGTCTCGACCTCTACAAGGCCGCTCTGTTGAAATGCATCGATCTCCCAAGCCATATCGGTTGTTAGAAACCAAGCCTCGAGCTTTTCTTTGAGTTCTGATTCGGTGAGTTTAAGCGCGCCGTGTGATACGCGGATCGCGCTGGTTTGTGATTGGTGTAAGAATAACATTTTGGTTGCTCGCGGGTTGTGGGTTCGTTTATATAATAACCTCAATGCTGTTATCCGCAAGTTATTCCTCAATCTTTCTCTCTTTGTGATGCACCAATTCGGGATCGAACACCCGATCACAGACTTCCTTAAACCACGGAAAGCGCCCGCGACAAATGTGTTCTCCCAACATATTAGTCAGCGGAACGGCACACAATTTATTATACAAATATTCACGATCATTTATCATCCGCGGAAATGCCAGCGGCAAAAACGGAACGGAATTAAGGGTAAGATCCACGAGTAAAGTCGCAAGAATCCGTTGGTTAAATACGAGCTGGCTCGTTCTCTTGTCGGCTATTTCGATAGCTCCACCAAGCTCGGGCATCTCGTGTTTAACCCAAACGATCCCATTCTTGAGTCTACTCTGCACGGCGCTATCAAGATCTCGAACCATTACGAACACGACCCCGATCTTTACACCATCCCGCAAGAGCGACGGGATCTTTGTTGTCAGGCGCGGATCTTTTATCACTTGAGGCGCATAAGATGTCGTAAGGTCTCTTGTGTATTCATAGCCCGCATTTACCCCGCTGTTGTAGTAGAGAGAGTCCTTTGCGGTGTCCATACCTAGCTCAGAAAGGAGCTGGAAAAAGGCCGTTGTGCCGCTGCGACCCGTGCCTGTAATTATAACCTTGCCATCCATAAATTATCCGTTGGGGTAAGAGAACGAACGAGGAGATCGAGATGATACCAATTCCTCGAATTTTATCATCTTTTGATATCTACGATGATGCTTTACATAGTCAGGCCAGTCAGCTCGATTCGGTAACAATAGCGGATCGGCGATCTCCGTTTTGCCAGTGATCATCACACCAAGACCGAACGCAATATCCAGCGAGAACATATTGAACCGACCCCGATATTCTGCCACCGCTGCAAACCAAGCTTTCCACACATCGCCCGTCCAATGTATGTCGCTAATATGACGCGTTTGGTGCGCCTTTTTTCGCGGTGCGATATCATCCACTATGATCACACCGCCCTCATTGAGGACGGCCACTGCATTGTCGATATCGCGCAAGGCTGTCTCCCAATGATGGAGGCCGTCTACAAATACGATATCAAAGCGCTCATTATTCAGGCTGAAAAACAGATCGCTCGTCGTGTGGATCGTGGCCTTGCTCAGAGGATCAGGATCTACCCCTACCTTGTGATCTATATCTACATCTCGAAAAGTTAAGCCAGTCTGAACACCGATCTCGAGATAGGACTTAGCTCCGATCTGCTTCGCATAATAATTGATAAGGTCTGCGCGTGTTGGATCTGTCATTATTTCTCCGCTGGCTTTCTCTTGCGGCCTCGCGCTCGAGCTGGCTTCTTAGCCTTTGCGTTTTCTACCTTTTCCGCGAGTTTTTTCTTCGTCTCAGCCAAGTCCGCAACCTGTGCTCGATCTACATTTAGCACACCACGAGCCTCGATCTTGAATCCGTGAATAATTTGCAACCGACGCGCTTCTGCTGCATCGCTTGTCTCATAAACATAGCAATTGCCGATCCCAGCGCGAAATTGTGTCTCGCAATCGATCAACTTTCCGTCAAGGTGAAATTGGCTGCTAGTGCCGCTCGCTCTTCGGAATAATTTAAGTGTTGGTGTCATAGTAGCTCCCTCGTGGCATTAATCGCCTGTGTTTAGATAAGATTCTCTGTGCGATCTGTGGGATCGTGCTGCCGATCCCTGATCCCATATTATACGAATAACCCGAGGCCCTCTCGGATACGAAACCGACATGTCCTTGCTGATTAAACAACGAACAGGCGATCAGGTTAGCCGCATATTTTATATCAGCGGGCATCGGATCAAGCCCCGCCGTATAAGTGATCTCAATAATGCCGCGCCCCGTCGGGAAACTCATATAAAGAGGATTAAGTTTAATAACCCCAAGATCCTTTGTGATTGCGTATTCTCCGCCTGTGTCAGCGCTAGACACGGCGGTTTGTAACTGCCCCCCTATGGTCAGGGCTACCACATTCACCACAGGCCGAAAACGCGTGGCGATCTCGTTCTGTCCTATGAAATTGATATCGTATCGCTCCGAGTATGTAGTGACCCCCGCATACTCTAGACCAAGCTCGTCCTGTACTATCACCTCGACCGCCAACTGTATGTCTGCGATTGCTTCGTCGTACATAGTAGTCCCAGCGCACAGGCCGCTCGAGATACCTAGCATTCTCTTGATCGCGTCTGTATTGGTGAAATTATAGCTCATTATTTCTTTCGCTTAGTGGCTGCCCTTTTTCGCGTCTTGGCTTTTGGGGCTTCCTCTGTAATAGATATCGCCGCGCTGTCTTTATCTTCACCGTTGTCGGGCGGAGACTGCGTTTCCTCGCTGCTTCTGACTTTATCTGTAACATCCGACCACCCCTCAATTACAGCGCGCTGTTGGCTAAATGCGCTATTGACACCAATAGCAATTCCAACTTGGCCCTCTAATTCTATCCGTTGGCTCTGCGGTGACTCTTCGTAAAAATAGGCTTGAAATACCAAATTAGGATCGCGATCGAAACGCGCCATTACAAAATTGTATTCACTTAATTCCATATATCCTCCTTGTACGATCATAATAACACAAGATCAGTTATTGCACAATAGAAAAGGGAGCACCCGCACAAAGCAAGTACTCCCTATCGCTTACGCGTGGTTTATTACCAACTCGATCAATATTAAGTGTTAATCGAGGTGAGCATAGACGCGCCGAAAGTATTCGAGAGAACAGCAGAACCATCCCAAAACATATCGAATTCGTCAAACTGAGAATCAGTCTTAGCCAGCGGCATAACGGTCGTTGGTGTCAATTCGCTGATATAAGAATAACGAGTATTCACGATCAAAAGTGCGCCACCTGTACCCGCTGATCCGCTAATGATACCGTTAGCGGCGAACTGGAAATTGTTCGGCATTGCTGTCGATACTACAAGAGGAATCCCGTCGTAAGTACGAACACGGAAACCACCAGCGATCTCAGTTACATCATTGAATCGTTGTTGAGCTTGGAGCGCCGAATTGACTTGGCGAATCCCAGCGAATGATCCAACAATAGCAAGATCGCCGCGCTGTGATGATCCCTTAACTTTATCGATAGCCTCGTCCAGCTTGCTCAAGGAAAGAGCCGCATTCGAGGTCGTGCCAGTATTGGAAACGAGCTGATCCGCGCCGAATGAGTTCGCTGACTGAATAAGAGTCAAGAAACCGTTAGTGATATTAGCATTTGCCCCGACACCAGTAATCGATCCAGCGGTGTCACCAACGAGCAATCCAGCCTCGAGACTATTCGCGAAATCCTCTGCCTTAGCTCCCATTTCAAGGGCCAAGATATCGGCATAAGTGCGGCCTGTGGCTTGTAGCTTACGAGTGATCTTTCCGCGGGTGACAAGAGTACGATACGGAAAGGATACTTGATTATAAGTTCCAGTCTGATCGGAGACCGATGCTGTGTCCGCTACCCAGTCGCCACCCGTAGCGGCATCACGACGGTTAATGTATTCAGCATCACCTTGGCCAGCGCGGCGAGCAAGTACAGCTTGAAGCCCAAACTCGCGGAGAGTGAGCATTTGCACGGTACGGTTGATAAAAGTTTGTAGAAGAGAGGTTCCACTGTTGCTCACATTGAGCGCGCGCTCGAAGCGCTGACGAGTGCTTTGATCTCCTCCGATCCAATTTGCGTTAGACATATCGTCCCCCTATTAATTCCAGTTAGTGATTTGTTTTGTGCCTAATAGACCGTCGAGTTCTGCGGCACGGAGTCCCTTAGCAAGAAGATCGATAAGATCGTGCTGGCTTCGCTTCGCTACATTTACGGTTGACTCATTTGCCAAGATCTCGATATTCTTTTCTGCCACGGTGGCCAAAGCCACAGCGCCATCATTGCGAGATCGTGTGATAAGATCATTGTATGCACCAGTCGATCCAATTCCTCGAATCTGTGTGGTCTGATGACGGCCAACACGGACAGGCTCTGCCATCACAGTATCAAGCATTGATCGGGTACGATCTAGCTCGGCCTTGAGTGCGATTAGCTCCTCGTCATTTGGTGCGGCGGGGGCTGCTGCTGCTCGAGTTTCTACAACGGGAGACTCAGGAGCTTCCGTCGTATTTTCAAGTCGATCAACTCGATCCGCAATTGGCGCGATCGCGCTGCGCATTAGCTCAGCAATTTTCGCGAAGTCTTGCTCTTTCATAATGTACTCCTCTTCGGGGTTTGGTGTTGTGCGCTGAGCGCTTTCATTATTATCTTGTTCTACAATAACACAATTGTCAAGATTAGGGTGATCAATATTTCGTTTTGTGTTATCTTTTTCTGTATCCGCGATCTTTTCGGGCGTATCAGTTTTGGCGAGAGTCGCCTCGCTGTCCTCCTCGTCCTCGTGACCGTCCAGCTCTTTTTTAAGACCACCTTCCTCGAAGAAAATCCCTTCAAAGTCCTCGGTCTTGTTAAAGCGTATAATTAATTGGCCGCCCTCGTCAACAATTTCTGCAATATGACGCTGCATATCTGCGGGCACTTTTTGCATAGCCGAGAAAGCCTCTGTCGCAAAGCCACCGATCGCGGATCGAATACTTGCTAAGCCATAACTGTCAGGATTAGCGGGTGCGCGAGTGATAGCAAGGTGATCAAGTGATACATCTTCCACGAGGACTCTCGTCACCTCTCCCTCTGCATTCTCCATAACCTCGAGCTTGTTAAACCAGCCACCAATCGATTGGCCTATTGGCTCTCCACGATCAAGGCGGCGCACTAACTCTCGAGCTTTTGGGTCGTCGCCGTACAAACGAGAACTTACAGCCAAGATATATTGATTCTCTCCATAATCAAACGCATTCTTCATATCTTGCGGATTCATCATTCGGATCTCTGCGGTTTCCGTGCGGCCAATTACCTCGTCCCATTCGGCCATCCCATCAGATAACAAACTCTGATGACGCGGCAATACGGGCACACCGTATTCAAATTGTTGTTGCATAAGAGAAAGCGCCTTGTAGGTCATTTCAGTTCCGTAATGATCCACCGATGTCGAGCTGGCTATCCCCTCGATATTGTAGAACTTTGGCGGCCTACCCATTCGAGCGCGTTCTTCGGCATTTGTCGCCTCTGAACCGTCCTCATATACTGCGCGCACACTAAGATCCTCCAAGCCAAAGAAAGCGCGCTGTTGGCCCTCTATGCTATAAACTCTCCCAGCCTCTCCTCGCTTGACCGACAGAACCTTGAAATCTTCTGCGACTTTATGTTGCGGAGCGGGCATCGTTGACAATTTTTCGGGTGCTTCCTGTTCGGGTGCTGCGCTAAGCTGTCGCTCGGGGGCCTCCTCTGTGTCAGAATCGCTCTCCTCGTCCTCGGTGGACGCGAGTTCTGTTACTTGTTCAGGCTGCTCAGAACGATCGGCGACGGATTCTAGAACCGCATCGATCAACTCCTCTTTATTAGGTAGCCCATTATCGTCAGCGGAAACCGTCACGGTTGCGCTCTCGATATCAATATCATTCTCATTCATAGGATCTCCTTGTGTAAATTGTGCGTTTGGATCTTTGTCGGGTTGTGCTGTGCCAGCTCCGTCAGCGCGTCCGTCGTCTTGAATTGGGCCGCCCTCTACATACTGATTACACCACTTTGAAGATCCACAAGTAAAGTCTAGCGCACGGCAATAACCCCGCTGGGCCAACTCTTCGCTTGTGAGGTCTATTCCTTGAGCGGCAAGGCCGTCCCGAATACAGTCGCGAACTCCTGATCGAACATCAAAAAATCGACAATTGCCGCATTGGTTTTCACCCTGTGCAAGCTGATATTGATATTGTTCTTTTGCGATCGCTTTGTTCTGCGCGTTCATTTTAAGATTCTTTGTGGGTACTGGACAGCTCGTGATCGGCTCTGCCCGTTCCTCTACGGTGCGATCACCTTTGGCCATCTCTTCTCTGATCAAGTCCTTCATATATTTCTCTCCTCGAGATCCAATTACTAACCATTTTATTTGAGCCACCACACCAGCGAGGCGGAAATCTTCATAATGACGAGCAGCCCAAGCCTCTCGTAATCTTACCGCTTCCTCCTCGGTGCGCGTTTCTACCTCGCCATTATTTTCGGCGATCGGCACGAGTCGGTTATATTGTTTATTCCCGAGAACATTGCCACCCCGATCCCAAATGTCAGGATACTCGGCTTTGATCCGCGCTGCGAATGCTCGATCAAATAATGGATATTCGCTATTTCTTAAGCTGACTTTCTTGTCGCCACCAGCGGCGGGGAAATTGGTAGGATCTACATCACCGACCGCCATAAGCACAGCGGATCTAATAGAGCCATAACCACAATCGCACGGGGTGCATTCACAGACATCGCAATACGAACCACGACATCCGCTACGAGATCCGTCTATATCTTTAATCTCTTGCTGCATATAGTCAGCAACAGAATCCATATTATCCGCAGCCACATAGATCTTGCTCTCGGCCCAAGGCGGCGCATATCCTATATCGCTTATGATCGTAGATATGATCCCCGCGCTGTTTTCTATTCGGCCTAAGCTACCGAGCAACATACCCTTATTCTCAGGAGAGAGCTTGTTCTGCGGGTTCAGTAAGTCCAATTCCAGCGGCTCGACTTTCTCTGTACCTACAAGGCGCTCATCCTCGACATCGCTTTCAGGGCCTTTATCCGCAAAGGCGTCTCCGCTATTGTCCTCGTTAAGGTCGCGGGTGCTGATATGGTGATCGTTCGATTTCATTGAGTAAGTCCTACTGATATGTTAGCATAACATATTATCCGTTACGCACACTTTCTCCCATCAAAATATTGTTGATCTAAAAAAAGCGGGGAGACACTTTGGCCGCCCCGCTTAAAATCAACACAAGGAAAATCAATGCCGAGAAGCGGCTCGATCCCGATATCGATTCCGTTTATTTGTTTATATAATTAACGATCCCGATCTCGATCCCGCTCCGCATTCCCAAATTGGAATTAATTAATTCTCTGCGGCGCTGCAACTATTAATTTCGTTATCCTGTAATAATGTCCGTTTTCTTTGCGGAAAGACTTGCGGATAACAACGGTGATGCTACTATATGAACACAGCCCAACAACACAACGGAGAATAAAATGAC
>JAAHTH010003602.1_pt1 | contig 10419 bp, 7 predicted proteins | sample 6116091 | NCBI WGS metagenome assembly JAAHTH01 (sample SAMN13939990, study PRJNA603662) | sponge metagenome | isolation source: marine sponge | host: Mycale hentscheli | place: New Zealand | collected 2006
TTGATATTGACATAACTAAAATAGAATCCAACGGTCTTGAAAAAGGTTAATTGGGGTAATAATACAACCCTAACGTACCAAGTACTTAAAGTTTTATATGAGATAAGAAAAAAACAAGGATAAATAAAGGCCCCCTTAATTGGGGGTTTTTTTAATGCCTAAAATTTACATTCAACAATTTTTGTATAAATTAATTAATTAGATATTTATAATAAAACTATAGTATGGCAAGAGAATCTTTCATAAATATTAGGTTTCCTTTTTTAGATTCAAAAAAAGGTCTCTTTTTAGATATGACACAACAAAGTAAAAGAGCGATTAAATCAGACCTTATGCATTTATTATTGACAAATAAAGGTGAAAGACTTTACCAACCAGAATTTGGTACGGATTTAAAGAAATTTTTATTCGAACCAAACATTGTTACTGTACAAGCTAATATAAGAGATGAAATACAAAAAGCCATAGATAAGTACATACCAAACTTAATAGTAGATAAATTAGAAGTTAATCCTATAGATGGACAAGAACACTCTGTTATAGTTAAATTAGAATACACTGTAACAAATAATACTTTCACTGAAAGTGATTTTATAACAATAGAATTATAATATGGCAAAAAAAATAAATTACTTAAGTAGAAACTTTGCTGATGTAAGAACCGAATTATTTGATTTCATAAAAAAATATTATCCAGAAATATTTAATGACTTTAATGATGCTTCAGTAGGTACCATGTTAGTTGAATTAAACGCAGCTGTTGGGGATATGTTATCTTTCCACACTGATAGAATGTTTAATGAAACACAAATAGATTACGCCCAAGAAAGAAAGTCTATATTAGCGATGGGTAGAACATTAGGTGTTAAAATACCAGGATTAAGACCCTCAATTACAGTGGTTGATTTTTCAATACAGGTCCCACCATTTGGTGATACTTACGACCAAAGATATACACCAACGTTATTATATGGTGCTCAAGTTACAGGAGCGGGTAATGTTTTTGAAAATTTAGATGACATAGACTTTAACTCACCATTTACTGTGGGTGGGATACCTAATAGGACTATAATACCTAATTTTAATGGAAATGGGGATTTAATAAACTATACCTTAACTAAAAGAGAATTAGTTATAAATGGTACCACAGTTTATTTTTCAAAAAGTATAAACCCCTCTGACTATAGACCATTCCTCCAACTAACATTACCAGAAACAAATGTACTTTCAGTTGAAAGTGTAATAACAACGGAAAATCCAGTAGGTGGCATTCCTTCTGATAATTTTTTTAACGATAAAAATATTAGATGGTATGAGGTTGATTCACTAGCTGAAGATAAAGTTTTTGTAGATGATAAAAGTAGTTCATCAGACAATTCATCTATAACTCCAGCTAAATGGCAAAAAACGACTAGAAGGTTTGTTAAAGAATATACTGACTCAGGTTTTTGTAAATTAACTTTTGGTAGTGGTACAGGGAATGAAGGTAGTAGTTTAGCAGCGTTAATTAACAATTCAGCTAATTTTATTAACACTACAGCTCTAGGTGAGATACCAGCAATAAATTCTGTTTTATATGTAAAATATAGAACAGGTGGAGGTTCTAGTAGTAATATAGGTACTGGTGTTTTAACTAACCTAGGTACCTTTAATATGAACGTTCAAGGACCTAACAACAATGTAAATGATAGGGTTAGAAGAAGTTTAAGGGTTATTAACCCATTACCAGCTGTTGGTGGTTCAGAAGCCCCCTCAATAGAGGAATTAAGAAATTTAATTAAATATAATTTTGCTGGACAAAACAGGAGTGTGACTATTAAAGATTATGTAGCACAATTCTTAAAAATGCCAGGTAAATATGGATTACCTTTTAGATGGTCAGTTAAAGAAGAATCTAATAAAGTCGTTATGACCACAATAGGTTTGAATAGTAACGGGCAATTATCAAACATATCTACATCTACTTTAAAATCAAATATCGCCACATGGTTAGCTGACTATAGAATGATTAATGACTATGTTCAGATAGAAGATGGAGCTATAATAAATTTAGGTTTAGAAATAGATTTATTTGTTGATAAAACATTTAACCAATCACAAGTAGTTAATAACGCCATTAGGAACACTACCAATTATTTTAATATAAATAATTTTTCCATGGGTCAAGATGTTTATTTATCAGACTTAATAGAGAATATTAATAATGTACCAGGTGTCTTAAATGTTGTTAATTTTAGGATAAATAACCTAGTTGGTGGTGACTATTCTAACAACGTATCACAACAAGAAAAAATAGATGTCGATGATTCTAATACACCTGAAATTTATGGGTTAAATTTAAGTGATTACACAATATTTGCATCACCTGACTCTATGTTTGAAGTAAAATACCCAAACAAAGATATTAAAATTAGAGTAAAAACAAATTAATGTTAAAATACAAAATAACTAATAGGTTTATTAGAGATGATACAACTTTTATATCACAAAACACAATAAATAGGGGTGTTTTAACAGATGTTAGTGTTATCTCTAAAGAAATTACAGTGCCATTTGTTACACAAACAAAAGACACAGGTTATTCTGATTTAATTAGTGAGTTATTTACTGTAGAAAAAAATAAAAATGTTAACACCGTAATTGACAACGAAAAAATAAAATTTAACTCAAGCAATTACACAGAGGAAACTAAAACAACTATAACACTTAGTTTTTATTTTTACAACCAAAACAATAATTCTTTTAATAATAATTTTCTAAATGCTGGATTTACTGATGAAGAAGTTACTGAATTTAGAAATAATTTTAAAAATAGTTTTTTTAGAATAGATTTTTATGACTCTAATAACACAAGAGAACAGAATTTTTTATTTTCAGAGTTTTTAAACATAGAGTCAAATACAATTACATCAAACTTTAATTTTGATAGAATTTTTTATAAAAAAGAAGACCCGAAATTTACTAAAGATGATACTTTTGTGGATTTATATTTTGAAATACTTTTTTTTGACGCTAAAACAGGTGTGATAAAAAACTTAATAAACACACCTAATAGTGGTACATTAAGTTTACAACAATTTAACGCAAATCCTAGTTGGAAATTTGCTAAAGTCAAACTTTTAAACCCTTATTTTAACTTACCTGGTGTTGGTAGTTTAAATAGACTTTTTAAAGTAGAACCAATAAATGGTAATAGTGATACACAAATTAGATTCACAGAATTAATTATACAATAATGGAATATTATAAAAGAAAAATAACACTGAATCCAAGGACAACATCATTATTAGGTGATGATGGTAGTAAGGTTCCTATATTAGATGGAACTAGACTAAACGAGTTATTTGTATTTTCAGGTGTTACTTTTACTGGTATTACTGGGGCAGGTTATAATATAGTCATCCCTTTTAAACAAAGAATAAAAGATTTAGGTATTTATGAAGATTTTTCAGAAGAGTCTAACTCTGTTTTTGCTATAACCTCAATAGTGGGTAATTTATTAAATAGACAATAATGGGTGTAACAGGTATAACAAATAGTAAATTATTTAAACTAAGGACAGTAAATTTAAATGAACCCTATAAGGTAGGTTTAAATGGTGTTACCAGCATTGTTGATACTGGAAATGACACATCTCAAATAAATTACACTTTAAATGATATTAGGTATACTACAACAGTAAAAAATAGTAAATTAGTTAAATCTGATAATAGTAAAACTGGTATAATATCTAGCAAGGTGGGAGAGATAGTTAAAAATAAAACTTTAACTAACTCTGTTAATATAAACACTATAGTAAAAACTAATAGTAAAACAAACCAAGTTTTAAATTTTGAACCTACAAACGATGATTCAGTTAAACCATTAATTAAATATAGTAAAATTAGGGACGAGGAACCAATCAATACTGCTTCTTCATTCAGGTCTGGAGGTGAATTACCGAATCAAGGCAAAACTCAATTGGTTAGTGACACAATAGTTATCACAGATAAATTTTCATATGAAAATTTTATAGATAAAAAAATATATAAAAATGGTAGATATGTTGGTTTAATAAGTAAACCAAATGTAACTTCTGATGTATTTATGGAAAGAGACGTTAGTTCTTCTTTTGAAAGACATCAAAGACTATCGGAAATAAACAATTTATCCTCTCTAATAAATTATAAGAACGGATATTTTAATGTAGTAAACACTTTTTAATATGGCAACAGGAAATTATGGGATAGTAAGACCATCAGATGTTAATGTAGATGACGTACAAATTTTTTATAACTATGCTTTTAGTAGACAAGAAAGTACTGGACCTATGGTAGAATTAGATGCATCATCATTATTAAATTCTATACCAGAACCAACATTAGTTAATGGTATACAACAAGAATTCCAAGGACTAAAAAACCTAACATTACCTGCAGATACTTTTGGGGCTTTAGGTATATATAATATAATGATAAAACCTAGACAATTATTTGTTACAATAGTTGATTGTGGTGTTTTATCTTCAGCACCAGATGTTAAAGGTATTGTTTTAGACACAAATGATTTACCAACTAGTTTATCGGAAGATAATTCTCTAATTGGTTTTAGGATAGAATATTATGATGATAATGGTAAAATACCTAATTTATTCAGGATAGTAACATCTAGTGGTAGAGTTGAACCAGTAAATCAAAATTTAACAAATACAAACCAAAAAGCGATAAGATATAGGTATACTGAATCTGGTAATTTAATCTTTTGTACGTTAACACCAACATCTAGTCCAGTAACACTACCTAACAAAGTACCATTTATAGGTACACCAAACGAAATAATAAATCTATCTAACACATATTTTGACCCGATACATATAGAATTGGAAGTTGTTGAACACGACTCACAAACATTATCTTACGCTTTATATGGAAATCAATCAAAATCTATACAAGATGGTATTTACACAATTTACGATAACAGAAATAGAATTTATAAACAGTATAACTTATTTGAAATACAAGATGATAATAATAATCCACTTTATGAAGCGAGAAGTGTAAGGTCAAATATTGACCAAAACAAAGCCTTCAGTAACATATTTAATATTTAGAATATGGCTAAAATAGTAGTACCAGGTTCCTTAACAAAAGCTTATCAAAAAAGAGAAGGTGATTTTTCACCAGACTTGGTTGGTAACCAATTTACTAGTGGTAATGCTTTTTTTACTTTTGGTAATTTTTCAATAACAACTAATACTAGTAATACTACTGGTGAATTTTTTAATACGGGTGAATTTTCAGAAATAATTACTTTAGATAATTTACAATTAACCGAATCTGAATCAAAAAAAATCACTGAAGAAACTAATAATTTAACTGTAAAACTAAAAACAAACCCATATAATTTAAAAGATTATGTTTATTTTAGCGACGCTAGAAAGTTTATAGAAACAGAGGTAGTTGATATCTTAGGGAAATGGAAGGGTGGTATTTCTATACCATTTTCTTATGTCAACAATACAGTAGTTGACTTTATTTATAACTCAGATAAAAATATAAGTTATTTTACAGTACCTATTAGTCTTTTAGAAAACCCTTATAATTTAACAACTGAAAACTTACCTAATTTCGCAACACAACCAGACGATATATCTTTTTTACAAAGTAGTTTTAAAAATTATGAAATTTATAATGATTACGGTAAGTTTAAAATACTAAGTTATACTGGTAATACTGATAGTGATGATTACATTAAAATAGAAACAGAAGGTTTAACTTGGCCAACATTATTAACTTCAGGTCAAACAGAAAGCTCTTTTAAATGGTTAATAAGACCATCGGATAATGTTGTAGATGATTTATTTTTTAATAATTTATCCCCTTTTCAAACACAATTATTAAATAAAAACTCATTACCAGATAAATATACAATTTCTTTAAATAAAGAAAGTGATACCCCACTAGGACAACCCGCTAATAGTTTAGAAAGTTTTACTTGGCCTTTAACTGATGGTTATAATTTAGCTTACAATGGTATTGTTTATGGTAATTACATTGAAAAACTTTTAAGATTTGCGGCTTATTTTGATTCAGAAATAACTAACATAATGGTTAGGAGATTAGTAGCAAAAGCTATTTTTGAATTTGACACACCTAGTAATGGTACAGACCCAAACAGTGGTCAAAAAATGAGTAAATTAGTTAAAATTTGGGGTAGAGAATACGATAAAATAAAAACTTATATAGACTCTATATCTTTCGCAAATGTATTAACTTATGATGGGATAGAAAACACACCTGATGAATTAATAAAATTAATGGCAAATAATTTAGGTTTTGATACACTACAATCTTTTTCAGATAATAATTTAATAAAATTTTTCCAAACAACTTCAGGGGGTGTTTTTAATGAACAACAAACTAACATGTCTTTATCTGAAATGGATAGAGAGTTTTGGAGAAGATTAGTTATTAACGCTTGGTGGTTATTTAAATCTAAAGGAACAAGAAAGGTAATTGAATTTTTCTTAAATTTATTTAATATAGATGAATGTTTAGTTGATGTGAATGAAATAGTTTATTTAGCTGAAAGTAAATTAAATTATCCAGAAGTTGTAAGGCTATGGTTAAATTATTACGGATTCATACCAAACGAAAACCAAAAACAAATAGATGAGGATGGATACCCTAAAATACTACCAAATACACAAGATTATTATTTTCAACTAAATGGTTATTGGTATGATGGTGGTGTAGAACCTAATACTAAACCAGATGTAAAAGGTAATAACCCCCACTTCGGTCCCTATGACTTTGGTAAAGCATATTTTGAAAAATTTACCTGTCTATTGGAAGGGTTTGACCCAGTAGTTACTACTACCAACCTAAATCTTTTAACTTTTAATTATTTCACTGATTATAGTTTAGGTACAATTGAAGGTACTGGCCAAGTAATAGTTGAAGGTAATAATGTTTTTAACACAACTAACACTGGTGTTGGTAATACATTAACAAACTATAACTCTTTTTACGCTGATGAAATGAATACAACTAATAGAGTTGAGAACGCTTTTGTTCAAAACGCGGGTAGTTCTACTGAGACTAGTAATAATGGTTTAAGTTCTTTCCATATTAATTTTTTTACTGGGGATGAAGATAAACTTTGTTTATTAGATGATTGTCCTGATAATATACAATTTCTTAATACTGGTTTAGTAAGTTATGTTGAGCAAAATGGTATTGAGTATATTTTGGAGGACGTTAATTGTTGTGAAGATAGAGGTTTTAATAATTATTTTAACGTTAATGACGGTACCACACCTTGTTATTGGTGTCCACCTTTTGACGCTTTTACCATTGTAACAATGGATATTGTAGGTGGTACAGTAGATAAATACGTTATATTAAAACCTGATGGAACACAAGAAACACCAACGGAATCGTGTTGTACTTTAAGAAATGGAACATTTGTCACACCAACTGGTGGTTCAGGTCTTCCAGGACAAGGTGGTTTTGTAGCTCCACCATATTGTAAAGTAGGAGTACAAGGACCTGCTGACCCTGAAGAAGAAAACTCATAGAATTAAAAATAATAAAATAAAATAAAATAAAAAATGGCTTGTAATACAGAAGATTTAAATCCATCAGAAATCATTTTAGGTTGTACAGACCCAACAGCTATTAATTTTGATGTTAACGCAACGGTAGACGATGGTGGTTGTACCTACCCCGAAATATTGTCAGGGTGTACCGACCCAAGTGCTAGTAATTATAGTATTTCAGCGAATACAGAAGATTGTTCTTGTATTTATTGTCCACCAAACATGGTAATAGAAAACGGTATTATCTATTATCTTGAACCACCAATAACCATAGGTGATACTGACGGAGCAAATGATGAATCTACAACTGTTGCTGGTAGGCAAGTAGTTGATGAAACTAGAGGTGCAGAAGTTGTACCCATATTCCAAACACAACAACCATCTACACAATTACCTGTATTAGGACCATTATTTTCTCAATTCCCATTAGACGAAGAATGTTGTAATATAGAGACAAACCCACTATTAGCCACACTTACAGGTGGAGAAGAAGTAGAATTTATCACTGATAATTCTGGTAACGGTTTTTGTGTGTTACAAACAGCAAACCTTTGTCCAGAAACAGCATTAACTGTTGAGGGGTTTTTAGTTGTCGCGGAAACAGGGTTACCTGTTAGCCAACTTTGTTGTGATAGTCAAGAAGGTTTTACATATACAACTAATACAACTACATCAGCAACAAACCAAGTAGGGTTTTGTGTTAAAGATGATTTTACACCTGAAGAACCATGTGACTTAACAATAGAAGATGTGGTGTATGTTGGTGATACTATTTTATACCAACCGAGTTTGATTAACAATGACCCAGGAGAAGCGGAAGCGGATGATGACCGATTCCCTATAGATGGTAACCCACAAGCGGGGGCGGGCACAAGTACAGAACAAGGTTGCTTTACTATTGATAGCTGGGATATAGGTAGACCTAACAATAGTTCTTCAGTACCCAATTCTATTGGTCCTGACCTTATAGGTCAAACAATACCCACTGGTACTATAACAGATAGTACTTTTTTATTGGTTTTAAATTCAGATAATATTTTAGCTCAAGATATTAGTGTTGGTGATGAAATTGAATTATCTGGAATTGAACCGCTAACTGGTAATTATCCGATGTACCCAGTAGATGGCAGTGGAACCCCATTTATCAACAGTTTTATAATAGACCAAGTAACATTAGTAAAACAAATACTATTTGATACAAATACAAATAATGTAAAAATTGTCACATCAACAGACGTAACACTTGTTGTAACACCATCAGGTACTTTAGATGGTGGTTCTACTATACCATCTAACGGAACAGTTTGTCCTGTAATTTTAAATACAGGTGAAGGCACAGGTACAGGTGGTTCATCAGGTACAGGTGGTTCATCAGGTACAGGTGGTAGTACAGGAACAGGTGGTAGTACAGGAACAGGTGGTAGTACAGGAACAGGTGGTAATACAGGTGGTAATACAGGAACAGGTAATTGTGATTGTGGGTTAACCATACTTGAGTCCGATGGGTATAGTTTCTTTACACCCGCATTCAATAATAGTATGGCAGAGTTAGGGGCTGGTACCCCCCCAAATGAATTTTGGGTAGACAATAATGGTATTGTAGAAATATGTGGACAACAACTTAACTACGGAGAGTTATACTTAATTGTACCAGCTGGAACACAAGCCGCACAATATGGGTGGACAAGTAGTGACCCAATATGTCAGGAAGTTGTTTTAAGTGATTCTTTTTGGATTGACTTATTTAATAGTTGTTACGCTCCATATGTAGACACCACACCAAGAAACTTATTTATACTAGGTGTAGATAGCCTGACAGGTGATATATATTTAAATTTAGAATTCCCATCATCGGCAGGGTCAGCGGTTGGGTTTGGTTTTAACCCTTCTGGGACATGTGATGAAGGTGGTGATGTTTTATTTTGTATGTGTCAACCATCTAGTGGTTTAATAATAGGTGGTGAAGGAACAACTCAAAACCAACAAAGAACGGTATTACAACCGGGTAGTGTTAATTTGAGGGGTGAACCAACATCCACAACAAGGAGGGGTACTGCTGAAACAAGTCAAACATCTCTACCAATAACTAATATACCATCTTTACCTAGTAGTGATACTAACCCTTGTAGTGATATAATTGTACCTGTACCAGAACCACCTTCAGACACCAGCCCATATCTTAATTTAAGTGAAGAATGTTGTTTAACTATAGGGGCTGAATTAGGTTGGGAATTTATTGATGGGGTGTGTTATTGGAACCCACCAACACCAATAACAACATCAGAATTTGGTTTAAGTGAAAACGATATTATAGTACCCGACACTGGTTGTACACAATTAACAATATCAGCTGTTTTTTACCTTGAAAGACCTGATAGTGTAGAATGTGAGATTGAAGAAGGTGGTGATATTACTGCTAGTCTAGTTGTTTATACAGGTGATAGTTTAGATAATACAGCAATACCAACAACTATAGGCCAAACTTTTAATTTAAGTGCTAATGGGTATTGTCAGTGGACCGAACTTTCTAGTACAATTACAAACGACTTTAATAACCCATTTAAAATTAAGTTAGTTTTAAATGGTGTTAAAGAGTGTTGTGAATACGATATATTTGTTGATGATATAAAAGTACTTTGTACTAAACAAGACACTATTGAAGTAAACACTTATAATGCATGTCCTGGTTTTTCATTAAATAGGGTTATTGATAATAAGAAATCTTGGACTCAAAATATAGAATCACCAATAAACAGGGTTTTTGCACCAAGTACTGACGCTGATTTACCTTGGAGGTATACAAATTATTTTGAACAATCTGGTGTATATGAAAATGATAG
>JAAHTH010003603.1_pt1 | contig 10418 bp, 7 predicted proteins | sample 6116091 | NCBI WGS metagenome assembly JAAHTH01 (sample SAMN13939990, study PRJNA603662) | sponge metagenome | isolation source: marine sponge | host: Mycale hentscheli | place: New Zealand | collected 2006
ACCAACAACAAGACCGGAGTTGAAAAATGCGAGTGGCCATCATTGGAGGCGGTGTCTCCGGATTAGTAACAGGGTATCGACTTCACGAGAAACACAGTGTCACTCTGTTCGAGGCCAACGATTACATCGGTGGCCACACCAACACAATCGATGTCGAGAATGACGAAGGCCACTTCGCAATAGACACAGGTTTCATCGTTTTTAACGATCGCACCTACCCCAACTTCATCGCGTTGATGGAAGAATTGAAAGTGGCATCCCAGCCGACACAAATGAGTTTTAGCGTTTCCTGTGAGAAAACTGGGCTCGAGTATCGAGGCGCTGATTTCAGCGGACTGTTTGCGCAGCGAAGGAACTTAGTCAATCCACGATTTCTCAGATTGCTTCTTGATTTGGTACGATTCAACAAAGTCGGTGAGAAGCTCCTTGAGAGCGAACAAGAAAATGAGACGGTCGCTGAGTTTTTTGAACGCAACCACTTTTCTTCCCAGTTCATCGAGCAATATTTTTTACCGATGGGCGCTGCGATCTGGTCCGCGTCTTTTGACACCTTCAAAAAATTCCCCATTCGCTTTATTGCCGAATTTTATCAAAACCACGGTTTACTAGGCGTAACCAATCGCCCCCAGTGGCGGGTGATCACCGGAGGGTCACGCCAATATATTGAACCACTGACACGGGATTGGGTGGATCAGATTCACACAAAACAACCGATCATTGGCGTTCAAAGAACAGACAACGGTGTGACCGTCTTATCGAAGGATGGCAAATCCCATCCGTTTGACCATGTAGTGTTTGCCTGTCACAGCGACCAGGCCTTGAGAATTTTGGGCGAACAGGCAAGCCTAAACGAAACTGAAATATTGAGCGCCTTCCCCTATCACCCCAATACTGCCTTACTTCACACTCAGGAGTCCGTTCTACCAAAGAACAAACGAGCCTGGGCCTGCTGGAATTACTTCAAACCAAAGCAGGCATCATCGGTGGCGAATGTTACCTACAATATGAATATTCTCCAGTCCATTCGCTCACAGCGGACTTTTTGTGTGACACTTAACGATGATGGTAGAATTCGGGATGAAAACATCCTCGGCTCATATACTTACATGCATCCAACTTTTGAAATTCGCCGAAAACAAATGCAAGCTCGACATCGAGAATTAATCAACACAAACAACACATCGTTTTGCGGCGCCTACTGGGGTAATGGATTCCATGAAGATGGCGTAAAAAGCGCGATTGCAGTCGCTGAAGAACTCGAGTCCATTGACGCTGGGGTGCGCTGTTGAATAGCTGCATTTACGAAGGAATAATTCGACACCGTCGTAATACTCCACACGTCCACCAATTCGATTTTAAGTCTTTCTTTTTGATGATGGACTTAGCGGAAATTGATTCAATTTTTCGCCGGCGTTGGCTTTGGTCCGCTGACCGAATTGCATTGGGTCGATTCAAAGAGTCTGAGCATTTGATACACTACTGCCAACATGGCGACCTCCGGCAACGGGCGATTCGTGTTTTAGAAACTGCGGGAATTACTGGCGAAACGATTGGCTCAATTCGATTACTGACGCAGTTGCGCTATTTTGGATTCTCAATGAATCCAGTCAGTTTCTTTTACTGCTACTCTCAATGTGGTAAAAAAGTGACGGCAGTAATTGCCGAAGTCAACAATACTCCGTGGGGAGAACAACACGTTTACGTCATCCCTAACACTGCCACTGATCGAACCAACCATTCCCGGACAAGCATCAGAAGCACAGACATCGATAAAGATTTTCACGTTTCACCGTTCATGTCGCTAGATATGTGCTATCGCATGTCGTTTACTATTCCCAACCAAAAACTGGGCGTCAAAATTGAAAACCATCTCGATCAGTCATTGAACGACGTTAAGAAAATCCTTGATGTTTCGATGCTCATGAAACGGAAACCGCTTACCGGATGGAATCTAAACCGATTACTAATCAGATATCCGCTAATAACGTTCCAGATCTTTATGAGCATCTATTGGCAGGCGTTCCGTTTATTTTTAAAAAAGACCACGTTTTATTCTCACCCGCGAAAGCGAAATTCAGAATTGCCCCCCGAAGATAGCGTCGAAGATTCCAAAGAACCCAAACTAACGGGCGAGTCATCTCGACCGTCTAAATCAAAATCTAAATCCGTTTTGGTAAGCCGATGAATCACTTCCCCAATAAAAAATCCAATTTCCCAGCGGGCAAATCCCACGAGACCGAAACTTCCATCGGGATTGTAAACACCGAATTTCCGCTTGATTCTAACGTTAGTTCACAGAAAACAACTCAGACTCGGACCAAATCTGATTTCTTTCGTAACCAAATCTTCAAGCGATTCCATCAAATCGTCGGAGGCAACTTGAAGGTGGTCGATCAACTTGGCTCAATGCAATCCGTTGGAGCCAATGACCCAACCGATGACTTGCCAGCGACCGTCGTGGTTGGAGACCATAAATTCTACAAACGCGTGATGGTCGGCGGCACCATCGGATCGGCGGAGTCGTATGCAAATTCCGAATGGGTCTCGAACGATCTTACATCGCTGATCCGAATTATGATTCGAAACCTGAATCAGTTTTCCCGAATCGAAAAAACTTGGGGCTGGATCAAAAACAGCTGGAATTTCATTCAACACATGATGCGGCGAAACACGATCAACGGAAGTCAAAAAAACATCCACGAACATTACGACCTCGGGAATAATTTTTACCAGTTGTTTCTCGATCCAACCATGAACTATTCTTCAGGCATTTTCGAGTCTCCTGAAGCCGATGCAGACGACGCCGACAAAATGCATGAGGCATCGCTCCGAAAGATGGATCAAGTTTGCCGAAAACTTCAACTCAATTCGCTGGACCATGTTTTAGAAATTGGAACCGGCTGGGGAGGACTGGCAATCCATATGGCAAAGACTTCGGGCTGCCGAGTCACGACAACCACGATCTCCAAAGAACAGCATCGCTTTGCCCTCGAGCGAGTTCGCAAAGAGGGTCTGGAAGATCGAATCACTGTCTTGTTGCAGGATTATCGCCTCCTTACCGGCAAGTTCGACAAGATTGTCTCCATCGAGATGATCGAAGCGGTGGGTCATCAATTCTACGATGAATACTTTGCCCGCTGCTCGGATTTATTACGCGACGACGGGGTGATGCTACTTCAGTCAATCACTATCGGAGAGCAAAATTACAAATACCACATCAGTCACGTCGACTTTATTCGAAAATACATTTTCCCTGGCGGTTGCCTGCCGTCGGTAACGGCGTTGTCCAACGCAGTTGGGCGCTCCACAGATATGCGGATGCTGTCTCAGGAAGACATTACCCCTCACTATGTTAAGACGCTGGCTTTCTGGCGACGAGAGTTCATGAGCCGCATTGATGAAGTGAGGGCGCTTGGCTATGACGAGCCCTTTGTTCGTTTTTGGCACTTTTATCTGTGCTACTGCGAAGCCGCGTTCGCCGAACGACGAGTTCATAACATCCACGTTTTGTACTGTAAACCAAAGTGTAAAATTGACCCGGTACGGGATTTTTCCCAACCTTTAGGAGAAAATTGCTCGACAGTGAACTCCGAATGCTCCGTCGCGCCTCAACCCTCCATCAGCCAGTGAAAGGGAGCATGCGAAGCTTGACCCAATTGGAAAGCTTCCATGGTCTCATCTAGGTTTCCAAAGCCAGAAAGCTTGGGAAACGAGAAACTCGGGATCCCGTTTATCGAACGCGCTTAAAGCCGCTTCGACGTTGAGACCTATAAGAGCCAGGTGGACGAGTCAATTCCGGCCAATTGTCTTTAGATCAAAATTCACAGTCGTTAGTTCTTCGCGACTTGCGATGCCAATGCGTCAGCGATTTGCTGCGATGCGGTTCCGTCTCCATATGGGTTTTGGGCATCCGCCATTTCCGCGTACGCATCCGGATCACTAAGCAAGCGTGTTAACTCTGATTCGATTGTAGCTTGGCAAGTTCCGACAAGTTTTGCGTTCCCCGCTTCCACGCCTTCCGGGCGTTCGGTCGTGTCACGCATGACTAAAACAGGTTTACCAAATGACGGCGCCTCTTCCTGCACGCCTCCAGAATCTGTCAAAACAAGATCACTCTGATTCAACAACCACACAAACGGCTCATATGACAATGGAGCGACCAAGTGGATTCTTGGATGCTCTCCCAAAATACGATTAACTGGTTCCTGCACTTTGGGATTTAGATGTACGGGATAAATGAAATTAACATCGTCAAATTGCTCTGCAACATTTCGAATGGCATGACAAATATTTTCAAAACCTTGCCCATGGCTCTCCCGACGATGCCCAGTAACCAAAACAACTCTTTTGTGTTCGGTTAAAGGCTGAATCGCCTTTGCCGCTTCCGGAATATTCTGAGTCACTCGCTCTCGGGTTAACAACAGGGTATCAATCACCGTATTTCCGGTCAGAAATACGTCGTCAGCGCTAACCCCTTCGGAGAGTAGCGTTGCTTCGGCATGCGCCGTGGGTGGAAAATGAAGATCAGCCATTTGGCCAATTAATCGACGGTTGATCTCTTCAGGAAAGGGTGAGAATTTATTTCCGGTTCGAAGCCCAGCTTCAACGTGCCCAATCTTGATCTGTTGATAGTGCCCTACTAAGGCGCCGCAGAATGCCGTGGTCGTGTCACCCTGCACCAGAATAACGTCGGGGCGATCTTTTTCACACACCTCAGTTAGCCCTGCAACCGCCCGCGCTGTAATTTGACCAAGTGATTGGCCAGGCGCCATTAAATTTAGATCGTGATCGGCTACGACATCAAAGGCATCGAGGACCTGGTCTAACATCTCGCGGTGCTGACCGGTCACACATACGACGGACTTGAATTCGTCTGGACGACTTTGCAATTCGAGTACAAGCGGGACCAATTTGATGGCCTCCGGACGGGTCCCAATAATCGTCATGACAGTTTGTGGCATACTATTCGCTTAAATATTTACGATTTGAATGTTTTAGTTGAGCACCAATATTAGGTCATATTTTAAATGATACCGGGAGCATTTTGCCGCCGTCCCATCCATTTTAGCAGTTAAATAATGATAATTGACCACCAACCCAAATACTCGGCGCAACCCGAGACGATTCCGGCATCCCCCGAATAGGCGAACGGCGGGTCAAAGCCAAAAAATCGTTCGGTTCTCTGGCAGGGAAGATTGGCAACAGCCATTGAATCCCCCCACCGTTACCTGTTATCGTCATTCCTTCGGCGACCTAGCAACCCAACAAAATAACCGGTGATTTGATGGCATTGATTCGAAATCTCGACCATTTTCCTAGCAAAACTCACGTCAACTTCATGGCGTACTGTAGTGTTTCACCCCTAAACCGCCCCGCGGCTGACCGTTCAATCAAATTCATTAACCGCCAAGCAGAAGTTGGGCGAGGGATGCTGTTTGAATATGTTGGAGATGATCATGTGGGTACTCGTTTTCATAAGAACTTTGGACAACTCATGAAAACATCCCCAGAGAATATTTCGATGACCACCAATACATCGGAAGCCATTTCAATGGTGGCCAATGGATACCCATTTGAGCCGGGCGACGAGGTGATTAGCTATCTCAATGAGTACCCCGCCAATCACTACCCCTGGGTCTTACAGGCGAAAAAACGGGGCGTGAAACTGGTTTTGTTATCGGACGTGGCAACACCTCAGGAAGATAGACCTTACTGCGGTAAAATTCCCGATTCGATGGCCAAGGGTTGGTCATTTGACGAGTTGCAGTCCCGAGTCACATCGCGAACCAAAGTGATCGCACTTAGCCACGTCCAATTTACGAATGGCTTCGCTGCTGATCTCGAGCAGTTGGGACAGTTTTGTAAATCGCATCAAATCGATTTAGTCATCGACGCCGCTCAAGGTCTCGGCTGTTTGCCGATCTACCCCGAACAATACGGAATTTCTTGTGTCGCCTCAGCGGGATGGAAATGGCTGTTGGGACCAACTGGCACCGGAGTGATGTACACAAGCCCCGAATTTCGTGAAAAAATTGAGATCACAATGACCGGTGCGGATCAGATGAAACAGGACACCGAGTATTTAGATCACACCTGGGATCCACACACTTGTGGCAGGAAATTTGAATATTCAACCGTTTCGTACGGATTACTGGATGGACTTTCCAGTGGAATCGAAACCGTGTTCTTACCCAACTCAGTCGAGTCGATTCGCGATCATAATTTTGAAATGCAGGAATTAGCACTTAGCCATTTAGATTATTCAAAATACCAACCGGTCGTTCACGCCCCCTCACACCGGTCGGGCATCCTGGCGTTAATACCAAAATTATCGACAGCCAAAGAAATATCTAAGACCTTGGATCAACAGAATATTATCATTACGCCTAGAGACGGATACCTACGATTCGCTCCTCACCTGTGCACCACTGAAGACGAAATCGCTCAAGCAGTCGACGCCCTTAATGCAATTGAATAAACTCGCGGGTAGACTCGCGCGAGCAAATCGATTCATTCCTTCCCACGAGGCAAAACATTAATGGACGCAACCCGACGCTGCCTCTGGTTGGCCTAGACGACCTCGCAAAAAAAACGCCGCGGTTAGGCGGCGCGTCTCAAGCAATTGGTTGATCCGGTTTCAGCGAGGCTTAACGTCACGGTTTGGACGGCTAAAACCGATCGCTTCGAGGGATTTAAAGACTTCTTCCAGCGTCTTTTCACCAAAATTGGAAATACTCAATAGTTCAGCGCGACTCGTATTGAGGAGGTCACGAACATTGAAAATACCCTTTTCTTCAAGGCAGTTTGTTGTTCTCACAGTCAAACCAATTTCCGCGGTGCTGAGGTCTAATTTTTCAATTAGCTTTTTTCTGTTCTCTTCGGTCTCACTGACCCTAATTCGTGTCTTTGCCATCGGGGTTCCCTCCCAAAAAATGAATGTTTTACTACCAATTACGGTTGCCGGCGTTTCGCGGGCGCAAGCCCCAATCAACGGACCGCAGTAGCATTTATTTCGCGTCAGTTGTAGCCGCGCCAGTTGCCTTCGCTTGCACAGAATATAACATATCAACCTCAGAGCAGAATCATGGCAAACATAAAATTCATCAAACCACCAAAACTGCTAGCACCAGCCACACGAAGGATCACGCGGCATGCCACCTTTATCACCCGATAATATTTTATCACCTCTCAATTCGCAGCAGAGGTTGGCGGTGCAGCAGATCGAGGGTCCGCTACTAATCCTTGCCGGACCTGGAAGCGGAAAGACCCGCGTAATCACTCATCGAATTGCGTACATGATTCATCAAGGAATCCCATCGCAAAGTATTGTCGCCCTCACATTTACGAATAAGGCGGCGGATGAGATGCGAAATCGACTCCAAAAATTATCGCCCGACAATCGTACTTGGACGGGCACCTTTCACCGTTTCTGCTCTCGTTTACTTCGCCAACACGCCGAGTTGGTGGGACTCCAACAGAATTTTACGATCTACGATTCCGGTGATTCCAAAAAGGTAATGAAACAGGCGATCGAAAATGCCAAAGTCGATCTGAAACACTACTCCGCCGATAAGCTCGCCAGCCAAGTAAGTAACGTCAAAAACAACGGAATTACGGCGGAACATTTCAAGCCGCGCCCCGGCCATGCACTCGACACCATCATCGGCAAAGTCTATCCCGAATATCAAAAGCTGCTTAAAGTCGCCAATGGAGTCGATTTTGACGACCTCCTATTACATGCTGTCGACTTGCTCAAAATCGCTCCAGAATTAAGAGAAACGCTTGACCGTGCGTTTGCCTACATGATGGTCGATGAGTATCAAGATACTAATTTAACTCAGTACCAATTAATTAGGATGCTCAACCACTCGTTGAAAAATCTGGCCGTGACGGGCGATCCCGATCAGTCGATTTACGGCTGGCGAGGCGCAAACATCAATAATATTTTAGAGTTCGAAAAAGATTATCCAGGAGTTAACCTCGTTCGACTCGAGCAAAACTATCGAAGCACGCCAACCATTCTCCGGGTTGCTGATCAATTAATCGCAAACAACGTCAGACGCAAAAAGAAACAACTGCATACAGACAATCCTGAAGGGGAAGCCGTTCGCTTGGTAACATTCCCCTCTCCGCGTGACGAATCACTGGACATCGCGGATACAATTCAATTAGGCATTGAATCCGGGAAACATCGTGCGAAAGACTATGCCGTCCTCTATCGCGCCAACTGGTTATCCCGCTCTGTCGAACATGCTCTCCGCTCAGCCGGACTCCCCTATCAGATCATCAATGGTCACGAGTTCTATCAGAGGAAGGAAATTAAAGACGTATTGGGGTATTTGCATTTACTCAATAATCCGAGAGACAATGTTGCCTTCGAACGAGTTGTAAATACGCCTCCGAGAAAAATTGGAAAAGTAACCTTAGGCAGGCTTCGACGCTGGGCTCAAGATAATAACAGTTCGATGTTAGACGCCGCGCGTAATTGCGACCAAATAGATACCATTTCCAAAGCTCCAACCTCAAAACTGACCCAATTCGTAGCCATGTTTGATCGACTTTCCTTTATGTCGACCGATCAAGTTGAACCTGTCATCCGCGCAATTTTGGATGAAACAGATTTCCGAAACTGGCTCACGCTCGATGGCAGCGAGGAAGGTTACGAGCGGGCCGGCAACGTTGACGAACTCGTCGTGGCCTGTGAAGAGTTCGATCGGGATCGCCCCACCGAAGGTGGCCTCGAAGCCTACCTCGAACAGGCTGCACTAGTCTCGGATACCGATATCTGGGAATCACAATCTGACCGCGTGACACTCATGACACTCCATGCAGCCAAGGGGCTTGAATTCCCCAATGTCTATATTGTTGGACTCGAAGATGGAATCTTACCGCACGAGCGCAGTTCCACCGACGACGACCAAATCGAAGAAGAACGACGTTTGCTGTTTGTCGGTATCACCCGCGCCGAAAAATATCTTCAAATCAGCCGATGTGTCAATCGGTTTCGACGAGGAAGCTTTTGGCCCGCCATTGCGAGTCGATTTTTGATGGAATTGCCCCGTGAGGAAATGCAAATTTTCGAACCAGCTGGCACCAACTATGATGAGGAGTCGGTTGCCGATTCGATCAGTCAAATTGATCCATGGATGCACGACGGTCTTCCATCCATTGACATCAATGAGGAAACAGAATTTAGTGAACTGGATACTGAAGCCACCCCAGAACCGGAATCAGAACCCCAACAAAACTCACGCTCGAATTCTCTTTCCGGCATTTCATTAAAAATTCAAACGGGTGCCCAGTTAGCTGAGAAACAGGCTGCGATGCCATCTCAAATCCGCCTGCATCCGGACCGTTTTGAAACAGGAATGAAAGTCCAACATGCCGAATACGGCGTTGGCAATATCGTTCAACTCACGGGCGAAGGACAGAAACGAACGGCTACGATTCACTTTGACAGCCTCGGAAACAAACGTTTCCGATTAGCATTCACGAATTTAAGCATTTTGGATTGAAGTTAGCTTTTGATCTATCCACCTTTAACCTTCCTGAAAATAATTCACTCACCTTAATGACACGCCAGCCCGCGACAGCCATACTATAAGATCGTTGAAGTGGAACTAAATGCCATCGGTTAGCTCACTCAAAACCGTTGACTCCGCCTTTTTCGATTGAGTTAATCCACCGTATAGTTTGTAGGGTTTTTTCCATGAACGGAAATTCAGCAGCGCCCGCAACCCCGGCAACGGAAACTCCTTTCCTTCAGGCCTTAGCACCATTTGTGCTTCTCGGGATACTGATTATTTACGGCCTCATTATCCGGCCACTCGCACTTGAACTCCCTCCATTGCCCTTAGAGTTGATCTTCATCCTAGCCGCATCCGGATTAGTCATGCAGCTATTTATGACCGGGCATCGCTGGGGAGACATCCAGAATTCGATCGTAAAAAAATTCCAATGTGCAATTCCGGCGTTCATGATCCTCTTTTGTATTGGCCTCATTATTGCCAGTTGGATAATCTGCGGCACCATTCCAATGTTGGTTTACTGGGGTCTCCAACTGATCAACCCGGATTATCTCTACGTAATCGCATTTCTAGCACCGGTAATTTTCTCTACGCTAACGGGAACAAGCTGGGGCTCGGTAGGAACCATTGGGGTCGTCCTCATCGGGATCGCCTCGGCGCTCGATGCTAATCTCGGTATAACCGCGGGCGCTGTCATTGGCGGCGCATATTTTGGCGACAAATTGTCGCCGCTGTCAGACACCACCAACCTTGCTGCCCTTGCGGCGGAAGTCGATCTCCATACTCACATCCGTTCCATGCTTTGGACCACCCTGCCCTCCGCAATCATTGCCTTTGCGATTTATTACGCTTTGGGAGTTTTTTATCCACCCAAACTGCAAGACGGTGGAT